>Ga0316604_10002300_pt1 | contig 14857 bp, 12 predicted proteins | sample OWC_soil_day20_C_FD_207650 | JGI IMG/M metagenome (GOLD analysis project Ga0316604, IMG submission 207650) | Wetland soil microbial communities from Old Woman Creek delta, Ohio, United States - OWC_soil_day20_CT | ecosystem: Environmental > Terrestrial > Soil > Wetlands | place: USA: Ohio... | reverse complement strand
AGAATGTTATTAGAAAAGTATCTAGAAGGCGTTGTCGCGAGGGAAATGCATAACGATTGGCCGATTGAAGCCTTAGCTGCTCAGGCGATTACATCACGCACACTAACCCTTCATGCGATGGAAGCGGGTACGATTATGCGGTTGCATAATGCTGACGTGAGTACGGCTAAAGAAGAGCTGCAAGCTTACGCACCTGAGTTAGTAAATGACAATGTTAGAGAAGCGGTACGCCGTACCAGAGGTGAAGTACTGACATATGCAGGAGGCTTGATCAATGCCATCTACAGCTCTTGTAATGGACAAATTGCCGCCACCAAGGAAGAGAGCTTTCCAGAAGAGATACCTACTCCAACGCCATACTTTCAGCCAATAACAGATCAGTGTTTTCAATACGCACCCGAGAAAGAGCAGTCCTGGACGGTTAAAATACCAGGAGCAGAAGTTGCTGCTGCTGTTGGTTATTCTGGCAATCCGAAAAATATTCGAATCTTGGAAAAAGGTCCTTCGGGCCGTATTCTATATATTGGTGTAGGAGATAAAAAAGTATATGGTTCTGATTTTAGAAAGAAAGTCGGCTATGACCGTTTAAGATCTACATTAATTACAGAGATGAATTATGATGGAGAAAGTTTTACTTTTAAAGGAATGGGATGGGGCAATGGTGTAGGTTTGTGCCAGTGGGGAGCTTATACCTTTGCTCAAGAGGGGCAAAAAGCTGAAGATATTGTGAAAACCTATTATGTAGGGACAGAGGTGACAAAGCTCTGGCAGTAAGAGCACAGAGTAATCTTTCTGCACGGTTTTGCATATACTAGTAGTGGAGAGGCAGTCATTTGACGCCTCATCCATATAGGCGCCGCGGTTTCTCTTTTTATTAAAGATGAGACTGCGGCGCTACGGTTTTTGAGAAAACACTTTGTGTCCTTAAAAAATAAAACATTTTGAACCTTCGCGGTTCATTATTTTTTTTATGAAACTATATATTTTATGCATCAATAAAATATATAGTTTCTTTTTTAGATCCTTATTGAGAGGCTAGATTATGGAATAAAAGTGTTGGTTTCATTCCATAATCTAGCAGGATTTACTGTATTGCCATTGAACTTATATATAGCAGAAGAATCGGATATTAAAAAAGGTTGAAAGCAAATGGAGTCCGACAGCAAAAGGGAGATGGCGAATATGGCAGAGTATGCAATTACGACAGAAATGGCAGGCTCATTGGCACGGTTTATTTATCAAAATACTGGTTATCATATTATTGTCTGTAACCAAGATGCTATGATTGTAGGAGATTCAGATGGCGGTAAGCGTCTGAACACAAAGCATCTTGGTTCACAAAACATTCTTAGTGGTCACTTGGATGAATATGTAGTAACACCAGCTGATGTGGCAAAAAACCCAACCCTAAAAGAAGGGCAGAATTATCCCATTGAGGTAGATGGGCAAAGAGTGGGTACTTTTGCTATTGCAGGTCAATTGGATTATGTTCGTCCCATTGCTAAGGTCGTGGTCGCTTTGTTAAGTACACGATTAAAACAGGCAAAGCAAATCGAGATTGTTCAGCAAGTAGCTCATGCGGTCTCACAAAATGTGAGTCAGGCAGTTGCTGCTATAGAGGGGATTTCTGCTTCTTCTCAAGAATTAGCTGCAAATACGGAAAGTGTTGTGAATGTATCTCATGATTCTGTTAGACGGGTAAAAGATACAGGGAAAATTCTTGATATGAGTCGTAAAATTGCCACTCAAACCAAGCTGTTGAGTCTGAATGCTTCCATTGAAGCAGCCAGAGCCGGAAATTATGGCAGAGGTTTTGCGGTAGTTGCACAAGAAATGCAGAATTTGGCGCAAAATAGTGCAGATGCTACGGAAAATATTAATAAGATATTGCAGGAAATACAAGAATCGATACAAAAAGTAATCGATGGCATCAATCAGTCTGCGCTAATCTCCAATAAGCAAGCTGGGACGATGCAAGATATTATTAAAGTGATTCAAGATGTTCAGACCTCATCAGCTGATTTGGTAGCAGCATTTAACAATAAAAATCAGTAACTGAAAATTAAGATCAAGAATAAAATGAAATAAATATATATTTTTGGGAATTTTTCATATATTATATAATGAATGATCCGTTAAACGCGCCGCTTGTCTGCTATGCACAGGCATGAGGCGTTGTGTTTTTTTATGTACAATTTTTTCTTCCTTTTCTTGCAATATTTGCTGAGTACGCTATAATATATTTCAGGCTGACAGAGGAGATAATATGATAGATATTGTTATTACAATCATTGGTACTCAAAAAGATGAAAAAGGTGACGAATCTCGTATTGAATGTACTGCAAAAGGTCGTTATTATGAAAGAAATAACATTCGATATATTGTATATAAGGATAGTGAGGTTTCTGGTCTCGAAGACGTTACTACGATGTTGAAAGTGTACGATAGACATGTGGTATTGGTACGATCGGGCAGCGTAGATCATAAACAAGAATTTCTTCTGGGAGAAAAAAGCTATAGCATGTACCATACACCTTATGGTACTATGCAAATGAGCATCCTGACAAACAGCCTAAAGATGGCTTTAGCCAGTACAACTGGAACCGTCGCGATTGAGTATGAATTAGAAATAAACGGACAATGGCAAAGTGCCAATACCTTGTCGATCAGCATACAGGAGGAAAGCATAAGTGGACATTAAAGAGTTATTACATAAAGCAATTTATCAAGCAGCTCAAGCAGCCATTTCGGATGGTGTATTTGCCAGTCATGAGTTGCCGCAAGTGATCCTGGAAGTACCACCTAAAAAAGAGTTTGGAGATTTTGCTACTAATTTTTCGATGCAGGCTGCCAGAGCTGCGAAAACCAATCCTAGAGTGATTGCCGAAGCGATTGTTGCTCGGATGAAAGAAACATGGTTGGAAAAAGCTGTGATTGCAGGACCGGGATTTATTAATTTTTATTTGAAATCTGACTGGTTATATACCATGTTAAACGATATATTATCCCAAGGTGAAAATTATGGTAATAGCAAAGCTGGCCAAAAAGAGCGTGTTCAGGTAGAATATGTTAGCGCCAACCCTACCGGGCCTCTTCACGTAGGTCATGGTCGTGGTGCTGCAGTAGGAAGTGCTTTGGTAAATTTATTAAAAGCAGCAGGATATGACGTGGCTAGTGAATATTATATCAATGATGCGGGTAATCAAATTGATAACCTGGCAGCATCTGTTCATGCCCGTTACCTCGAACTTCTCGGCCTGAAGGTAGAGTTTCCTGGAGATGGTTATCATGGCCAGGATATTATCGATACAGCTCAGCGTATCATTGATAAGGCTGGAGAAAGTTACCTTTCCATGCCTGTTCTAGAGCGGTTAGCAGTCTTTAAAGAAATCGCCCTGCAGGAAAAACTGGCTGCGTTAAAAGCGGATCTTGCCGCATTTAATGTGCAATTTGATGTTTGGTTTAGCGAGTGTACATTGCATCAAGACGGTGCATTGCAGGAGACCTGTCAGGTGCTCAAAAACAATGGTTCTATCTATGAACAAGAAGGAGCTCTTTGGTTAAAATCCACAGCCTATGGAGATGATAAGGACCGGGTAGTGATTCGTGACAATGGAATTCCTACTTATTTAGCTGCCGATATTGCCTATCATAGAAACAAGCTGGAAAGAGGGTTTGATCAATTAATTAATATTTGGGGTGCTGATCATCATGGTTATATTTGCCGCGTGAAAGCAGCCATTGGTTCATTAGGATATTCTCCCGAACAACTGGAAGTTTTGATTGTACAAATGGTAAGCTTATATAGAAGCGGCCAATTGGTAAAAATGTCAAAACGTACAGGGCAAAGTGTGACGTTGTCGGAGTTGATTGAAGAAGTTGGTACAGATGCTGCAAGATTTTTCTTCATTATGCGGTCTCTTGATAGTCAATTAGATTTTGATCTTGATTTAGCAAAGTCAAAATCCAATGAGAATCCCGTGTATTATATACAATATGCTTATGCGCGCATCGCCAGTATTTTTCGTCAAGCTGCAGAAGATGGGATTATACTCGAGGGGGTTGATGCTACGAAATTAAGTCTGCTTACCAGCGAGTGTGAGGTGGATTTAATTAAGAAGTTGGGTGAATATCAAGAAGAAATCGCAGATGCTGCGAAAGAAAGGGCGCCTCATCGTATTGCCCGCTATGCTCATGATTTGGCAGGGCAGTTTCACACCTTTTATAACCAATGCCGCATTAAAGGGGTTGAACAGGATTTGCAATTGGCGCGTATGGGACTGGCAAAAGCTGTGCAAACAACCATTAGGCATGCATTAGGCATTTTGGGGATTAGTGTACCAGAAAAAATGTAAGGATTTTTTTGAAAAAGTCTTACTAAAAAAAGGGATTTTCCTAAATATGGTGAATCATTACCAGCAAAAATGATTTCAAGCTCAAGCTGGTGTGTAAAAAGTAAGAGAAATTAAACGCTGCGTGCGGAAGGAATAAAATAATATGACAGATATGATGAAACAGGTTTCAGAAGTAGAATTAGCTTATAAAATTCTGCAAAAAACAGGACATTCCATGTATTTTAGAGAGTTAATTACAGAGGTATTAGAACTGAAAGGTCGCAGAATTCACTCTTTAGCTCATGCCATGTCGGAAGTGCATACACAAATCAATATGGATAGTCGATTTGTCCATATGGGAAAAGGCATGTGGGGTCTCGTTGAATGGTCGCCGCAACAGCTGAGTGCTCATTCTGCCAGTGATGATACAGACAGTGCACCAAGTTCTTTTTCTTCCCGCCGTGAAAAACTTTTTGAGGAAATTCAACAAGAATATGTTGCGTCCGCGGCAGAGCCTGGTGAACGAGAATAAGTACTTGACACTGCCCTTTAGTAAAGTATAAAATGATTGGCGTACTTGAACTAAATTAGCGTACTAAATGACATATACTGTTAAAGGCATTTTTAGGAGGAAATAGGACTATGACAAAATATATATTTGTTACCGGGGGGGTTGTATCTTCACTTGGTAAAGGTATTACTGCTGCTTCTTTGGGGCGGTTGCTAAAGAATCGCGGGCTAAAGGTAACGATCCAGAAGTTTGATCCATACATAAATATTGATCCAGGAACCATGAGTCCTTATCAGCATGGTGAAGTATTTGTTACCGATGATGGAGCGGAAACTGATCTGGATTTGGGGCATTATGAGCGTTTTATTGATATTAATTTGAGTAAAAGCTCCAATGTAACAGCAGGAAAAATATATTTGTCTGTTATTAATAAAGAACGTAAAGGTGATTATTTGGGGAGTACGGTGCAGGTCATTCCTCATATTACCAATGAGATAAAAGAGCGTGTTTATCGTGTTGGCAAAGAAGATAATGCGGACGTAGTAATTACTGAGATTGGCGGTACTGTCGGCGATATTGAAAGCCTTCCCTTTTTAGAAGCGATCCGCCAGGTAAAAAAAGAAGTGGGGCGCAATGATGTACTGTATCTTCATGTCACCTTATTGCCTTATATTGCTGCTGCAGGAGAGCTTAAAACCAAGCCGACACAGCATAGCGTAAAAGAACTCAGAAGTATTGGAATTACGCCTGATATTATTGTTTGTCGTACGGAATATGATATTTCATCTGATATGCGAGATAAATTGGCCCTCTTCTGTGATATTGATTCCGATGCTGTAATACAAAATAAAACGGCGGCCAGCATCTATGAAGTGCCTTTGATGATGCAAGAGGAAGGCCTTGATCGTATTGTCTTAGAAAAGCTTAAAATTGATGCTGGTGATGCCGATATGGCAGATTGGCGTGAAATGGTTCATAAAATCATTAATCCTTCAAAATCAGTGAAAATTGCAATTGTCGGTAAGTATGTGGCTTTGCCTGATGCGTATTTGAGCGTGGCAGAAGCCTTAAGACATGCAGGTATTGCCAATGATACTGCCATTCAAATTCATTGGATCAATGCAGAAGAAATCGAGGCTGCTTCTGTGGATCTTAAAAAGTGTTTTGCAGATATTGACGGTATTTTGGTACCAGGCGGTTTCGGTGATCGGGGCGTAGAAGGCAAGATTAAAGCCATTCAGTATGCCCGGGAAAATAAAGTACCATTTTTCGGTTTATGCTTAGGTATGCAATGTGCTGTTGTTGAGTTTGCCCGTCATGTATGCAACTTGGCAGATGCTCATAGTACAGAGTTTAATCCTGAGACGCAGTATCCGGTAATTGATCTCATGTCCGAGCAAGTGGCTGTAGAAGAAAAAGGCGGCACTATGCGTTTAGGGATTTATCCATGTAAGGTGTCGGAAGATACTTTAACCTGTCAGGCTTATCAAGATGAAATCATTTATGAACGTCATCGTCATCGTTGGGAATTTAATAATGCCTACCGTGAGCAACTCACTCAAGCTGGTCTTGTGATCGGTGGTACTTTGCCAAATGGTCGATTAATAGAAATTATAGAAGTTAAGGATCATCCATGGTTTGTTGGTACTCAATTTCATCCAGAACTTAAATCACGTCCGACCAACCCACATCCATTATTCAGAGAATTTATTAAGGCTGCTCTGAACGGCAAGTAGTAAAAAAAAGCAACTGTTGGACTTATTTCCGGCAGTTGCTTTTTTGTAAGCAAAGGATAATTTTGCTAAAAAGAGTAATGAACCGCGAAGGGCGCGAAGAAATGCAAAGAACGCGAAGGAATTTTATAGAATCTTAACCTTCATAGTCTTCGTATCTTCGCGGTTCAAAATGTTTTATTTTTTAAGACGTGAAGCGTTTTTCGCATAGGTAACTTTGTCGATGGTTTTGCAAAATAAGGAGGTTTGTCTATGTATAAAAAGTCAGTGATCATTGTGATTGGAATTGTGATCGTACTTTCATTAATTGGGTTGGCTTTTCATGGCTTGGGTGCTAAGAATAAGGGAAAAGTCAGCCAGTCGGATAAGATTGGTATCATCTACGTGGATGGTGTAATTATCGGCGGCCGAGGCCAAAGCAGTGTGCTCATGGAGCAAGGCGGTACCGATCAAATTATTAAACAAATACACCAGGCTAGAGATGATGGATCGGTAAAGGCTGTGGTTTTGCGAGTAAATAGTCCGGGAGGCAGCGCGGCCGCTTCTCAGGAAGTGGGAGAAGAATTGAAGAAGTTGCGGGCTCAAGGCAAGGTAGTAGTAACGTCCATGGGGGATGTTGCTGCTTCTGGCGGATATTGGCTGGCAGCATGTACGGATAAAATTTATGCAAATCCGACTACGATGACAGGTAGTATTGGTGTATATATGCCTTATGCCAACTGGGAAGAGTTATACAAAAAAGTCGGTATCTATCAAGAGAAAATTAAAAGCGGACCCCACAAAGATATTTTGTCTCCTGAACGGCAAATGACGGATGCAGAACGAGAGATTATTCAAGTTATGGTGGATGATATCTATAATCAATTTGTAGACGTAGTAGCGCAAGGACGCAAGATGGACAAAGAACAGGTGAAGAAACTGGCTGACGGACGTATTTATACAGGTAATCAGGCCAAGCAGCTTGGACTGGTAGATGAATTAGGCAATATGTATGATGCGATTGATGGTGCCAGCCAATTGGCAGGTATTGAAGGGAAACCAACCATAAAAGAATTTGGCAAGACATCTGCTTGGAACATGGTGTTTGGTCCTAGTGAGAAAATAAGTACGCTGCTAGAACAATTTTTATTTCAAAAGGCTGGAAATCAATTGAATCTAGGTGTTCCTTTGGAAGCGGCGCCAGAAAAATGGCAGGTGAAATAAATGGGGAATGTCTTCGACGCTTTGTATGATGTGCTATTCCAACCTAAAATAGCAATGCAGATGATTGCTGAGCAGAAAAAAATATCACAGGCTGTGATCGTCTTTTTCCTTAGCCTGGTGATACCCTTATGGGCCTTGTATTTTGGCATGCAGGATGTTGGCATGTCTGCCATGGTTCCCTTTGTCATCGGGTTTAAAATTGTTAGCAGTATGCTCATGTGGTTTATGGGAGCTGCTGTATGGCATTTGATTGCTGAATTTCTTGGTGGCAGAGGCACAGGATTAGGATTATTTACTACACTGGGATTTGCCCAGTTTCCACAAGTATTTATCGTTCCATTGTGGGTAATTGCTGCATTATTGCCAGCCAGTTTGAAAAGCATAATGATGGCGGTTGCTGCTTTGACAATTTTTGGTTGGTCATTTTTCTTGACGATAACAGCGATTAAAGAAGTGTATGAATTTTCCACAGCAAAGGCAATGTTGGTCATGATAACTCCTATATTAGCCATCCTAGTGGTATGTGCAATTGCTTTTACCTTTATCGGCAGTGCTGTGACACAAATGCCCATGTGGTTGTAACGGATAGATGTGGGAGCAGTAAAAGTTTAGTATTGATCGTTAATCTGTCAGGAATGAAATGCAAGGATTTCATTCCTGATAATTGTATGTAAAATATTGATTTCAATATATGGATAGAAAAGGGTAGGATGAAATGAGAGGTAAATTTACAATCCTTGCGCTCGTCCTAGCATTCTTGCTTGGAGGATGTGCGAGTCAAACGCCAGCGCCAACTGCTGGCCTTAGCGTAGCTGCACCAGAGGAAGGCATGAAGTGGGGACTCTCCCAACAATTACAACAAGAGGGAGCGGGAAATTCCTATCGAGTGATGTCAGCACAAGGTCAAGGGACGATGCTGGAACTGGCGGCAGGGAACCAGGGCAAGATTGAATACTTCGTGGAGGTAAAGGCCGATGCGGCAGCCTTTGCGAATATAAGACTAGAATTTTTGTCTACGCAAGGGGGAGGGCGGATTACATTCGCAGCTTTTGACAATAAGGGGAATCTTCTCAGCGAAACGGGCTCTATTTTTACAGGACAGCTGCCTCCTGACACTGCTCACGAAAAGTGGCAGGATAGGCGATATTATAATAATTATCAAGGTGGCTGGATCGAGGAAACTCATTATTTGTCCCAAATGTTAGCTGATTTGCCACAGGCTGTTTCATCTGATGCAGTAACCTATCGTCTCAGCGTAGAAGTGAGTGAGGGGCAGCATGCTCTTATTTCTCAGTTTACGACGGGCATAGATATCACGAAAGCTGTAGCACTGACTCCTAGTACGCTGCAATATACTGTCAAGCAGGGAGATTGGCTCACGATTGAAGCCGATGTGGAAAATCAAAGTCAAGAACTTCTGGAAAATGTGGCAGTGCGCCTTCAGGAACCTTATGGTTATGGTCTAGTTGCAGTAGATCAAGTCACAAAGACGATTGCACGTTTAGCCCCAGGGGAGAAACAACGCGTTAGCTGGCAGATTCAAGCCCAAAGACCTGATAGCGTAAACTTAAATCAGCCTTGGTCCATTGGCTTTCGTGTAAATGAAGTGCTGCTATCGTCAAAAATCGGAGTGAAGGTAGCGGATACAAGACCGGGAAAAGTCTTTTATGTAATGACCGAAGATTTAGAACCCATTGATGGTGCTGGTTATGCCAAAGCATGGGGGAATGCCAATGGATGGCTGGATCCACAGGAATTTTTGGGACAAATGGTTTTTAAAGCGGAAAAACTCAATGAAATAGCCGAAAAGCATGGGGCAAAGTGGACCCATTATATTGCCTGGCCGGCTGTTAAAGCTGCTCAATGGGCCGCAGGTCAGTCAACCTTGGGTGAGTGGTCTAAGGTAGTAGCAGCGATTAGAAACTCCGTCACCCAAGAATCTGGAAAAGGTCATGAATATGGAATTCATATGCATTCCGATTATGACCCGTATCTGCCTAGCAATGCGCTGTCTTATAATGCTGCAGTTGACGGATTTTGGGCAAATCATTTAAAACATGGTTGGGCTCATTCTATAGAGCATGAAGGCAATTTTAGTGACTATAACAGTCGAACTGGCATTTTATATCAGTATCAGGCAATCGTAGATCAATTGTCGGCCAATTCTTCCCAAGGGCAATTACTAACAGCTCGAGCTGGCTCTTTTGATTTTGGCAATGGCAGCGCACAAGAGGCGATGAGTACGAATGCGTATAAGAAAGTTGGCCTATGGGGATCGAGTGATGCTGATGGAAATGCAGGAGGTATCACCTCAGGTGAATACGGAAGGGAAATTTATTTTGGGGCTGGTGATGATATTAATGCTCCTGCAAAGGATCTTCTAAAGTTAGGGGTAGTGGAGTTTCGCCCCACACCAAAAGAACCCATTGCATATGATAGTCAAAGCGCATCCATCATGAATGAAAAAACAGATCAAGGCATGAACTATTTTACTGCGGGCAGTTCCAATGTAAAACCGGGGGTGCATGCCATTGTCGGTTTCACACATGCTATGTTTATTATGGGGCAGACAGATTGGCAAAGCCTTGAGGGAGGGCAATTTCAGGCTTTAGATGATCATTTAGCTTATATAAAAGAATCTTATGTCAATAAAGGGTTATTAACCTTTGGAACTGCTAGTGAATTGGTTGCAGATTATTTGGATTATTACACACCTCAGTTATTGGCGGTATATGGTGCAAGACGATCCGATCGATTTGGTGTTGCTGAGTATAACATCCGGATTTTAGGGCGGGATATTCCTGTTGATGCGAATCATATTCATAGCGTAAATATGAAATATCCGTTGTACTTACACGATAGTGCCTATCGAATCAGTATATTAAAAAATGGACAGACTATTTATAGTACTTGGGGGTTGCCTACTCCCTTTAATGATATATTATTTACAGTAGATGATAAAACCGCTGTATATACTGTAAAAATATATCATAATGAACTTGCTGCCAAGTTTATAACGCAAATTCGTTCTTTAAATGAAAAAATATTCAAAAAAAATTGACAAAAACTATTTTTTGCCATTATATAGGAGGATATTTTTAGATTTGTGCGAATAAACATATAACATAGAACATAAACGGATATAAAGTAAATAAGGAGAGGCTAAGAATGTCTAATATCAAACATACAGTATTGGTTATTGATGATCAGCCAGGCATTAGAAGATTACTAATGGAAGTTCTAAGCGAAGAAGGGTATGCAGTTCATACAGCAGCTAATGGCTATGAAGGCATACAAAAAGTGAAAGATCTCAAACCTGTCTTGATTTTGATGGACATGAAAATGCCAGGTATGGACGGAATTGAAACACTACGGGAGCTCAAACGATTAAATCAAGCAAATAAAGTGATTATGATGACTGCATATGGTGAATTAGAATTGGTTAATATCGCCAAGGAGTTAGGAGCCTATGCATATATTACCAAACCTTTTGATATTATTGACTTATGTTCTATGATTGCTACTTTGATTTCTGGAAATAATAAGGAATGTGAATTGAAAATTGGTTAGTAGCATGCACCCAAAGAAAATTCTTTGGGTGTTTTTCTTAGGAAAATGACAGATTATACTGTAGTGTAAAAAGAAATTGGCTAGAAAAACATGGTTTTTAGTATTCTTTGCGTTAGAGGGTTTTTTGAATAGAGGCAGGATTTTTTTATTGTTTGGCGAAATGAATAATCGAAAGGGGGATGTATATGATTATCAACACGGTTGCAACACTGGCTTTATATTGTCCGCGTTGTGGGAAATTGCACATGCATGATATTTCAAGGTTCGACCTAAAGAATACGGCTGGCAAAAAGCTGTTTTGCAGTTGTGGTCAAATACAAGCCTCTATTACAAGTGTTGGCGAGCGTCAGTGTTTATTGGACATTCCCTGCGTCTTGTGCCAGCGAAATCATGTAATTTGTCTTGAACATAATCGTTTTTGGCATGTGGCTATGGATAAAATATATTGTGTGCAGGAAAATTTTGAATTAGGATTCATTGGAAATCGGCAAGTCATTTCTGAAACGATTGATAAATATAAAATAGAATTTGAAAAAATGTCCTTGGGCATGGATATCGATGAATATGATGATTATATTCAAAATCCTCAGGTAATGTTTGAAACATTAAATAAAATACACGACATTGCAGAAAAGGGAAAAGTGTATTGTCGCTGCGGCAGTAATGCAATTGGTGCTGAAGTATTGCCGGAAGGTATTGAATTAGAATGTGGGCAATGTGGTGGTTATCTTATGATTCCAGCGCAAAGTGAAAAAGATTTAGCGTATGTTGAAGGATTAGAATCCATTGAAATTATTCCTCCGCGGCGTTCACATCGGAAACATTAATAATTGGCATCGAATCACCAATCATTTACGCGTTGAAGCAGATATTTGGTTCCAATTAGCAATTCGTAAGACTTGGCATAAGCCGGGTCTTCTTTATTGCTTATTCATAGAACAATAGATTTTTATAGGAAAAGGAGATGCTACGAAATGGATCGTGAACTTGCATTGGAATTTGTTCGTGTTACAGAAGCGGCTGCTATTGCTTCAGGACGCTGGATGGGAAAAGGTGAAAAGAATTTAGCAGATCAGGCAGCTGTTGATGCAATGAGAACTGCTTTTGATAGTGTTAATATCAATGGTAAGGTTGTTATCGGTGAAGGCGAAATGGATGAAGCTCCTATGCTCTATATTGGGGAAGCAGTAGGTGGTGGCGGTCTGGATGTAGATATTGCAGTGGATCCTCTTGAAGGGACGAATCTTATCGCAAAAGGTTTACCTGGTGCCATTGCTGTTTTGGCAATTGCCTCCCGCGGTGGTTTACTACATGCGCCGGACATGTACATGGACAAAATCGTTGTTGGTCCAAAGGCGGCAGGTAAAGTCAATATTAATGCTTCGGTTACGGAAAATCTTAAGGCCGTAGCCACTGCTCTGGAACGTCAGGTAGAAGATTTAACTGTAGTCATTTTAGATCGGGATCGTCACGAAGGCATTATTGCCGAAGCGCGTAAGGCTGGCGCACGAATCAAGCTGATTACAGATGGTGATGTATCTCCTGCTATTAATGTATGCATTGAAGGTACAGGCGTTCATATGATGATTGGTATAGGCGGTGCACCAGAAGGTGTAATTGCCGCAGCGGCAGTCAAGTGTCTTGGCGGCGATATGCAAGGTATCTTGCGTCCGGAAAATGAACAAGAGATTGCTCGGGCTAAATCAATGGGTATCACTGATATTCATAAAGTATTAACTATTGATGATTTGGTGAAAGGCGACGATGCATTCTTTGCTGCAACAGCCATTACCCAAGGTGATTTGTTGAATGGCGTACGTTATTTTGGCGGCGGCGCTCGTACTCACTCCATTGTAATGCGCTATAAAACAGGTACGGTACGTTTTGTAGATGCGATCCACAAATTTGAGCGTAAATCAATGGCGATTAAACGCACATAACAAATAGTTGAGTTTACGTTTTCTAGTACCTTATCAGCCCTAAATCAGTGAATACTGACGGTCTATTATCCGCACCCCTTCGTTGTCGTCGGTCGGCATACTCCCGGTATGCTTCCCTCCTCCGCCTTGTGTTGCGAAAAATAGCCTCGCCATTATCCTACCGTTTTAAAGCTGACAAGGTACTAGCGGGAAGGCAAGTTTCCTAATTTTATACCAAAATAGACTTGCCTTAGGGCAAGTCTACTTTGCGTAATAGGCAAATAATGCATAAATACTTTCATTGCTGTTTATGATATATTATGTGAAGAGAATATAAAAAGATACAATACTACTAGGTTTTTATAAAAAGCGGAGGCGATGCAGTGAATTTGATTTGGCTAAAACAACAACCTAAGTTCTTATATACACTGGCTGCCCTATTTGGAATTGGAGCATTGTTTTTTGGAGCAATGCATATTCCAAAAGGGGTACCGGAAGAAAAAGTAGAAGTGGCTCAAGATCTAAGTCCTGAACCTGAGCCTGTACAAACCGTTCCGAAGAAGACGATGCACACCGTAAAAGAAGGTGAGACATTAAGTACCATTGCTGAACAATATGGGATTGATGTTGATACGTTAGAAGGCGCAAATCCCGATCTGAATGTTGATATTCATCCAGGAGACCAATTGGTAATTTTGCCTCAAAAGGGTGCATTGCATACTGCTGGTACGGGGGATACATTATGGTGGATCGCTAATGCCTACCATGTTGAGGTCGCTGCGATATTGCAGGCGAATGGCAAGGTGAATGAAGACTTATCCATTGGTGAGAGTTTGTTTATCCCAGGTGGAAAAAAACCGAAGGAAACAGAACGATTATTGGCGCGCGCTGAAACCACAGTGTCTCGTAGCAGCGGCAATCGCTTTAGCTGGCCGACGGAGGGAGAGCTGACCTCTGGATTTGGACATCGCTGGGGAAGAAATCATGATGGAATTGACCTGGCTAATGATATCGGTACTCCCGTGCGAGCAGCTCGTTCCGGGCGGGTAAGCTATTCTGGCTGGTCTAGTGGGTATGGTCGTGTTGTCATGATTGAGCATGAGCAGGGTTATACCACTGTTTACGGTCATTTAAATGAGTCTTATGTATCAGAAGGACAATATGTTAAAGTTGGACAAAGTATAGCCGCTATGGGGAATACGGGATATTCTACGGGACCTCACCTGCACTTTGAAGTGCGAAAAAATGGCACACCGATCAATCCATATAATGTGTTGCCATAATAGAGTCCAATATCTGCTAAATGTTAAATCGTGGTTTGTAAAAATAGCTAGGGGCGATAAAACGCTCTTAGCTATTTTGTTATGTTAAATCTATAGGTTTTAGGGATGAAAGTAACATCAATCTGTCATTGCGAGCAGCCGAAGCAATCCCCTGCTTGTTAAGAGATTGCTTCACTTTGTTCGCAACGGCCATGAAATAAATCACAGGAGTGTCAGAAAAGATATGCTATTTGGGAATACTTGGCTTAAGAGAACATAAGGTTGGTGTCATTCTGATGGTTTTAACCTCGTCTCGCAACGTAAC
>Ga0316604_10002295_pt1 | contig 14904 bp, 13 predicted proteins | sample OWC_soil_day20_C_FD_207650 | JGI IMG/M metagenome (GOLD analysis project Ga0316604, IMG submission 207650) | Wetland soil microbial communities from Old Woman Creek delta, Ohio, United States - OWC_soil_day20_CT | ecosystem: Environmental > Terrestrial > Soil > Wetlands | place: USA: Ohio... | reverse complement strand
TGTCCGCCTAGTGCCAAACTGTCAAACCTGGCCGACAATTGCTCTGATGACATGGCCTGTCCGGCCACATCTAGTACAATCAGGTAACTTCCTGGACGAACAGCTTTTAAAAGGCGCTCACCTTCACGGGTGAGCGCTTGTATTTTTTCAGCTGCTGAGGGATTGTCCGGCATTCGTTCTTCGGCAAGTTCCAAAATATCAAGCTTACAGTAGGGTGGAAGACGCTTCAAGAACTCCTGGATACCAGCGGTTAGATATTTTTCTTTGATTTTGCCGATAGCAGCGATGGTGATCTTCATACTATTATTGTCCTGGCATTTCTTCGAGAAGAACATTGATAGTCTCGCGTTGGTCATTTCTTTTCATGACTACTTCTACTGTGCTGCCTACCTGTTGACTATCTAGCACAGCTCTGAGTTCGGTTACACTGTTGGTTTCAGCGCCAGCGACTTTGAGAATGACATCGCCTTCGCGGATGCCCGCTTTATAGGCTGGGCCTGAAGGGGATGCTTTGGCAACATAAACGCCTTTATCCAGTTTAAGTTCATAGCCGTATTTAGCAGCAGAAGCTTGGTCTAATGCCCCTACACCCAGATAAGCTCGAACTACCCGGCCTTTGTCAATCAGTGATTGCAAAATGGGACGGGCACTGTTAATGGGGATGGCAAAACCAATGCCTTCCACACCGGAAAGAGCAATTTTGGCACTGTTGATACCAATTACCACACCATCCGCGTTGACAAGGGCTCCCCCGGAGTTACCAGGGTTAATAGCAGCATCGGTTTGGATAAGTTTGAAGCGCCGCTCGCCGATATCAAGGGAGCGGTTAAGGGCGCTGATTACACCGGTAGTTACACTGCCTTTAAATTCAAGGCCGAGTGGATTGCCAATAGCAATAGCCGGTTCCCCTACCATAAGAGCATCAGAGTCACCCAGCGTAGCTACTGGCAGATCCTGAGCTTCCACTTTAACAACAGCCAAATCAGTGGCTTGATCGACACCAATCACCTTGCCGTCCATGGTGCGGCCATCAGCTAGAGATACTGATATTTCCTGGGCATTTTCTACTACATGGTTGTTTGTAGCGATGTAGCCCTGCGCATCAAAGATAACCCCTGAACCGGTTCCCTGTTCCACTAATACTTTGCGGTTGCTAAAAAAGTCGCGGGCAAGACCTTTGGTGGTAATGCCGACAACAGCCGGACCCACTGATTGTGCAGCCCTGACAATAGGCGTGTTACGTGCTTCTGATACCTGTGCCTGAGCCGTAGGCGGTTGCAGGGCTTGAAAGGACGAGCCAGTATTCGGTTTCGGAGCTTTTTCGGTAACATTGCCAGCGCAGCCTACCACTAGAATAGCTCCAATAATCATACTAATTAACGATACTACAATATAGGGAGTCAATTTTTTGAACCAGTTTTTCATGTTATCGCCTCCTATTGGTGTTCACATATTCCTGATATTTGTTCAGGATAGGTAAGTTTCAATGATATTTCTTGGTCCAGTTTGCAGCCCTCTTGGGTTAAAATATTCGCTACTGTCTCTTCTGCCAGTTCAGGTCGATTATTTTCCCGGCTGAGATGCGCCAAAAAAACGTTAGTGTGGGCTTTGCGGTTAAGCCGCGCCAGTGTCCAACCCGCATCCGTATTGGCCAAATGGCCGCGATTGCTCATAATACGTTTTTTCAAATGCCAGGGATAACTTCCGTTTTGCAACATATCCAGATCATGGTTTGCTTCTAAAACTAATACATCAGACAGTGACAATGCCGCTTTGACTGTCGGTGTAACAAACCCAAGGTCGGTAGCTATACCGACTTTGATGCTGCCCGCCTGCAGGCGAAACCCAACAGGATCAGCTGCATCATGCGAAATGGCAAAAGGTTCGACTTTAACTTTGCCAATATCCAGACTGTCCGAAAGTTCCCGGCAGCAATTATCAGGAAGTACTTCCCGGCAGTACATGGACTGCCAGGTATCTGGACGGGTGTAGGCCGGCAGATGATATTTTTTCAGCAGTGTCGTCAACCCTTTGACATGATCGCGATGTTCATGGGTAATGAGCACACCATCAAGTTCTTCAATCTTGGTTCCAAGTATATCAAGTGACTGTTTGATACGCCTAGTGCTAATACCAGCATCCACCAATAGTTTGGTGTTTTCCATTTCAATAAATATAGCATTACCACTACTGCCGCTAGCCAAAACATGAATTTGCATAATTACCTCTTTTACCTAAATGTCCTTAGTAAAACTAGAACTATATTCGACTTAGCCATTAACAAATCCTTTTTCAGCTCGTAATTTTGGCTTTATTACCAACAGTCAATCATTGCAACAATGCTTCCTGTTAGCAGCGAATACCGTTCACAATACCACCTACTTCATATGCATTCGGCAGGCAATTTAGCTATGACCGTTTCCCGGAGTTCAGTAGGCAAGGCAGCCAACAGCATTGCGGTGATTTCCTTTAGCCGTTTGGCTGTTTTAGCCTCAAATCGTAAGGTAAACAAGGGCTCTGTCACCGAGGCGCGAATCATGCCCCAGCCATCGGAAAATTCAATGCGCACACCATCAATCCGGTTCGGCGTATAAGCGGTAAGTCTGCCGGCAACCTGGTCCAGCACGGCTTCCTTATCAGACCCCAGATAGGTAACCCGGATATCCGGTGTCAGCAGGTAGTTAGGAATAGCATCTACCTGCGCGGCTAAGCTGCCATGCTCGGTCACTAATTCACATATTTTTAATCCTGAGAACATGCCATCATCATACCCAAGTTCGCGAAAAAAGAAATGTCCGCTGATTTCGCCGGCAAATAATGCCTGTTCCTGAATAAATGCAGTCTTACTAAAGGTGTGTCCAGCACGAGCCATAATGGGCCGTCCGCCCGCCTTTGCAACCTCTTCCGGCACGACCATAGAACACTTGGCGTCATAAATAATCGCACCTGTCCGACTTGCTAAATACTGTCTGGCCATTAACACCATAATATCGTCATTATCCAGCGGGCGGCCATTTTCATCAACAACGCCCACTCTATCACCATCTCCGTCAAATCCTATGCCTACCGTCGCCCCATGCGTGCGCACTGCTTCACCGAGGGCAGCCAGATTTTCCGGCAACGCCGGATTAGGCGGCCTATGCGGAAACCGTCCATCTGGGGTGCAATTGAGCTTAATGACTTCATATCCCAGCCGTTGAAATAGCTTGGGGGCAATAGTAGCCGTAGCACCATTACCAGCATCAATCACTACCTTCAATTTGCCAGCCTGTGCTTTGCTAGCCGTATATTCTATGTATTCCTCGACTACAGGACGCTGCATTACTTCGCCGGCGCCATGCGTCCGAGCGTTTCCTTCCACCAACCGGCCAATATGAGCTATCTCTTCTTCGCTAACTGGTTTAGGGCCAAGCACCAGTTTAAACCCATTATACTGGGCTGGATTATGGGAAGCCGTTACCATAACACCGCCACTTGCTCCGGTAGTTTGTAGTGCATAGTAAAATACCGGTGTTGCCACTGTGCCGATATCAACCACCTGACAGCCAGACTCGGCCAAACCTTCGACTATAATCTTTTGCAGTGCGGGCGTAGATAAGCGAACATCACCACCCACCACCACTTTTTGTCCAGCAAGCATAACCCCCACAGCTAACGCAATTCGTCTGGTCACTTCATCAGTCAAGTCCTTACCTGCCACGCCACGAATATCACAAGCTTTAAATATGCTCATACTTCCCCCCCCTTCTGGCTATGTAAAAGACTTGGCATGAAGCCAAGTCTTTTAGTTTCTAGCAATATTGTATCACGCCCTTAAGCTTGCTTCAACTGCTCACTTTTTCCTACTATATGACATAACATATAGTAGGAAGGAGGGTTTTTACAAATTCAACAACGTTGACGAATACTAATTAATGCTCCAGCATATGTACGGCGCAGGTAAAGCACGGATCAAATGACCGTATCACTCGTCCGGCTTCGATAAGATTAGTGCCATCAGCCACTGGCGTGCCGATGAGTGCCTGCTCAACTGGGCCACGCATACCCTGGTTGTCGCGTGGCGAAAAGTTCCAAGTTGTCGGCGTTACAACTTGGTAATGAGTCACCTTATTATGCCGGTATTCCAGCCAATGCCCCAGTGACCCCCGCATAGCATCTGTCAAACCTACGCCTGTCCCTGCTTCAGGAGGCGTAAACTGCTGACAACTGGGCGTATTGGGCACAATCTCGTTAAGCCAGCCTTGGGCAAGATGGCATATTTTGAGCGTCTCCTTAGCCCTGGCTACCAAGCGGTCCATAACCGACACTCCTCGCCGATAATCGCCATTAATAAACCCTCTGGCCAGTGGCCCGCCCTCAACCGGTAATGCTTGATAGCGCGGCGCCTTGATCCAGGAATACGCATCAGGCTTCTCTCGGCTGGGGATGGTGCGACCTTCTGGCATAATTCGCCGCTCTTGTTCATCTTTATACCAGCTATAGCGGATTTCCTCAGCAATTTGATTAACATCAAGCTGCTCAAGCTGGCCTTGGTTTACTATTAGACCAGGCTTAAACGCCCGCTCGCCAGTTACCGGCGCGGGAAACATGCCGAAGGACATAAAGTTGCCATAACCTACCCCAATGCTATAGTAGTCTTTATAATAGTCGGCAATAACCATAACATCGTTGATAAAAAAATTTTCCACCCATTCTGTTAGTTCCTGCAATATGCTGCTGTATGCCATTAAGCGTTCTACCGAGGCATGCTCGGTAACCCCGGTGGCCATAATGGTTTGCTGCATCGGTGCCTTGGCCCCAAATACAGCCATGGCCTCATGGGCCCGCATAGCCTGTAATACCGATTCTTTGGCATGCTGCAAAAGCTCAGCATTTACCTTGGGCGGCAAGCGAAAGTCGGCTTGTGTCCGGGATATGTAAGGCGACATATCTGGCCCTTTTACATAGTCATATAATACCAAGATATAAAAATGACGCAGATGATTCTGAATGATGTCAGCCGCAAATATAAGATTGGTTAACTGCTGACCAGTAGGCGTGGAAACAACGCCGAATGCCTGTTGCTGCGCCATACTGGCGACAACTGCGTGGGCGCCTGAGCAAATTCCGCAAATACGTTGGGTAAATAGCGCCGCATCCCGCGGGTCACGACCTGTTAACATGTTTTCAAACCCTCTGAATAAGTGCGCTCCCAGCCACGCATCCACGATTTTGCCATTTTGTACCTCGACATCAGCTCGTAGCGGCTCATGAATACGTGTTACTGGGAAAATTGTCTGCACAGCCATGGCGGACTACCTCCTGTGTTTTTGCCCTGGACGAAAAAAGTCAACGACTTTCTGCCGCAAAGTTCTGGGTAGTTTACGTTTAACCTCGCTCCGTTGCAGGCTTTTGCTTTCACTGATAAGCGCGTTTTGTTGACGAATTAGATCATCAAGTTCTTGCTTAAGTTGCTCTATATTTTCTGGTGGGTCAGGTTCATGGGGTTTTGTGCCATCAAGCCAGTGTTTGCCTATTCGCTTGGCAACGACACCGGTAATAAGGTGGGCACCAACAGCCGCTACTCCCAGGCCAGCTGCTGCAGCGCCAAATTTCTTAACATTGAGTGCCCCAAGGGGTGTTTGCACATCAGGCAGATGGTTATAAAAGGGCATGGAACTATCGGGAAAACCTGGGTTGGCACAGCCGATACAAGGTGCTCCCGCTCTAACCGGCCAGTTGACATAGTGATTCCATTGCCGTCTCGGACAGTCAGCATGCGTAATCGGCCCTTTACAGCCCACCTTATATAAGCAACCACTTTCGCCAGGGAAGGAGGCAAAAATTCCATCTTCGAATTGTTGGCGGCGCTGGCACAAGTCGTGGATGGTCTGTCCAAAAAACAGCTTAGGCCGGTTATAGCTGTCCAGCTCAGGCAAGCCATACATAATAAGATGACTGAAAGTGCCTGTCATCCAGTCTGGGTTTGCAGGACAACCCGGGATATTGATAACTGGCTGTTTGATTACTTCCCACACTCCCTTTGCTCCTCCCGGATTGGGATAAGCTGCTGCTGGGCCGCCAAAACAGGCACAGGTTCCGACGGCAATAATATGTTTAGCCTTAGGCGCTATTTCCTGCAGCGCCGTTATGCCGGTAACCATCTGATTACCACGCATAAAAACATGATTATACCGTCCATTATCGGCTGTCATAACTGCGCCTTCGATTACCAGCCAGAACTTACCCGCATCTTTTTCCACTGTGTCCAGCAGCATCTGTACGGCCTCCAAGCCCTGAGCCACGTTGAGCAGCCAATGATAACGCATATCTACCATATCGGCAAGCACTTGATAAACGGTTGGATTAACAGCATTATCAAGGGAAATGGAGTTGCCGGTGCAAGATCCGAGTTCCAGCCAAATTACAGGCGGTTTGGTCAGCTTACCCTCAGCAAATGCATGGCGCATAAGAGGTACTATCTGGTCGGTTAGACTGGCGGTCAACACCGTAGCGGTACATAATTTGAGAAATTCTCGCCTGGTAAGCATTGACTTCCTCCTTGGCAGACAATTCTTTACTGCAACTGTACATCTAACGAGTTAAATATTTAAGGAATACCTAGCAATGTTAATTTTCCCACATTTGGTTTATCTATGTAGAAAAAGGGATATGCCTGTACGGCACATCCCTTAATTGGCGATTTTGCTATATTCTTTCATATTGCCTTTAGCCCAAAGATTAACCATGGTTTCATAAGTGGCATAATCCATACCAAGCGATTTTTCAATAGCTTTATCAACCTTTTCACCAGCTTTAAGATAACCCAATACTTGACTAAGTTTCGCCTCGCCATGAACTTCGGCAATATAGCGAACTGCTGCCAGCGATTGGCGATAAGCCAGCGATTGATTGGACAACCCGTCGAAATCACCGTCAAGGTCGTTCATAGAATATAGCTTTCCTGCTAGACGATTATCTGCAGTCACCCATTCATAGTTGTTAACCTTATATTCAACATATTGGGCTAAACCCTCAGTAAACCAACGGGTATAGTTGCCTCTAGCCAAATGATCTAGAACCAGGTGGGTATATTCGTGCGCCAGTGGCCCGGTAGTAATAAACTCCTCAACCGACTGACTATTTTTAAGCCATGCCTTAGGTGACAAAATCTGAATAACCCCGCCCCAGTAAAAACCCATGGCATTTGATTCTCCGGCCCAACCGAAAGCCGTTTTCATAGCTTGACGGTCAGGATAGATCAGAATAAGCGTTTTGCCTTTAGGAGCATATTGGAGCATTGCCGTCACCGGCTCATAAGCCGCTTCCGCCGCCGCTGCTACCATAGCTACCATGTCGGCATCACTTTCCGTATAACGAATAACAAAATGCGGTGTTTCCTGGGCCAGCATATCTTTGGTCTGATAATCAATTTTAAGAGCAACTGCCTGCCGTGCCAGAGGGTACAGCCACAGTTGCGGATGAATTGGTATCATACTGACAAACAGACCAGCCAAAACCAGGCCAACAACTGCCGGCACACCGCCATGAAGCATTTGCATAAAAGTACGCATGATTTGCTGTCCTCCTTTCGAGCAAGTAAAGGACATTATATCATGCGTACAAGTTTACTTCTACAGGTTATTTATGTAAATATGGATCTCGTTTATCTACTCTTCCTTGTTAATTGGTGGAACACTACCCGCAATTGCTATGCCAGCACTTGTTCCCAGGCGGGTAGCTCCGGCGGCGATAAGTTCCTTGGCCTGTTCCAGGGTACGAATACCACCTGATGCCTTAATTCCGATTTTGTCACCAACAACCTGTTTGAGCAAGCGAACATCTTCTACAGTGGCACCGCCTGGACCAAACCCTGTTGAGGTTTTAACAAACTGAGCCCTTGCTTCCAGCACAGCCTGACAAGCACGGCGTTTCTCGTCATCGGTTAGCAAACCTGTTTCAATAATGACCTTCACTACAGCACCGTCAGCGACTTCGACCACCTGTCTTATGTCATCTGTTACGGCTTCCCATAACCCCGCCTTGGCTGCACCGATATTTATGACCATATCCAGTTCATTGGCCTTGCGCAGTACTGCCTCTTTGGCCTCTGCTACCTTAGCGCTGGTAAAAGTAGCCCCTAGCGGAAATCCAATAACAGTGGCTGTTTTCACACCTGTACCGACCAGACAATGGGCCGCCAAATCCACATAGATGGGGTTTACGCACACAGCAGCAAACTTATACTGCTCTGCTTCCTCACATAATTTGATAATGTCCTCTACTGTAGCTCCCGGCTTGAGCAACGTATGATCAATATAACTTACCAAATTCATATTCATAACCTACCTTAAAATAAGATAAGACTTGGCTTGCGCCAAGTCCGTCAGGACGCCGGCAGAAGCCTTAGTCGTTCAATCCAGGGAAAGTTATTCTTTCCATCTGGATAAAATAGCGAAAAGACTGCCTAAATCCGGCAATCTTTTCGTAATCTGTTCTTTTATTGGGCGGTTAACTTACTGCCGCAGCTACGCCCTGGCACTTGGGGCAAACACCATAAAAGTAAAACTGTTGGCCTTGGATAGTATAATTAGTTGTAGCTGAAACCTGACCAATAAATTCGGAAGAGTCTATTCCGAATAGGTCATCCACCCGTCCACAGTTCATACATCGGATATGTGGGTGATTGCTTGTATTGGCGTCATAACGAAAACTATCTTCGCCGACATTAAGTACCTGTACCAACTCCAAGGTTTTTAAAATCTCGATTGTTTTGTATACGGTTGCCAAACTCATTGTAGGATATACTGGCTGAAGCTCATTGTAAATCATTTCCGCACTGGGATGAGCTTTCGTAGCAACTAAAACACTATAAATTGCCAGTCGCTGTGGTGTAACTTTGAACCCCTTATCCCGCAACAATGAAGTAACACAAATTTCCACGAATTTCCCCTACCCTTACTACAAATTACCACCGGAAAATAGTTATTGAATAGTTCTTTTTTTATTCTACATCTTAATAATTAAGTCGTCAAGAAATATTTATAAAAATAAATACTATGTACTAAAAAGGGTAAAATTTTGCATAAAAATACAAAATTCTACCCTTATATATTTCTTGCTTTTACTCTGAGTTTGGCGAAATACTACTGCCCTTGGCTAAACTTGGATTGAACCTGCGCAATATCCTGCGGATTGGCATTTTTAACGTTGTAATAACCTTTTTGTTGCATTAAGTCAAAAATTTGTTTTTCTTGATTATGGACATCACCAAGAATGGTCAGATAGTCCCGGCGGAGAGTATCACTGGAGGACTCTAGGGCAAACGTGTTAACAGCAGCGGCTGTATATTTTGCTTCATTTAGAGCAATCTGCAATAGCTCACGTTCAGAAAGACTAACACCTTGACCACTCATACCACTTTGCGTAGTTTGTTGCTGACCCATTTGTGCCATGTTATCACCTCAATTATTGTAAATTTTGGCCTGCGTTTAAATGTTTGCTCATAGTTTGTAAATGCTGCTGACTCTTTTGAGAAGCTTGTTGGAAAAGCTGCTTAGCCTGAGTATCCTGTACACTGCTGGCAAAATAATTCATTGTTTTAGTACAGTTTTGTTCCATCCCTAAAAAATCCTCAAGATGCATCAGTTCTTTGGATGATAGCACACATATCCCCCCTTTGCGTTTTATCTGATAACCGAGCTGCTTTGCCACTCCCGCCGGGAGTTATACCCTAAGGGCACAGGCGAGCCGAGCAACTAAGTCCCGGGATAAGTTCGACTAAACTCTAGCTGGGGTTAACCCCTCACTGAAGCTAAGGCTAACTTTATCACCCATAGAATGTGCACAAATTCCAGTTATTATTCCAGTTTTGGATTATTTTAATTTGGTTTATGGCACTCCACGCGATTGCGGCCCTGCTGTTTCGCACGATAAAGCGCCTGATCGGCAGCATCAATCAACTCTGTCTTTGGCTCGGCCCAATTGCTGCAACTTTCAAAAGTGGCTACCCCCAAACTAATGGTAATATTAATTATTGTGTCAGCAGCCTCAAACTTAGCACTTTCAATATCCATACGGAAGCTCTCCGCCAACTGCGTTGCCTCCTTTAGGCAGGTTTCCGGCAAGACCACCGCAAATTCCTCGCCGCCATACCGGGCAAGCATATCGGTTGGGCGAAAGCCTTCTCTAATTACAATTCCCATTCGCTGCAAGATAGCGTCGCCGGCCAAATGCCCCCACGTATCATTGACCTTCTTGAAAAAATCGATATCCAGCATAATCAGGCTTAACGGCCGGTGATAACTTAGGGTACGGTTAATCTCACGCTCTAGCACCACCTCAAACTGGCGGCGATTGGCCAGTCGGGTCAAGGGATCAGTCAGTGCCATGGCTTGGAAGTGGTCATATAGATACGCCCGCTCAAGCCCAATGGCAGTTTGACTGGCAATAGTGCTGAGCACAAGATCTTTACTTGGTGGAATTTCTTGCATAGGATCATTCCACCCAAGCACAATTAAGCCCTGCAGCTTACCACTTGCTAGAAGCGGCAGGATATTAAGGCGCCTCGACAAGAGTACCGACATAGTAATAAGTCCCCGTTGGGTCTCCTCATAGGCGGTACCGTCATCCATACTGCTGAGCCCACTCCAAGGCCAGGTCATTTTCCCGTCAGAAAATACATGCTGCAAATGATCAATTTCCCGTTGTTCAAAACCAGTAGCAAACACCGGCTCGGTATGAATGCCGTCATCCCGATAGTGCATGATGAAAGCCACGGCCACATTGGCAGCAAACAAATTGTAGAGTTTGTCAGTTACTCGGGTCAAAATAGTGGCCGGGGATTTCTGAATAGCCAACTCTTTAACAATATCATAAAGTAAGCTAAGTTCGGCAAAACTTTCCACCGTGGTTGCATACGCTCTGGCATTCTTTATGGCTTCACCGGCATGATGGGAAAAAACACTCAAAAATTGGGCATCATGCTGGGAAAAGCCCTTTTCTTTACGAGAAAAAATCTCCAGTACGCCAATAACATCGCCATTATGCCTGATCGGTGCACCCACCATCGACTTTAGTCCAGCTAGACTGACCGCCTCGATAATCCATTCCGGATAATGACTAATATAATCAACGACAAGCGGTTTTTTCTCGGTAAATACTTTGCCCATAAAGCTTCTTTCAGGGTTGATTTTATCTGGTGGTTTAAAGCTGCTAATATAAGCCACTATTTTTAGCGTTTTATTTTCCGCTAGTGCTAAATAGACATGGTCGCATTGAAACACCGTCCCAGTAGCAGATACAACCTGCTGGAGCATCCCCTCCAAGTCATGCTTGCTGGCTAATGTGGCACCCAGCTGGATGAACGCTTGCTGCAGAATGCGTTCACCGTCTTTGGTTTCTTTATACAAAGTCATATTCTTGGCAACCATAGACCTGAGTGACCGGTTAAGACGCGAAATACGCATATAGGGGCGCACAATAGAGGTTTGCAGTAAAGATCGCAGCACACAATAGTAGCTCATGATTTTGTACATATGTCCAATCAAATTGAAACTATCATAAACATCATCATATAAGGTAAACGCCATCCCGGAAGCCAAGCTGCATACCAGACTGACCCGCAGCAAAAATACGGCTTGCTGTGACGGGTTACGGTGGCCATACATATAAATAGCCAGGATATTGAGCAGCATGGTCGTGTATTCAAATGCAAGCTTCGCCAAGGTTTGCCCCTGCTTCGGTATAAACATGGGAATCAGGGAATGTTCAAACAGTACTACCACCGCTATACAGGCTGTAGTCATGGTAATTGTCACCGTCAGCAGGTACAGCCGGTGAAATACAGGGTTTTTACTGCGGCGTGGAATATAGACGGCAACCAACAACCCCGCGCTAGCCAGCATCCTGCTGATAATCCAAAACAACGAGGCTTTATTTTCGCTATTTAAGGTGATAAAATCAGGCATTCCTTTATAGGACAGTAAATGAGCAAGGTCCAGCAATCCTACAGCCAAGAAAATCATAGCAATTAGCAGATCACGACTGTTTTTGGTTTGTGGCCAACCATACCACACGACAACAAATACACTTATCCCGATTGCTAAACAAATTATTTCGCTAACTGAATGGATGATAAGATAGAGCTGATTATCATAAACAATATAGAAAACCTTAGGCAACCAGGAGAATATTCCCAAGATACCGATCAGTGCTGACGTAAGGGCTACTAATTGTAGATTAGCTTTAATAGAATTAATTAACGACGACACTTTTATCCCGCCCTTCCAACAAGGTAACTATTACCAACCATGTTACTAACATAATATGCCGCAATAAGCAACAGTGTTCCTTATGTCAATATCAGACTAAAGTCCTAGCTAACTAAGCGAAATACATATTTCTTTTCTAATTTTTTTTATGTATAATAATGGTAGCCATAATAAGGAGGGCTACCTTATGCTTATTAATGAGATAAAAGCCGGTATGGTACTGGCACGCGATATAATTGATGATAATGGCACTCTGCTTCTGGAAAAGGGCATTGCCCTTACTGAATACTATATTACTCGGCTTACGCAGTTGGGAGTAACCAATATTCCTATTTATGATCCTTATGCAGCTGAGCTAAAAAAGCCCAATATCATTGCCCCGGAAGTCCGCGAGGAACTTACTTTGTGCTTTCGTTCACTATTTTATAAAAAAACTCAGGATATATTGGATTCCGGCCTGCGAACCATGTATTTGAAACAAATTCGCCAAACGGTTGGCAAGGTTATTAACGAGACTGAACAAAATCTGGGACAGATTGTCAATGTGCAAGTACGCCAGCCTAATGAAACTGAAATCGACCACGCCATTAATGTCTGCCTTATGTCAATAGCCACAGGTCTTTATATTAAGCTGCCGCGCCCAGTCATTATGGATTTGGCGTTGGGAGCGCTTTTTCATGATCTGGGCAAGATGGTTATGCCTGCTATTGATGGTTCGGCAGCCGACCCTGGGCACTTCTTGCACCCTGTATATGGTCAGCAACTTCTCATCAAAAACAAGGTTGGGGGCATCATATCCCGTATTGCTGTTGAACATCATGAGCGTTATGATGGCCAAGGCTATCCTTCTGGTTTGGCTGGAAAAGAAATTCATCCATTGTCACGATTAGTAACAATTGCTAATTACTTTGATAACACTATGGCTGCTGCCGCTAAGACGGGTGAGTCACGCAGCACTATTATGATAAATATGCTGGCAAATGCCAATGTCTTGTTTGATATGTATCTGTTACGGGCCTTTTTCCATACTACGCCTCTTTATCCGGTCGGCTGTCTGGTCAGATTAAATACCAATCAAAAAGCTTATGTCATAAAAAACAAAGTACGCTTTGCACCTACCCCAACAGTTCAGATTGCCGAACGGAACACCCGCTCAAACATTCAGGGCCAAATTATCGATTTGGCCATAAGACCCCAACTTACTATTGTTGATGTAATCGCTGAGTAAATAAAAACGTCACGCAAAAGTAGCGTGACGTTCGTTATTTAGCCCCATTTTCTTGAGTCAAACCGCCACCACAAAATGGCTCCTCGAATCAGAAAATCACCTGCAGTAATATACCAGGCAGCCGTAATGTCATAACCCCAAACACTAATAAACAAATACACTAATGGCAGACGTACCATCCACACTCCCATGGTCGTAATATACATAGGCCACCGAGTGTCCCCTGCCCCTCTCAGGGCTCCCCCTAACACAAAACAGATGGCAAGTGTCGGTTGCTCCAGTACGGCAATCATCACACACAGTGTACCCCAATGGGTGACCTGCGGATCATCAATAAACAAAGTGGTTAGTTCCCTAGCAAAGATAAAAATAACTACCCCAGCAGCAGTCATACTCAACCATGCAATTTTATTTGTTAGCCAGGCAAATTGTATGGCCCGGTGGGGCATACCTTTGCCCAAATACTGTCCAACCAGAGTCATGGACGCCACTGAAAAGCCAAAACCGGGCAAAAACGACATCGACTCAATTTGAGTTGCGATTTGGTGAGCGGCAAATTGCGTTGAGCCCACACCGGCCAACATAAAAGTAAATACCATCCGGCCACTTTGCATTGCTAGCTGTTCTAACGCGGCTGGCACACTAATGTCCATAATGCGTGCAATTACCTTGCTGCGAATTACCAGCACATGCCGCCAGGATAGCTGAATCTTTTGCTGACGATTAAGAACAAACAAAACCGTTAAGGCGCCTGCCAATTGTGATACGCCCATGCCCCAGGCAGCACCATACGGACCCATAGCCGGTAAACCGTGTCCAAAAACAAGTACATAAGCAATACCAATTGCTGAGATATTGCTAACCAGCGTGATATAAAAAGCGGTCTGTGTTTTTCCCATACCCCGCAAGGCGGCAGTACCAATAGACATAATTAAGAACAACGGCGTAAACATAAACGCAATTTTAACCAGCCCGCTAGCCAGTACGATCACCTCTGACTCAGCCGCTGTTAAGTTTAGCACAAACTCGGCAGCAAACCAGCCGATAACAGCTACCCCTGCCCCCAAAACCGCCCCCAGACCGATAGCTTGGCCAATAATATTCCTGGCTTCCTGCCAGTTACCGGCCCCTGTTTCCCGGGCTACAATCGCGGCAGCACCAGTACCGGCGGCAGCAAACACCATTGCGGTGGAAAATTGCAGCATTGTCGCCAAACCAACCGCAGCCAATGACACCGCGCCAAGTCGGCCTACCATAGCTGTCAGCAGTACACCAACAGCCATGATCCCAGTGCCTTCCAAAATCACTGGCCAGACCAGTTTTATAATTTGCCGCCTCATATAGTCTACAATTGAAACAATCACTATCGCATCGTCCCCTTAGTCCCTGCAAAGAAATTAAACTAGCTATTCTATCAATTTCTAC
>Ga0316604_10002294_pt1 | contig 14907 bp, 12 predicted proteins | sample OWC_soil_day20_C_FD_207650 | JGI IMG/M metagenome (GOLD analysis project Ga0316604, IMG submission 207650) | Wetland soil microbial communities from Old Woman Creek delta, Ohio, United States - OWC_soil_day20_CT | ecosystem: Environmental > Terrestrial > Soil > Wetlands | place: USA: Ohio... | reverse complement strand
ATTTTGGAAGTGATCAGCAACAGTGGTCCTGAGGGATTGACGATTGAAGAAGTATTAGAGAAAGTAAAACTGTCTCGTTATGCTGTACGTGTATTGCTGGAGGCGGGGCTCGGTATGGAATTGCTGATTGTAAGTGAAGAGAAGAAGTATGCCCTGACCAAGACAGGTTACTTTATTCAACACGACAGACTGACCCGCATCAATATGGATTTCTCCCAGGACATCTGTTACCTGGGTATGAACCACCTGAAGGAAAGTCTGGAAGAAGGCCGCCCTGCAGGTCTGAAAGAACTGGGTCCATGGGATACCATTTACCCGGGTTTACCACTCCTGCCACCTGAAATTGGCAAGAGCTGGTTCGACTTTGACCATTATTATTCCGATCTGGCCTTTCCACAGGCATTACAGATCGTATTTGCCAATAAACCACGCACCCTGCTTGACATTGGCGGTAATACCGGCAAATGGACACTGGCATGTACAAAACATGACGCCGATGTTCGTGTGACCATGTTTGACCTGCCTGGTGAAATTGAAATTGCTGCGCAAAAGATGAAAGATGAGGGTGTAGCAGATCGTGTATCTTTCCACGAAGCGAATATCCTGGATGAAAGCCTGCCTTTTCCACAGGGATTCGATGCGATCTGGATGAGTCAGTTCCTCGACTGCTTCTCCGAAGAGCAAATTGTATCTATCCTGAAACGTTGCCGTGAAGCGCTGACCGAAAACGGTACTATCTATATCCTGGAACCATTCTGGAACAGGCAGCGTTTTAAGTCAGCGGCATTCAGTCTGCAGCAGACCAGCCTTTACTTTACCGCTATGGCCAATGGAAACAGTCAGATGTACCACACTGACGATTTCTTCAAATGCATTGCTGATGCAGGTCTGCGTATCGTAGAGGAAAACAACCAAATGGGCTTAAATTATACCCTCTTAAAGTGTCAAAAATGAGACAAAAAGTAGACGTCCTGGTCATTGGTGCCGGTCCTTCAGGAACTGTAGCTGCTTCTATCATTAAGCAGGCAGGTTATTCTGTGAAAATCGTCGAGAAATTACAATTCCCCCGCTTTGTGATCGGGGAGAGTTTGTTGCCCCGTTGTATGGAAGCCCTGCATGAAGCCAAATTCATTGATGCAGTTACTGCTCAGGGATTTCAGCAGAAGTTTGGCGCCAAGTTCGTAAAGGGCGACAAGATCTGTGATTTTACTTTTAAAGAGCAATTTACAGAGGGGTGGGATTGGACCTGGCAGGTAACCAGGGCCGATTTTGATAAAGCACTGGCAGATGCTGTAGAAGCAATGGGTGTGCCGGTATGCTACAATACCACTGTGACCAATATCGAATTTAATGGCTCCGATTCTGTTACTACTGTAGAAGAAGCAGAAGGTAAACAGTATGAGATCGAAGCCCGTTTTATAGTAGATGGAAGTGGCTATGGTCGTGTGATTCCACGCCTCTTCAATCTCGAAAAGAACTCTAACTTACAACCTCGTAAGGCACTGTTTGCCCACACAGTGGATGTAAACAGGTTGCAATATGACGAGCCTAACCGTATTACAGCGGTGGTGCACCGTCCAGGAACCTGGATCTGGATTATTCCATTCAGTTCCGGCAATACTTCGGTAGGTTTTGTAAGTGATCCATCTTTCCATAATGAGTTTTCAGGTACACCAGAAGAGCAGTTCCGGGCTATGCTGGCAGCAGAACCATATACCAGAGAGCGCTTCAAAGACGTAGACCTGGTGTTTGAACCACGTGTACTGGAATCATGGTCAGCCACCACAGATAAGTTCTATGGAGAAGGATTTGTATTAACAGGTAATGTGACCGAATTCCTTGATCCGATCTTCTCATCTGGCGTAACTTTGGCTTGTGTATCTGCACAGACGGCATCTAAACTGGTGATTCGTAAGCTGAAAGGCGAAGCTGTAGATTGGGAAAAGGAATACATGCAACCCACTATGCAGGGGGTGAACACCTTCCGCTCTTATGTGATGGCATGGTATGAAGGTACCCTGGACAAGATCTTCTTTGCAAAGAATATTCAGCAGGATATGAAAAACCAGATATGTTCAGTACTGGCAGGTTATGTATGGGATGAAACCAATCCATATGTAAAGAACCATGAAAAAGGATTGCAACGTCTGGCACGTACCATCGAACTGATGGAAAAGATTGAGGAAGAAGGTAAAAACCTTGCATAGTATCATTTAATAGCGAAGATTTGGATAGCACCGGGCTAAATATAACAGGAAGTGTGGTGATCCGGAACAACCGGATCTACAGGAATAATGAGGTGATCTGGGAGACACCTGAAAATCAGCCATTGCCTGACTTTTTGCGGGCGGCGTATGATCATATTTCAGGGCAGTATCCCAAATTTCATAAGATGGATCATCTCAGCAAGCTGGGATGGCTGGCGGCAGAAGTCCTGTTACAGCACCGACCGTTTACCAGGTATGCACCTGAGCAGGTCGGATTGATATTAGCCAATCGTAGCGCCAGTCTGGATACAGACCTGCGCTATTTTGATTCAATAAAGGAATTTCCCAGTCCGGCGTTGTTTGTATACACGCTGGCCAATATAGTAATGGGGGAGATCAGCATCCGTCATGGATTCAAAGGAGAGAATGCGTTCTTTACTTCGGATCGTTATGATGAGGTGCTGCTCATGGATTATACAAAACAGTTACTGACAGAAGGAGCAGTAAGTGCCGTATTGTGCGGATGGGTAGAGGTGATGGGAAGTGAGTACGAAGTGATCCTTCATCAGATAGAAAAATAATTTCTTTCCGTGGCCCACACAGTGGGGCACGCCGTTTAAAATAAAAATATCATGGAAAATTTGATGGCTACACTCAAAGCCCAGATCATAGAGCAACTGAACCTGCAGGAAGTAAAACCGGAGGATATCGGCGACGATACCCCCCTGTTCAAAGATGGACTGGGACTGGATTCCATCGATGCACTGGAACTGATCGTTCTGCTGCAGCAACATTATCGTATTCGTATTGCCAACCCTGAGCAGGGACCTGAAATCTTTCATTCCGTACGCTCAATTGCCAATTTCATCACAGCACATCAGCAACAAAATCAATAGACCATGGGCGGAAACGATGTTTGGGTATTAGGTGGTGGCGTCATTTGCGGTATTGGTAACAACGTACCGGAGTGTATTGCGGCTTTCCGGCAAATGAAGCCGGGTATGACCACTATGCAATACCTGACCTCCACACATCGCGACAGCTTTCCGGTAGTAGAAGTAAAAGCTGACAACGCTACGCTGGCTGCAAAGTCAGGTCTCCCTGCCCACATCAGTAGAACAGCACTGCTCAGTGCCGTTGCTGTAAAGGAAGCATGGGAGAGCGCAAAGCTGGGCAATATCCGCGAATACCGGGTAGGTCTCGTCTCAGCCAATACCGTAGGGGGTATGGACAAAACGGAAGACTTCTTCGCCGAATACCTGCAGGATAATCAATCCGGCAGATTGCGCGATGTAGTCAACCACGAATGTGGCAGCATCACTGAACTGGTAGCTGATATGCTGGGCATCCGCCATCATGTATCTACTATCAGTACAGCTTGTTCTTCATCTGCAAATGCGATTATGTATGGCGCCAGATTGCTCAAAAACAACCTGGTCGACGTTGTGATTGCAGGAGGTACGGATGCCCTGACCCGCTTCACCCTCAATGGATTTAACACCCTCATGATCCTCGATCAGAAAGCCTGTCGTCCATTTGACGATACCCGCACTGGTCTGAACCTTGGAGAAGGCGCCGGCTACATCGTAATGGTCAGCGATGCCATTGCACAAAAGATGGACATCCAGCCATGGTGTAAACTGACGGGTTATGCCAATGCCAATGATGCTTACCACCAAACGGCTTCTTCGCCTGATGGTATTGGTAACTACCTGGCTATGCAGCAAGCGATGGAAATGGCAGGCATCACTACTGAGGACATGAGCTATATCAACCTGCATGGTACAGGTACACTCAACAATGATCTGTCAGAAGGTACTGCCATTCAGCGTTTATTTGGGAATGCCGTGCCTCCGGCCAGCAGCACCAAATCGTTCACCGGTCACACATTGGGTGCCAGTGGTGGTATAGAAGCTGTATTTGCTGCACTGGCAGTGAAAGAGGGCTATCTTTACCCCAATGCACAATTCAGCCATCAGATGAAGGAACTGAACTTTTCGCCGGTGACAAAATTTTCAGAAGGCAATGTGATCAACAATGTCATGTCAAACTCTTTTGGATTCGGCGGAAACTGTTCCAGCCTTGTCTTCTCGAAGGAAAATAGTTAGGAACTATGAACATTTACATAAATGGAACGGGTTGTGTCTCGCCGCTGGAAACAGCGATAGAAGGGCGTTTGCCATCGGCCGCGCCTTTGTACGACAATATCCGTCTCAAAGCGGCAGAACCTGATTACAAGCAATGGATCGACATCAAGATGATCCGCAGGATGAGCCGTGTCATTAAAATGGGCGTAGCTGTAGCACAATTGAGTCTTCAGGAAGCTGGGATTTCCAAACCGGAAGGCATCATCACCGGCACTGCTTATGGTTGCCTGGATGATACAGGTGTGTTCCTCACCAAAATGGTTAACCAGAACGAAGAAATGCTGACACCAACGGCATTCATACAGTCTACCCACAATACAGTGGCTGGACAGATAGCTCTTTTACTGGAATGCCATGCTTATAATAATACTTTTGTACACAAGGGCTTTTCTTTCGAACATGCACTCATAGATAGTATCATGCAGCTGCGCGAAGGAAAGATATCCAACATACTGGCAGGGGCGATGGATGAGCTGACGAATCACAGCTTTAATATCCTTTCCCGTTTCAATTTATTTAAACATGCGCATGCCGGAGAAGGCGCCGCCTGCTTTGTGCTGAGCACAGAGAAGGGGCCGAATGCCATTGCGAAACTGAAAGGAGTGTCTGTGTTGTATAAACCGGATTCTTTTGAAGAAGTGGCTGCTGATATCGTTGGTTTTCTTGCTGCACATAATTGTAGTCAGGAAGATGTAGACCTGGTTATTACAGGTCGTAACGGTGACCCGGCAGGGGATGCGTGGTATGAGCATGTGGAAAATAAGTTATTTAGTGAGTTGCCTGTGGCGCATTTTAAACATCTGTGCGGAGAGTATCCTACTGCCAATGCATTCGGTACCTGGATGGCCAGCAGAATCATTGCCAGCCAGGAAGTTTCACCTGCTGTATTATTCAAGGGAAATGCGCCATCATCGATAAAGAAGGTATTGTTGTACAATCATCATGATGCTACGCATCATTCGATGATCCTCTTATCAATATGCTGACACACCGGAATACAAATATCGTCCTGATTGCACTTATTGCACTGTTTCTATGGCTGTCATTGCCATGGTGGGCATTTGTATTGCTGTTTATTCCTTATTCAGGCGCACTCGTATGGGGCGCCATGCAGATTCAGTCGGGCTTTTTTCTGAAAGCAGTATGTGCTGCAGAGACCTCAGAGAAAGTAGTGGCCCTGACATTTGACGATGGTCCACTCACTGAATTTACCCCACAGATACTCGATATTTTACACAAAGCACAGGCACCTGCTGCTTTCTTTTGCATTGGCAACAGGATAGCAGGACAGGAAGCTTTGCTGAATAGAATAGATGCAGAAGGACATGTGATCGGGAATCACAGCTTCTCCCATCACTTCTGGTTTGACCTGTATCCTGCAAAGAAAATGCTGGCAGAATTACAACAGGTAGATTCCGCTATTGAACAGGTGACAGGCAAAAGGCCCCGCCTCTTCCGCCCACCCTATGGTGTGACAAATCCGAATGTACGCAGGGCTGTACAGAGAGGAAAATACACGGCCATTGGCTGGAATATCCGTTCGCTGGATACAGTGGCCAAACAGGCAGATGAACTGATGAACAGGATTTTGTCTGGTTTGAAACCTGGTGCTGTCATTCTCATGCATGATTCAATCCCCCTCACAGTAGAAATACTGCCGGCATTGATCGCGCACATACGTGAACAGGGATATACTATTAAAAGAATTGATCAATTACTAAATATACCCGCATATGCGTAGATGGATAATAGCATTGATAATGATGTGTGGTGTGGTGCAGGCAAATGCCCAACAGCATCAGGGATATAAACCGGTAGCAGACATAGCTGGTTTCAAGCAGCAGTTTGCCACAGCCTCCCGTCAGACGCAGTCTATACAATGTGATTTCGTGCAGGAAAAGAACCTGAGCATGTTGGCAGACAAGATCACTTCCAAAGGTAAGTTCTGGTTCAAGAAAGAAAATAAGGTAAGAATGGAGTATACCACTCCATCGTACTACCTGCTGGTGATGAATGGCAAAGACATCAAAACTAAAGATGGTCAGAAAGAAAGTCATGTATCTACAAAGGGCAACAAACTGTTCGAGCAGATCAACAAGATCACTGTGGATTGTGTACAGGGGAATGTAGTGGACAATGCAGATTTTAAAACCACCATCCTTGAAAGCACCGCTGGTTACCTGCTGGAAATGACACCAGTGAACAAACAGCTCGCACAGTACTTCAAGACGATCGTACTGCTGGTAGACAAGAAAGATCTGACTGTGAATAAGATTGAGATGTACGAAGCCGGTGGAGACAATACCACCATCAGTTTTCTGCACAAACAACTGAATGTAAATATACCGGATGCGACTTTTGCTGCTAAATAGTCTGTTGCTACTATGCATACTGACCAGCTGTACCAATGTATACAAAGACCTGCGACAGACAACGGGCGATCCTGCCTGCATTACGCAGTTCAGACCACAGTTTGACAATACATTGTACAGCACACAGGTAGATGTGATGAAACATCACCTGAGTGGTTTACTGTTTTTCAAGCAAATGCCGGATAGCAGTCAGCGGGTGGTGTTTGCAAATGAGATGGGCTTTAAATTCTTCGACTTTGAGTTTACAAAAGACGGACAGTTCATCAAGCATTACATGATGGACAAGATGGATAAGAAGGCGGTCGTGAAGACGTTGAGAGGGGATTTTGAGCTGGTATTATTACATCCTGATTTACGGCAGGCAACAGTTAAGAAGGATGATAAGTTTCGCTATGTAGTCGTGCCTACAGCAAAAGGGAACAACTATTATATCACCGACACTACCTGTACAAAGCTGGAAAGGGTTGAAAAATCATCTTCCCGCAAACCGGTAGTAAAAGCCTGGCTCACGGATTATAAAAATGGTGTGCCGGATACAATCCTGATCAGACATCAGGGATTCAAATTTAATATTTCACTACAACGCGTACAGAAATAATGTTAGCAGGAAAATTATATACACTGGAACAGACATTACAGGAGGCAGCAGACAGCGCCACTTATCGTATCGTGCTGAATGCGCAGCATCCTGTATTTGAAGGCCATTTCCCCGGGCGCCCTGTGGTACCTGGTGTAACGATGATGCAAACCATCCAGGAACTACTGGAAGGCAAGTTACAGCAGAAGGTGGTGCTGAAAAAAGCCAGCCAGATGAAGTTCCTGAACATGATCGATCCAAATGCAAACCCGCAGGTGGACGTGACTATTCAGCACAAGGAACAGGAAGGAGAAATCAAAGTGACAGCCTCGCTGAAGTTTGATGTGCTCACATTTATGAAATTTCAGGGATCATTCGTAACCGCTTCATGACGGAACAGCCAATATACAACGATCAGTTTTCGGCACGCAAAGTAGCCGTATTGATTCCTACCTACAACAATGCCGGCACACTCAAAGCTGTGCTACAGGATGTATTATCCTATACTCACCACGTGATTGTTGTGAACGATGGCAGCACGGATAGTACTACTGCTATCCTGGATGAGTTTCCGCACCTTCAACGGGTGGAGTACACGCCTAACAAAGGAAAAGGTATTGCCCTGCGCAGAGGCTTTAAGTACGCCATGCAGCAGGGGTATGATTATGTGATCACTATGGATGCTGATGGGCAGCACTTTGCTTCAGACCTGCCGGTGATGTTGGACATGGTGAGCACGCATCCTAAGTCCATCGTGATTGGTGCACGTAATTTGCAACAGGAAAACATGCCCGGCAAAAATACATTTGCCAACAAGTTTTCCAACTTCTGGTTCTATGTGGAAACAGGGTTGAAAATGCCGGACACACAATCCGGTTATCGCCTGTATCCAATATATGCTATGAAGGGCATGCACTTCTGGTGTACAAAATATGAATTTGAAATAGAAGTAATGGTGCGCAGTGCCTGGAAGGGTATAGGCATCGATTCAGCGCCTGTAAAGGTATATTATCCGCCAGCAGAAGAGCGGGTTTCTCACTTCCGCCCGCTGCGTGATTTTTCCCGTATCAGTGTATTGAACACGGTATTGGTGCTGATCACTTTTCTGTATATCAAGCCACGTGACTTTATCCGCTACCTCTTCAAAAAGGAGAGCTGGAAGAGTATCTGGAATGATCATATTCTGAACAGGAATGAATCCAATGCGAAGAAGGCAGCAGCCATCGCGTTGGGGGTGTTCCTGGGTATCGTACCCATCTGGGGTTTTCAGCTACTGAGCGCTTACCTGCTGGCAGCGAGATTAAAACTCAACAAGGCTTTGGTGCTGATAGCATGCAATATCAGCGTACCGCCCATGATCCCTTTTATCATCTTTGTCAGCTTTGCAACAGGTAAGTTCTGGATGAAAAATGGCAGTATGACCATCAACTTTAGCAAGCAACTGAGCTTTGAAACGGTGAAGCTGAACTTTGAACAATATCTCTATGGTAGTATTACGCTTTCGATCGTGGCTGGCTTGCTGGCAGGATTGATAGTGTATGCATTACTTTCTATATTCAGGAACGATCCTGTAAAACAAGACCAGCCAATTTAGTTAAGCATTATCAGTATGGGCAAATTATTCGTAGGCATATACAATTTCTTTGATCGTCACAAAGCATGGTGCTGGGCCTGTATGCTATTCAGTTTTGTACTGGTAGGCGTAGGGGCGTGGCAGATCCGGCTGGAAGAGGATATTACCCGTATTCTGCCCCAGGATAAAACCCTCGATAAGCTACAGCAGGTGTTCAATGATTCACACTTTGCTGATAAGCTGGTCATCACTATTTCACAAAAAGATAGTACTGCTGCGGCACAACCTGATAGTCTTACTGCATTTGCCGGTGAACTGGCAGATAGTGCAAAAATACACCTGGCTCCCTGGATGAACCAGATCCAGGCACAGGTACAGGATAGTACCGTGCTGGATATGATGCAGGTAATGCAGGATCACCTGCCTGTATTCCTGGAAGAACAGGATTATGCACGTATCGATTCACTCATCACACCTGAGCGCTTACAGCAATCACTGCAAAGCAATTATAACACCCTGATCTCACCGGCAGGACTGGTGGTGAAAAAAGTGATCGGTTTAGATCCTACCGGCATGTCCTGGCTGGGTATCAAGAAATTACAACACTTACAATACGACGACCATTTTGAGCTGTATGATGGTTATATCATGACGAAAGACCATCAGCACATCTTAATGTTTATCACTCCCAGGTATCCTCCCAGTGCAACGGGAAAGAACACGGTTTTCTTAGATGAACTACAGGCGCAGATCGATTCATTGGAGGGACATCATTCATTTACGACCGCTTCTTATTTTGGAGGGACGGCTGTATCAGCGGGTAATGCGATACAGTTGAAAAAGGACCTGGTGCTTACACTGAGCATTACCATTGTTGTATTTGTGATACTGATTCCATTGTATTTCCGTAAGAAGAGAGCAGCGGTATTACTGATGCTGCCGGTAGTATTCGGTGGTTTATTTTCACTGGCCTGCATCTGGCTGGTACAGGGTAGCATCTCTGGTATTGCATTGGGTGTAGGTGCGGTGGTATTGGGGATTGCGATCAACTACTCCCTCCATGTATTTAACCATTACCGACATTTCCCCGACATCCGTGAGGTGATCAATGACCTTGCGACACCGATGACGATCGGTAGCTTTACCACGATCGGTGGTTTCTTTTGTTTACAGTTCATAGCATCTCCTATTTTGCAGGATGTGGGCATCTTTGCTGCATTCAGTCTGATAGGGGCTGCATTATTCTCCCTTATTTTCTTACCGCATCTGATTGTATTAGGGAAGAGAGAAGAAGTAGCTCATCATGACACCTGGTTAGATAAGATCTCTACTTATAAACCGGAGAAAAATAAATGGCTGGTAGGTGCTATTCTTGTGTTGACGGTGATCTTCTTCTTTACTATGAAGAATGTAGCTTTTGAAAGCGATATGATGCGTATGAACTTTATGCGTCCTGAGCTGAAAGAAGCAGAAGCTACCCTCAATAAGGTCAATGCTTACACTGCGCAATCCGTATACCTGATCACCGAAGGTCCCGACCTGGAAACCGCCTTGCAACGCAGCGAAGCATTGCTGCCAAAGGTGGATCAGTTACAACAACAGGGTGTTGTGAAAAAGTATACTGGTGTGAATGTATTGTTACTTTCGAATCAGGAACAACAACGTCGTATCCAAAGATGGAACGCATACTGGACACCTGAGAAGAAACAACAGGTCATTGCGTATCTGCAACAGCATGGTCCTGCTTTAGGTTTTAAACCCGCTGCCTTCGAACCATTTGCACACTGGCTCACCCAGCACTTCGAACATATACCGGATGCGACCTTACAGAATCTGCGTACAGGGTCATTAGGCGATTTTATCACAGAAAAGCATGGTGAAATATCGCTCGTAACGCTGCTGAAAGTAGATCCTGCACAGAAAAAGACAATCTACGAAAAGCTGGAACACGATCCCAATACCACCATTCTCGACAAGCAATATGTAACGAACCGTTTAGTGGTCGTATTACAAAATGAATTCAGCAGCATTGCCTGGATGACTTCATTGCTGGTATTCTTTGCATTGTTACTCTCATACGGTCGTATAGAACTCTCCATCATCACCTTTATCCCCATGGCCATCAGCTGGGTGTGGATATTGGGTATCATGGGGCTGTTTGGTATCCGTTTCAATATTGTGAATATTATTCTCAGTACATTCATCTTTGGTCTGGGTGACGATTACAGCATCTTTACCATGGATGGGTTATTGCAACGATACAAGACGGGGAAAGAAGAGAATCTGTCTTCATTCCGTTCTTCCATTTTCCTGTCAGCGATCACTACTATCATAGGTCTGGGTGTGATGATCTTTGCAAAACACCCTTCCCTGAAGTCGCTGGCATTGATCTCTATCATTGGTATCACCTCCGTAGTGTTGGTATCACAGGTACTGATTCCGTTCCTGTTCAACTGGCTCATTACCAACAGGGTCAATAAAGGCAGGGCGCCGTGGACACTGCATGGCTGGCTGAAGTCAGTATTTTCTTTCACTTATTTTGTATTCGGTTGTCTGCTTATGACGGTGATAGGATGGTTCCTGCTCCGTGTCAATCCATTCAATAGAAAAGTTGGTAAGCAATTATATCATCGCGTATTATCAAAATACACATGGTCTGTGATATACATCATGGGCAATGTAAAAAAGAAGATCATCAATCCTTTGGGTGAAAAGCTGGATAAGCCAGCTGTCATCATCAGTAATCATACGTCATTCCTCGATATCCTGGTGTCTACTATGCTGCATCCGAATGTGGTGCTGCTCACCAGTAAGTGGGTATGGAACTCACCTGTATTTGGTGCAGTGGTGAGAATGGCTGATTACTACCCGGTGGCAGATGGTGCAGAAGGTAGTATTGAGAAACTGAAAGAACAGGTAGACAATGGCTACTCTATAGTAGTATATCCTGAAGGTACCCGCTCTCCTGACGGTAAAATGAAACGCTTCCACAAAGGTGCTTTCTATATTGCAGAACAGTTAGGACTTGATATTTTACCAATCATTATTCATGGCACGGGTTACACCATGAGTAAGAATGACTTCCTGCTCAAGGATGGTCATATCACGGTGAAATACCTGCCCCGTATTGCACCCGGCGATAGCTATGCTGCACGTACCAAGGAGGTGAGCCGTTATTTCAAAGCAGAGTACGAAGTGCTGCGTCAGTCCATAGAAACGCCTGCCTACTATCGTGAGCAGATGATCTATAACTATATCTACAAAGGCCCGGTATTGGAATGGTACATGCGTATCAAAACAAAACTGGAAGGTAACTATGAACTGTTCGATGAGCTGTTGCCAAAGAAAGGGCGTATACTGGATGTAGGCTGTGGATATGGATTCCTGAGCTATATGCTCCACTGGATGTCGCCTGACAGAGTGATTAAGGGTATTGATTATGATGAAGATAAGATCATCACTGCACAGCATGGCTACCTGAAAGGAGAGCAGCTGTCATTTGAATGCGTAGACGTAACCAATTATACATTTGACAGGTACGATGCATTTGTAATTACAGATGTATTGCACTACCTGCAAGCGGACGAGCAGGCAAAAGTACTGTCAGCGTGCATCAATCAACTGGAACCGGGTGGCGTGATCATAGTAAGGGATGGAGATAGTGACCTCACCGAAAGGCATGAAGGTACCCGTCTCACTGAATTCTTTTCTACCAAACTGCTTGGGTTCAACAAGACAAAAGATAAACCCTTGTCTTTCTTCTCCTCATCCGCAATCGCCAACATTGTAGCAGCTAATGGCGCCGTGATGGAGAAAATTGATAACACGCGTTATACCTCGAATGTTATTTTTATTATCAAAAAGTTACCCCCTGAAGATGCAGCAATATGATGTCATAATTATCGGAAGTGGCCTGGGCAGTTTAGTTTGCGGAGCCATCCTCGGCAAGTATGGTTATCGCGTTTGTTTATATGAAAAGAACAGGCAGATAGGTGGATGTCTGCAAACTTATTCGCGCGACAAGGCAATTATCGATTCCGGTGTACACTATCTGGGTGGCCTGGAAGATGGACAAACCCTTCACAAAGTGTTCAGGTACCTGGGTGTACTGAACAATATGAAGTTGCTTCGTATGGAGATGGATGGTTTCGATCATATCCATTTCGGCAACGAGCCGCAGGTGTATAAAATAGCCCAGGGACGTGATAACTTTATTCAGCAACTGTTAACATCTTTTCCAAAAGAAAAGGATGCCTTGCATGCCTATGTAAACAAACTGGAAGAAGTATGTGGCAAATTCCCACTCTTTAACCTGAGAATGGGTAGTGCCGCTGAAAAGGAAAGTGTAATGGGCGAAGAGGTCTGCGCATTTCTGCGAAGTATCACGGATGATGAACGCCTGCAACATGTACTTGCCGGGAATAACATGCTCTATGCTGGTTTTCCTGAAAAAACACCGTTGTATGTACACGCCCTGGTACAACACAGCTATATAGAAAGTGCCTGGAAATGTATAGACGGTGGTTCCATCATTGCCCGTAGCCTGAACAAGACGATCCGTGCACAGGGTGGTGACATCATTCGCAATACGGAAGTAAAGGAAATCGTAGAGAAAGATGGGAAGGTGAGTCATATCGTACTGGAAGACGGTAAGGAAATAGAAGGAAAGTATTTCATTTCCGGTCTGCACCCTGCCCGTACCATCGGTATGTTAAAAGGTGACGGATTGCGTAATGCTTACAAGTCCCGCATTAACTCACTGGAAAATACGCCCGGTACCTTTATGATCAATGTGGTACTGAAGCCCAATACTTTCCCATACCTGAATCACAACATATATCATCACGCCACTTCCAATGCATGGGATGGCATTAATTATACAGCGGACAACTGGCCGCTGACTTACGCCATGTTCGTATCGGCGAGTACCGGTCACGAGGAATATGCTGATAACCTGTCTATTATGACCTATATGCGTTACGAAGATGTGGCGCAATGGCATGATACCTTTAATACTGACGATAAGCCACACGAACGGGATGCCAGTTACCAGGAATTTAAAACGGAGAAAGCTGAAAAGCTGCTGGATATGGTCTCGGAGCAATATCCACACCTGCGTAGCTGCATCCATTCCATGTATGTGGCCACACCACTCACGTACCGCGACTACCTGAACATTCCGGAAGGTAGTATGTACGGCGTAGTCAAAGATGCTAGAGAACCGTTAAAGTCTATGATTCCTGCAGCAACCAGAATACCTAATTTGTATCTTACAGGCCAAAATCTGAACTTACATGGTATTTTGGGTGTAACGATGAGTGCGGTGCTGACCTGTGCGGGGTTAGTAGATATTGAAACCATCGTGGAAGAGATAAATAAGAGTTAAGAAATTATATATGAATAAGGGGAAAAAACGGAGCGGATGGCGCAAATTGGGGAGAGCGCTGTTATTTATTTTTGGTAGCTTTTTATTGCTGCTGATAGCGCTGATCATTTATGTAGTGAGCGTAGGTCATATCAATCCACCGGATATTGCTGACAAGCGTGCACTGAAACTGGAGCGTAAACCACTGGATTCAACGGCGTATACCATTGGCAACAACTGGTTCCGTAAGAGCAACAGTGGTCTGTATGAAATGTATATAGAAGGAAAACCTTTTGACAGAGGTGTGATCTATGGCAAGCTCTCTGCAGAACTGGTAAAAAGACAGGAAGACAACTTCACGGATCAGATCAAGAAGATGATCCCTTCCCAGTCGTATCTGAAGTTCCTGCGCTACTTCGTAGGATTCTTCAACCGTAACCTGGCTAATAATATTGAAGAAGAGAATAAGGAAGAAATATACGGGATCTCTTTCTCTGCTTCTGACAAATACGATTTCATTGGCACTAACTATGAGCGCTTGCTCAACTACCACGCTGCACACGACATTGGTCACGCATTGCAGAATATGGCACTGGTGGGTTGTACCAGCTTCGCTACCTGGAATGACGCTTCTGCTGATAGTAGCCTGATCATAGGCCGTAACTT
>Ga0316604_10002293_pt1 | contig 14908 bp, 13 predicted proteins | sample OWC_soil_day20_C_FD_207650 | JGI IMG/M metagenome (GOLD analysis project Ga0316604, IMG submission 207650) | Wetland soil microbial communities from Old Woman Creek delta, Ohio, United States - OWC_soil_day20_CT | ecosystem: Environmental > Terrestrial > Soil > Wetlands | place: USA: Ohio... | reverse complement strand
TTTGCGTTTACAATTTTCCACCGTATTGACGGGCTGATGGAACCCCGGCTCGCTACCTATACCATAACTACCCCTGTCGAAACCAGTACGCCCCCGTATTTTTTCAAATACCTGGGATGGTGTTTAGCTGCAAACGTTTATACACTTCATTATTAATCTATTATATCATAAAGCTTGAGTACCGCCAAATAAATCTTTTTTCCAGCATATCTCCTTCTGCACTCTATATTGCATTCGAGTACAGGAAAACTTTTCTCTGCTGCCGAATATATTGTAGTTAAGGGGTGATTAGGTTTGAATCAACAACACACTGGCGCATTGCTGGTCGCGGTATCGGCTGCCGGCTTTGCTACTTTGCCCATTTTTATTAAGTTCGCCTACGCCGCCGGGGCCAGCGCGATTACGATCCTGGCCGGGCGTTTTGTTTTGGCCGCAATCAGTATAGCTATACTGCTCAAATGGCGCGGAATCTCGCTGATGATTGATAAAGCGCTAATGCTGCGACTAGCGCTTTTAGGCGGCATGGGTTATGGTTCGATGTCAATGCTGTTTGCTATGACTATAAAATATGTGCCTGCGTCGCTGGCGGTCATGCTGCTGTACACTTATCCGGCGATAGTCAGCGTACTGTCTTTTTTTATTGGTGATGAAAAGTATACTTGGCAAAAGGGGTTGGCGCTGACGGTCTGCTTTTCCGGCTTATTCCTTGTTCTCGGCGTATCACTTGACAATGTCAGTATGCTTGGCTTTGTTTTGGGCTTGGGCTCTGCGCTGGTCTATTCCTTTTACATCGTTATTGGCAATCGCCTGTTGAAAAACACAAACCCGCTGGTTACCACTACTTATGTCTGTACCTCTGCTGCTATCGTTTTCCTAGTAATCGGCATAACGACTGATTCCCTAACTTGGAGCATGCCGCTGACAGGTTTGCTATCAATTATCGGCATCGCACTATTGCCAACCATTGTGGGAATTGTGGGCTTTTTCGCTGGTATGAGCCATGTTGGCGCTACTAATGCGTCCATTATCAGTACGCTGGAGCCAATAATAACCGTACTATTATCGGTGGCTTTGCTTAATGAAAAAATAACACCGCTGCAGGTAAGCGGCGGCATTCTTATTCTTGGCAGTATTGTATTTTTACAACTCTGGGCTGGAAAAGGTAAGAGCCCACAAAAAGATTTGGCGCTTGCAATCGAAGAACAACAGGACTGAAATCGCCACGCCGCTCTTCCTCGCGATGACCGCCTGATGCGACAGGCAAAAAGAAAGACTATTCCTTTTGTCTATCGCGCAGCGTCCGTTCCATGTCGCGTTTAGCATCCCGCTCGGCAAGATCCTGACGTTTATCGTAAGTATGCTTACCTGTAGCAAGCCCTAGTTCAACTTTCACTTTACCTCTGGTAAAATACAGCTTGAGCGGCACCAATGTGTAGCCTTTTTCTTTGGTTTTTCCGATTAATTTATTGATTTCGTACCGATGCATCAAAAGCTTCCGGATACGCAGTGGTTCGTGATTAAAACGGTTACCCTGCTCATAAGGACTGATATGCATGTTATGCAGCATGATTTCTGCATTATCAATCCGGGCATAGGCATCTTTAAGATTGGCCTTGCCGGCGCGGAGTGATTTGACTTCGGTACCGGTAAGCGCAATTCCAGCTTCATAGGTTTCATGGATATGATAATCGTGGCGGGCCTTTCGGTTTTCCGCCGCTATTTTTATGCCAGCCTCTTTGGCCATACTTCTCACCTCGTAGAATCCTGCTAATACATATTAATTGTATAGTATCTGCTACTATACGTCAATTGGTTTGGCCCGAAAGGGAGAATGACGAAGTGAGATTGCCACACTCATGCTCACAATGACCGACTTACGCTCACTATAAGCGCGCTGAAATTAACCTGAGAGTTTTGGGGCTGTGCTTAACTATTTTTTTGGCGCTCTGGGCTTCTTGGGCCTGGCACTGGCTGCAGGTTTCTTCTTGGCTGCAATCGATTGCGGTTTATTGGTACTGCGCCTTTGACCAGGCTTATTACGCTTTTGCGCTGTTGTCTGACTATTGACAGCTTGTAAGGGCTGATCCGCCTTTGCCACCACATAGTCAATAGTACGTTCTGCCGGGTTGACCTTTGCTACCATGATCTTGACCATGTTGCCCAGCTGGTAAATATTGCTTGTCCGTTCCCCAATCAAAGAATACTGTTCTTCGACATACCGATAGTAATCATCATCCAGACTTGATACATGTACCAAGCCTTCAATGCCGTTGGTGATTTCGACAAAAAAGCCAAAGGCAGTAACCCCGCTAATGATGCCGTCAAACTCCTCACCAACGAACTGGGCCATGTATTCTACCTTTTTCAAATCAACGGTTGCACGCTCCGCCTCAGCTGCCGCCCGTTCCCGTTCAGAGGAATGCATGGCAATCTCAGGCAGCATGGTTGATAACTTCTGGCGACGCTTAGCTGAGATATCACCAGTAGAAAAGGTCTCACGAATAAGACGATGAACAATCAAATCCGGGTAGCGCCTGATGGGCGAGGTAAAATGCGTATAATAGGTTGCCGCCAGTCCAAAATGCCCCAAATTTTCGGCATCATAGCGGGCCTGTTTGAGTGAGCGCAGCATAACGGTGCTAATAATGCGTTCTTCGGGACGCCCGGCAATCTTACTAAGCACTCGCTGCAAGGCCATAGGTTGAATTTCCTGGGTTTTAGGTAAATGCTGGCCAAAGTTTCCCAGCAACACATTAAGTCTGGCCATCTTTTCTTCGTCCGGTTCTTCATGTACCCTAAACATGGATGGAATACCTAACCAATGCATATGCTCGGCGACCGTCTCGTTAGCGACAAGCATAAATTCTTCGATAATAGATTCAGCAATGCTGCGAATCCGCTTTTCAATGGCAATAGGCCGACCCTCATCATCCAGCTTTACCTTTATTTCCGGGAAATCAAAATCAATGGCTCCCCGACGCATCCGGCGGTCACGTAAAATCCGGCACAATCGCTCCATTTCTTCCAGCGGCCCCACCAAATCGGCATACTTATCTCGTAGTTCTTCATCATGATCGGCAACAATCTGCCGCACAATATTGTAGGTTAAGCGGGTTTTTACCCGAATTACGCTAGGAAAAATCTCATGATTGACTACTTGGCCACGACCGTTAATCTCCATCTGGGCTGACAAAGCCAGTCGGTCCTCCCCGGCATTTAAGCTGCAAATTCCATTCGATAAGCGGGGTGGCAGCATCGGCAGTACCCGATCAACAAGGTAAACACTAGTGCCTCTAGCTCTGGCCTCATTGTCCAGGGGTGTGTTTTCCCGTACATAGTGGCTGACATCGGCAATATGTACACTCAGCAGATAGTGGCCGTTTTTCTGGCGCTCAACATAGACAGCATCGTCTAAGTCTTTGGCATCGTCACCATCAATTGTGACGAGATTGAGTTCTCTAAGGTCTCTGCGTCCTAGTAAATCCTCTGGGCTAATGGTCGTGGTTACGCGCTCAGCCGCTCTTTCGACCTCTGGTGGAAATTCTGTAGGCAGGTTATTGTTCTTAATGATGGATAATATTTCAATCCCAGAATCACCCCGCTGGCCTAGTACCTCAACAATTCGGCCTTCGGCGCTTTTTTGTTTGTGTGGCCACTCAACAATCTCAACAACTACCTTGGCACCTGTTTTAGCGCCATTAAACTCATCTTTCGGTACAAAAATATCCCGGCCGATCCGACGGTCATCTGGCAGAACAAAGCCAAAATTACGGCTGGCCTCAAAGGTTCCCACAACCTTGTTATTGTTCCTGGTGACCACCCGGATAATTTCACCCTCGACTGCTTTTCCGGAAACATGACGCTGATGCATACGAGCCACCACGCGGTCGCCATGCATAGCGCCACCAAGAGCATCAGGGGGAATAAAGACATCATCCATCTCCTGATTTTCCGGTAAAATAAAACCAAATCCCTTGGTTGTTGCTGAAAACTTGCCAACAACCAGATTCATGCGATCAGGCACGCCAAATTTACCATAACGGGTTTTTATAATAGCAGCTGTTGCCTCCAGCTTGTCCAGTATCTGCCAAAATTCTTCCAGTTCCTTGCCTCGAATGCCCATACCATCAGCCAAGTCTTCTGCAGTGAGCGGCTTATAGGCTTCTTTCCGCATAAACTCCAGGATTCTGTCTGACAAATCCATATTACTCATCTCCTTTTATGGCAACCATAGCTTTTCCTTCAGCCGTTACTGTTCCATCCGGCAAAGTAATCTTACCGGCTAGTTCCACCATTTTTCCCCGTTTACTGGTAATCCATCCGCTTATCGTTAATTTTTCTCTAATCGGGGTTGGCTGACGATACCTCACTTCCAGCTTGGCCGTTACCGCAGTAAGACCTTGGGCATATAGATAGCGGGCCATTATTTCATCCAATAGCGTACTTATCAAGCCACCATGCATCATACCATTATAGCCTTGATGCTCAGGACCGGCAGTAAAGTTTGTCAAATAGACATCGTTCTCTTCCCGAAAAGTGAGTTTAAGCCCAATGGGATTACGCGGTCCACAGGCAAAACACCAGTCATTCATATCGTTCATAATGCACCTCATCTAATTTTCGGCCAAAAAACGGCCAATTTCCTGGAACACATACTCTCGCTCTGTGTCCAGGGTAATTATGTGTCCCGATTTGTTAAGCCACACCAGTTTTTTATCAGTACTTCCCAGTTTATTGTAGATATATTGAGCACTTTCCGGTTCAACCGTATGCTCTTTTTTGGATTGAATAACAAGCGCCGGTACTGTTACTGACGGCAAAAGAGTATCAACATGGTTGATTAGGTGAATAAGGCTGGTTAAGCTGCTAAGCGGTGTCAGGTCATAACTAATGGAATACTCCTCGCCCCTATCAGGCAAACGCTTGCGCTTTTTCGAGACAAAGTTAGTAAACATCCGGTAAAACGGCAATAATCGCAGCCGCTTGTTGGCGATGTAGATGGGGGCGCTAAGTACTGCCAGCTTACTTACAGGATACTCACTGGCTAGTTTAAGGGCTAAGAGACCGCCCATCGACAAACCAACTACTGCGATATTGCTGCAGATCCCATTTAATATATGATAGCCGTCCTCGACGCTGCTATACCAGTGCGGCCAGCTTGTTTTCGCCATGTCCTCCGGCGTAGTTCCGTGTCCTGAGAGCCTTGGGGCTAACACGGTATAGCCAAGGCTATTGAGATACTCTCCAGCCAGGCGCATTTCTGACGGTGCCCCGGTAAACCCATGCACTACAAGTACGCCGGTTTCACCGCCTGGTAAAAAAAAGGGCTCAGCTCCCGGCATTATAGCCAAGTAAAACTCCTCCCATTTTGTTTGTATCTATCCTTATTATTTCCTGTTAGCTGTGTTGACAAACGCGGTAAATAACGCAAGCATAGCCGGATTTTTATAAATCATAAGTTCAGGGTGCCATTGAACACCAACAGCAAAAGGCGCTGTTTCGTGCTCTACGGCTTCGATAACTCCATCTTTGGCTCTGGCAGTTATCCAAAGCCCAGGAGCTGCCGTCTTGATTGCCTGATGGTGGAAACTGTTAGTCATAACCGTATCCCCCCATAAACCAGCCAGCCTACTATCATTTTCCAAAATCACAGTATGTCCAGCGTAATCTCCAGGAGATTGTTGGTCATGCTGAAGGGTAGCCGCTGTCAGGTGCTGATCAATACTACCACCTAACGCAACATTAAGCAGTTGGCAGCCGCGGCAAATACCCAGTACGGGTTTACCTGACGCCATCGCCAACTTTACTAATTCCAGCTCATGCGTATCGCGCTCAGGGAGTACTGTCCCCAATTCACGCCTTGGTTCTTCGCCAAATATTTGCGGCTGGATATCGCCGCCCCCCGAAAGCAAGAGGCCGTCAACTGCAGCTATTTGTTCTACGATTGCCGCCTGCTCTGCAATTATCGGCAGCAATACAGGCACACCGCCAGCACAGAGTACAGCCTGTATATAGGCATCACTCACAAATTGCCGTTTGGTGCCAGTCATGACACCGCCTTCAGTTAAAAATTGACTGGTAGTAATGCCTATCAATGGTTTTGCCACATCAGCTCACCCCAATACAATTTATTTACTAATAGCCTGTAAGTATCTGTGGCATTATATGCTACTAATTATACCATTGTCTGCCACGTAAGGGAAATATAGCTTACCGTAAGTCATTAAGCGCAAAAAATAAAACGCCAAGCATAAAAGCTTGGCGTTTTTTCTTGATAATTATGAGAAAAGAAGCGGTGCAATAATGAGTGAGATGGTACCAGCAACTTTGATCAAGGGGTTCATTGCCGGACCGCAAGTATCCTTGAACGGGTCACCTACGGTATCGCCGATAACAGCTGCTGCATGAGTCGGAGTACCCTTGCCGCCATATTTACCGGTTTCAATCCATTTCTTCGCATTATCCCAAGCTCCACCAGCGTTGGACATGAATAATGCCAACAATACACCAGCTGCAGTGGCACCGGCCAGGAACCCAGCCAAGGCTTTTGCCCCAAGGATAAAACCAACAAGAATAGGCGAGCCTACAGCAAAGATGCCGGGAACAATCATTTCGCGGATAGCCGCTTTAGTACTAATATCTACACATTTGGCATAATCAGGACGACCAGTGCCTTCCATAATGCCAGGGATTTCACGGAACTGACGGCGAACCTCGCCAATCATTTCAAAAGCAGCTTTACCGACAGCTTCCATGGTGAACGCACATACCAAGAACGGCAGGGTCGCGCCAAGGAAGATACCAATAATTACTGTTGGTTCAGTCAGATTAATCACTAAATGACCATTTGCTAACAGACCGGATAGTTTAGGGTTTTTAGCAATTTCTTCACCGAAAGCAGTGAACAAGGCTAAGGCAGTAAGAGCAGCAGAACCAATAGCAAAACCTTTAGCAATTGCGGCCGTAGTGTTGCCAACTGCATCTAATTTGTCAGTCGTTTTGCGAACCTCAGGGCCAAGATCGGCCATTTCGGCAATACCACCAGCGTTGTCGGCAACCGGACCAAAAGAGTCAACGGCAACAACCATACCGGCAGTACAGAGCATGCCCATGGCGGCCATAGCAATACCATAGATACCGGCTGCACCATAAGCTATCCAGATAGCAGCAGCGAATACCAGCATCGGCAATGCGGTGCTTCTTAAGCCACAGGCAAGACCTGCAATAATGTTGGTCGCCGGACCTGTTTGTGAAGCATCAGCAATATGCTGGGTAGGTGCTTTACTGCTGGAAGTATAGTATTCAGTAATGGCACCAACAAGCACGTTAACAGCTAAACCACAAATAACAGCAATCGTAATACCTATGGCCTTGGCCGGAAGCATGGTGCTGGCAATGGCATAGGTAGCAACGGCAACAAGAATATTAGTTCCCCATATCCCTCTATTCAGGGCAGCTTGAGGATCACCATCTTCACTAGTTCTAACTAAGAAGGTACTGATAATGGAAGCAAAAATTCCGGCTGCACCGATGATTAATGGAAACAACACACCGTTAATATCACCCTTGAAGACGGTTTGACCAATAAGCATAGCAGCAATAGCGGTAGCAGCATAGGACTCAAACAAGTCAGCCCCCATGCCAGCGGTGTCGCCAACATTATCACCCACGTTATCAGCAATAACAGCTGGGTTACGGGGATCATCCTCAGGAATACCTGCTTCAACCTTACCTACCAGATCAGCGCCAACGTCAGCTGCTTTGGTAAAAATACCGCCGCCGACACGGGCGAAGAAGGCTATGGCGCTAGCGCCAAAGGCGAAGCTGTTGATAACAACAGGATCTCTAAAAATTATGTATAACGTAGATACACCCAAAAGTCCCAAACCGGCAACAGACATGCCCATAACGGCACCGGCACGGAAAGAAACGCTTAGCGCTTTGTTCAGACTGCTGCGGGCAGCTTCCGTTGTACGAGCGTTCGACTTGGTTGTCGAAGTCATACCTACATAACCGGCAATGGCGGAGCAAATAGCACCTACCAGAAAGGATACAGCCAATTTGTAGCCATCCACATAAAAGAGTATTAAGAAAATGACGATAGTAAACGGAATAAGTGTTTTGTACTGGCGGTTAAGAAAAGCCATAGCTCCTTCAAAGATCGCCTGAGAAATGTCCTGCATTTTTTGGTTGCCTGGGCTTTCCCTCAGTACGCTAGCCATGAAATACGCAGCAAAAGCTAGCGCCACAAGTCCAGCAAACGGCGCAATGTACAATAAATCCATGATTATCCCCCTTTGACTAAAACTTAAAAATACCTCAATATGCCGGAGATACTCCAGCCATTGAGGTGAGTAACCCTACTGCATCAATTTAACCAAAACCATTGTTACAATTCCAAACAATGCGGCAATGATAATTGTTGCTTTTGCCAGAATGGCATCTAGTCCTTTAGCTTTGCCACCGAACATAGATTCGGCCCCTCCGGCAATTGAACCTGACAAACCGGCACTTTTACCTGACTGCAATACTACTACGGCAATTAGTGCAATAGAGAGTACACCTTCTAATATCATCAGTCCTGTTATCATTTCTTTACACCCCCCATGACTGATACCCATCCTTTGCTGCAATACCACGCTGCCAAGGCATAACCATATTCTAACACACTTAAACGCTGCTTGACAATTCTTTCGTCAAGGTTTTCACACATATATATTATACATATTTTTACCAGTTTGTCAAAAAAATAAACAGCCGATGCTGCGGCTGTTTATTTACCTGTTTTCTACGCCTTAATAGGGGGGAAGTACCGGGTCAGGATGATCAACAGAAGTATTAGGATTAACATTCTCGACATGCGTATTGAGGCGGCTAGTGCAGCCAAACCTTCCTTCCTGCTGCTGAATGACTTCCATATTAGAACTGCCGCACTGCTCACAAACACTGTTATTTAGGCATTCCAGCAAATCATCCTCACACACAATCAGGCAGCCGCAGTCATTGCATTTTAGCAAATATCCCTTCGGCATCTTTTGTTCACCTCCCTTCGGCGCGAACTTATCTTAAGTTATAGAAAACCTTATACCCGCGGTATTGGGCCAGATCACCCAACTGCTCCTCAATCCGAAGTAATTGGTTATATTTAGCCACGCGGTCAGTACGGGCAGGCGCACCAGTCTTGATCTGCCCAGCATTAACAGCTACCGCAATATCAGCAATAGTGGCGTCTTCTGTTTCCCCGGAACGATGTGAAATTACACAGGTATAACCAGCACGTTTTGCCATTTCAATGGTATCAAAGGTTTCTGTCAATGTACCAATTTGGTTTACCTTAACCAAGATGGAGTTAGCCGTTTTGGCAACAATCCCCTGGCTTAACCGTTCCACATTAGTAACAAACAGGTCATCGCCAACTAGCTGAGTTTTGCTGCTCAAACGATCAGTTAAGAGCTTCCAGCCATCCCAGTCATCTTCAGACATGCCGTCTTCAATCGATATAATGGGGTATTTTTCAACTAACTGACTATAGTATTCCACCATTTCGGCCGAAGTTTTCACAACACCTTCACCTTCAAGATGGTATTTTCCGTCTTTAAATAATTCGGTTGCAGCAACATCAAGGCCAAGCATGATTTGTTCGCCTGGTTTGTAACCAGCTTTTTCAATAGCTTCAATAATGATTTTCAATGCTTCTTCATTAGATGCCAGATTAGGAGCAAAACCGCCCTCATCGCCAACGGCTGTCGCTAAATTGCGGTCAGCAAGTACTTTTTTAAGGTTGTGATAAATTTCCGCACCCATTCGGAGGGCTTCCGCAAAGCTTTCTGCGCCCACCGGAAGTATCATAAATTCCTGAATATCTACATTATTATCGGCATGCTTACCGCCATTTAAGATGTTCATCATGGGAACAGGCAATTCTTTGGCATTGGCACCGCCCAAGTATTGATACAAGGCCATATCCAAAGATGATGCCGCTGCTTTTGCGGCTGCCATGGAAACTCCTAAGATAGCATTAGCGCCTAATTTGGCTTTATTCGGAGTACCGTCAAGCTCAATCATAGCCTGGTCAATACCGATTTGGTCAAGAGCGTCCATGCCGACAATTTCCGGAGTTATAATTTCATTAACATTTTCTACAGCCTTGAGCACACCTTTACCCAGGAAACGGCTCTTGTCGCCATCGCGAAGTTCAACGGCTTCATAGGCACCGGTAGATGCGCCTGATGGGACAGCCGCACGACCCAAGGTGCCATCTTCCAGTAGTACGTCAACCTCAATAGTAGGATTACCGCGGGAATCAAGTATCTCTCTGGCTAAAATATCGACAATGGTTGTAGACATGTGTTTTCCTCCTAATATATACGAATTTATATGTACTTATGGGAAAGTTACTGCCGTAATAGACTCTTACCAGTCATCTCTACCGGCTGGGCAATACCAGCCATTTCCAGGATAGTGGGAGCAATATCTGCTAAAATTCCTTCCCGTAGTTTGCTGCCACGATGAACTTCTGAAACTATAACAAGCGGTACCGCGTTGGTAGTATGGGCAGTAAACGGCTCGCCTGTTTCCGGGTCGAGCATGGCTTCTGCGTTGCCGTGATCGGCTGTTATCAGGGTAATGCCGCCCCGGTCACGCATAGCATCTACCAAGCGGCCGACACATTGATCCACAGTTGTCACGGCACTGATAGTAGCGTCAAGTATGCCTGTATGGCCAACCATGTCCCCATTAGCATAGTTAAGAATAATCAAATCATATTTACTTGATTTGATGGCCTCTACTACTTTATCAGTAACCTCAACGGCACTCATCTCTGGCTTCAGATCATAGGTTGCTACTTTGGGCGAAGGAATCAAGAGTCGTTCTTCACCGGCAAAAGGATGTTCCGCCCCGCCATTAAAAAAGTATGTAACATGAGCGTATTTTTCCGTTTCAGCAATTCGCAGCTGAGTATACCCCGCCTGGCTAACTACCTCACCCAGTGTATTGACTATGTGCGTTGGTGGAAAAGCAACGGGAACGTTTAAGGTTTCATCATATTGGGTCATGCTGGCAAAATGAAGGGGGAAGCAACCATTTTTGCGTTCAAAACCATCAAAGCCAGCATCAGTAAGCGCCCGGGTAAGCTGCCGGGCCCGGTCTGGACGGAAGTTGAAGAAGATAACACCATCAGCTGGTTTTATCCCCTCAAAACTGCAGTTGCTCATAATGGCCGGCTCAACAAATTCGTCCGTTTTCCCTGTCTGGTAAGATACCTCAACAGCCGCTACTGCATTACTAGCTTGCGCACCCTGGCAATAGACAAGAGCTTCATATTCCTTGCTAGTACGTTCCCAGCGTTTATCCCTGTCCATAGCATAATAACGGCCAGCTATGGTAGCAATTTGACCTATCCCCAGTTCCGCCATTTTTGCCTCAACCGCTTTGATATAGGAAATAGCGCTACTTGGTGGTACATCCCGTCCGTCTAAGAATGCATGGACATAGACTTTCTTTACCCCTTGCCTTTTGGCTAATTCCAACAAGGCATACACATGGGTAATATGACTGTGAACACCACCATCAGACAAAAGCCCCAGCAGATGCAGTGCCCCCTCTGATTTGCGGGTATCGTCACATACCTGACAGAATACTGGATTGGTAAAAAAATCACCGTCCTTGATTGATTTGCTGATACGGGTAAGTTCCTGGTAGATAATCCGGCCTGAACCAATATTAAGATGGCCTACTTCCGAGTTTCCCATTTGCCCTGCCGGCAAACCAACAGCTTCTCCTGAGCAGGCAAGCTTGGTTACTGGATACAGCTCTGTTAACAATTTAATATGCGGGGTATCAGCTCTGGCAATGGAGTTGAACTCGTCATTTTCGCGTCCAATTCCCCAACCGTCAAGAATAACAAGTGCAATTGGCGATGATAGTTTAGACACGTTTTTTCTCCTCGCGGTTATTTAAACTTAACTAATTTGCTAAAAGACTCAGCCTCTAAGCTTGCCCCGCCGACTAATGCGCCGTCAATATCGGGCTTAGCCATAAGTTCAGCCACATTGTCAGGCTTAACACTGCCGCCGTATTGGATACGGACGCTCTCAGCGCTGGCTTGACCAAACATTTCGGCAACCGTACGACGGATAAAGGCGCACACTGCATTGGCATCCTCAGCCGAAGCCGTGCGGCCAGTACCGATAGCCCAAATGGGTTCATAGGCAATAACCAGGCCAGCCACTTGCTGCGCGCTAAGGCCTTCAAGCCCGCCTTTCACCTGGGCGCCGACAACCCGTTCAGTGGCACTCGCTTCCCGATCAACCAATGCTTCGCCGACACACATAATAGGCTTCAAACCGGCTTTTAGCGCGGCTTTAAGTTTGTTATTCACGGTTTGATCTGTTTCCGCAAAATATTGGCGGCGCTCTGAGTGACCGATAATCACATGAGTACAACCAATATCTTTGAGCATACCGGACGCAATTTCACCAGTAAAGGCACCTTTTTCTTCCCAATGCATATTTTGAGCACCTAAACCAATCTTGGTTCCAGCTACAGCAGCAGCTATAGCAGTCAAGGCCGTAAAGGGCGGACATACAACAATCTCCACGTCATTTACTGAGCTTGTCAGAGCATTCAATTCCTGCACAAGTATAACGCCTTCTCCGGCTGTTTTATGCATTTTCCAATTACCGGCAATAATGGGCTTGCGCATAGTCTCCACTCCTTACTTAAATTATTTATCTGCCAATGCAGCAACACCTGGCAGCTCTTTACCTTCTAAAAATTCGAGTGACGCGCCGCCGCCTGTTGAGATGTGAGTAATCTTGTCAGCAAGCTTAAGTTTTTCCAGAGCAGCCACCGAATCACCACCACCGACAATGCTCTTAGCACCTGACCCAGCTACTGCTTTGGCGACTGCCTCGGTGCCGATAGCGAAGGCATCAAATTCAAATACACCCATCGGGCCATTCCACACGACGGTTTTAGCTCCTTGCAGAGCTGCTGCAAATTTTCCAGCCGTTGCCGGACCAATGTCAAGAGCCATCCATTCACTGGGTATTTGTGTAACAGCCACAGCTTTGTGGTCAGCGTCGGCAGCAAAGTTATCAGCCACCACAACATCTTCCGGTAACAGCAGGTTTACGCCCTTAGTCTTGGCAGTCGCAAGCAGTTCTTTAGCTAAAACCAGCTTATCGGCTTCTACCAATGACTTACCTGTTTGGTAACCTTGGGCAGCCAGAAAGGTATTGGCCATACCGCCACCGATGATCAGGGTATCTACTTTAGTTAACAGATTTTCAATGACACCAATCTTATCAGAAACCTTAGCCCCGCCAATAATGGCCACAAAGGGGCGCACCGGATCGGTAACAGCCTGCCCTAAAAACAGCAGCTCTTTATCCATCAGAAAACCAGATACGGCTGGTATGTACTTGGTTATACCATGCACTGAGGCATGAGCCCGGTGAGATACGCCAAAGGCATCGTTAACCATGATTTCTGCCAGGCCAGCCAGTTGTTTGGCAAATTCGGGATCATTTTTTTCTTCTTCCGGATTAAAACGCAGGTTCTCCAGCATAAGCAATTGCCCTGACTGAAGAGCGGCCGCCATTTTTCTGGCTTCCGGCCCTACCGAGTCATTGGCGAATAAAACTTCGCGGCCATGAAGTAATTGTGACAGCTTTTGTGCAACAGGCTTGAGTGAAAACTCGGGCGCAATTTTACCTTTAGGCCGTCCCAGATGGCTGGCGATAATAACAGCCGCGTTTTTGGACAGCAAAAATTCCAGGGTAGGAATCGTAGCCCGAATACGGGTATCATCCGTAATGTTGCCTGCTTTATCCATAGGTACGTTATAGTCTACCCGCACTAAAACCTTTTTACCTGATACCCAAATATCGTTTAAGTTTTTTTTATTCATAACCATCCTCCAGCTTAATCAGGTGAGGTGCAAGAGAAGCAATCTCAACTAACTGAGATTGCTTCACCCCTAAAAATCTTACAGGCCTTTGCTGATAACGAAGTCGATGAGGTCGACAACACGGTTGGAATAACCCCATTCATTGTCATACCAGGAAACTACCTTGACCAGATTATCACCCACCATCATTGTTGACAGACCGTCAACGATGGAGGAATGCGCATTGCCATTGTAGTCTATCGATACCAATGGTTCTTCTGAGAATGCCATGATGCCTTTGAGCTCGCCATTGGCTGCTTCTTTAAGGGCTGCATTAACAGCTTCGGCAGTGGCTGGCTTTTCCAATTGAGCAACCAGATCGGTAATAGATACATTCGGAGTCGGTACACGGAGCGCAAAACCATTAAGCTTGCCTTTGAGTTCAGGCAGAACCAAAGCTACCGCCTTAGCTGCACCGGTTGTGGTCGGAATAATGGACATACCGGCAGCGCGGGCGCGACGAAGATCTTTATGCGGCAGATCAAGAATGTTTTGGTCATTGGTATAGGAATGAATCGTTGTCATTAAACCAGATTTTATCCCGAACTTTTCCTGCAGCACTTTGGCAAATGGAGCCAAACAGTTGGTCGTACAGGAAGCATTGGAAATAATTTGATGGTTGGCCGGATCATATTTGTCTTGATTTACGCCCATAACAATAGTTATATCTTCATTTTTACCGGGTGCTGAAATAATTACTTTTTTCGCACCTGCTGTAATGTGAGCCATAGCCTTGTCCTTTTCGGTGAAGCGGCCTGTTGACTCAACGACAATATCAACCCCCATGGCTTTCCAGGGCAGCTGTGTCGGATCTTTTTCAGCAAGCACTTTGACAAGCTTGCCGTTTATTGCAATGCCGCCGTCAACAGCTTTGACTTCGGCATTCATTGTGCCATGTACGGAATCATATTTCAAAAGATGAGCAAGAGTTTTGGCATCTGTTAAGTCATTTAC
>Ga0316604_10002292_pt1 | contig 14909 bp, 12 predicted proteins | sample OWC_soil_day20_C_FD_207650 | JGI IMG/M metagenome (GOLD analysis project Ga0316604, IMG submission 207650) | Wetland soil microbial communities from Old Woman Creek delta, Ohio, United States - OWC_soil_day20_CT | ecosystem: Environmental > Terrestrial > Soil > Wetlands | place: USA: Ohio... | reverse complement strand
CCATTTAAAACCGCTTTGCGTCAGGTAAATTCAGCTGAAGATATCATCATAAAGGTTATCGCCGATACAGATGAAATCGGTTATGGTAATGCTCCACCCACCGCAGTTATTACCGGCGATAGCCAGGATTCGGTCATCGCCGCCATCCGTGACACGATTGGGCCCAAGCTTATTGGCATGGACGTGGATAATATTGAAACAATTATGACTACTATCGATACGGCTATGTTGCATAACAACTCGGCGAAAGCCGCTGTTGATATTGCGGTTTACGATTTGTTTGGTAAGCTGCATAATATTCCGCTGTATAAGTTGTTTGGCGGTTATTGCAATAAGATGACTACAGACCTGACCATCAGCGTAAATGCACCGGATGAAATGGTGCGTGATTCGCTGGAAGCAGTAAAGGACGGATTTACGGAACTAAAACTCAAAGTAGGTACTGACGTGGCTTTAGATATACAACGGGTAAAAGCCATCAGACAGGCTGTAGGTAATGATGTTAAGTTACGTCTTGATGCTAATCAGGGGTGGAAACCGAAAGAGGCGGTACGTACCATTCGCCGTTTTGAAGATATGGGACTTACTATTGAGTTGATCGAGCAACCGGTGAAGGCGTATGATTTTGAAGGGCTTAAGTATGTCACCGATCATGTGGAGACTGCTATTATGGCCGACGAGTCGGCTTTCGGGCCTTATGAGGTATTCCAGCTGCTGGCAATGCGGGCCTGTGACCTCATTAATATAAAACTTATGAAAGCAGGTGGTTTGCATAACGCACTAAAAATTGCCAATTTGGCCGAAACCATGGGGGTTGAGTGCATGATGGGCTGTATGCTGGAAAGCAAAGTCGGCATAACCGCAGCCGCCAGTTTGAGCGCCGGCAAACGAATTGTAACCAAATCAGACTTAGATGCGGCAGTGTTATTAGCTGCAGACCCTGTCATAGGCGGCGTAAGTTTTGTTAAAAATGAACTGCTTATTCCTGATGCACCGGGATTGGGTATTACTGCCATCGAAGGCTGGCAGGAAATTATATAAAATCTACTGGGGAGGACGATGAAATATGGGAGCAGCCGCCGATTTTAATATCTGGTGGGGATTACTCGGATTACTGCCTTTATTAGTTTATGTTATTTTGGTATTCCGGGATGTTGACCCGCTGCCTGTAACGGTATTGTGTGTAGTAATTGGGGCCATCATCACCGGACAGGACCTGGTGTCCTTTGGCAATGTGATGTCAAAGGCAATGGGGTCATTTCTGGCTTTAGTCGGCTTAATCATTATGCTGGGTCGGGGACTTGGCGAAGTGTTAACAGAAACAAAAGTCAGCCATACACTTGTTCATAAAATCATTTATGGTATTGGCGTTGACACGGAAAATAAAGCAATGCTGGGTATGATACTGTCTTGCTTGGTAGTTGTTGGTTTGTTAGGCACAATGGCTGGTGGCAATGCTATTTTGGCACCGATTATACTGCCGATTGCAGCTGCTGCCGGTTTATCACGCAGCACAGTCGGCGTATTGTTTCAAGCCTGCGGTGAAGAAGCACTCATCCTGGGACCATTTACACCGCCGGTAATTACACTATTGGGATTGACACACACAAATTATGGCGAAATGCTGCTTACAGTCGCTTTGCCTATTGCGGCCGTAACGCTGATTACTACTTGGATTGTCGTGCATCGCATTCAAAAAGCGACAAAGGATACAAACGCCTATGAAATACCGGAGAATGTTAATCAATTTGTACCAACAAAAAGGCAAACTAACACAAGTACGTTATTTATATTGGCCTTTATTGTTGCTGTTGTCTATGGTATCATCGCCAAAGCCGGAACGTCTTATGTAATTGTGGTAATGCTGGGATTGTCCCTGATTGTTGGTGTGGCCGGTGGATTAACCTTTGATAGGGTATTTAAACTTATTGTCAAAGGTATGGCCGGCAATGTGGGCTTGTTTATCCTGTTTGTATTTCTTGATCCGTTTATGAACTTTATTGAACAAGCAGGCGGTTTCAAAGCCTTGTCGCTTATTCTTCAGCCGCTGGTCAATTTAGGCGGTAAGCCGTTTGTCGCTATTATTGGTGGGTTAACTGGCGCTTTTGGCCTGACTGGTGCCACGGTTGCTGTATTAAAAATGCTTAATGATATGTTTGGTAACTTGGTAGTGCAGTATGGTGTAACAATGGCAGCTTGGTCAGTTGGTCTGGTTGTAGCTACTCGCGTGGCCAACTTTGTATATCCAGGCTCCAATATGTTTAGCTCCATGGGCTTTGCCGAATCAAAAGATATTAAGTCGATGATCAAAAACGGTGTTATTGTTGCTATTGCACAAATTTGCTTTCTTGTTGTTTATGCCTATATGTTTTCTTAAACTGCCAGTAAACAAAAGCCAGGGTTACGAGGTTAGGTAGGCTTCAAAAAAGCTTATCATATAAAAAAGGAGGTAATTTTATGAACAAGAACCTGCTCCAAAAGAAAATGTTTTTGTCAATCTTGGTATGCTTTGGAATGCTCTGTATGTATGTGGTTGCTCTTCCCAATTTGGTAAGCGCCGCCCCTATTTCTGACAAATGGCTGAGTGAACAAGTCACGAATTTTTCGACACAAAAGGAAGCACAATATGCTATCTATGTAAGACCACTTAATCAGGCAGGTCAGGATGTAGTTCTAAATTCTCATAAGATGGCTTCGGCGAGTCTGATTAAAATCCCCATTATGATTGAAGCTTTTAACCAAAAAAATCAAGGGAAACTGGATTTCAACGAGCGATTTACCATCCGTCATGCAGAAACAGTAGAGGGTGGTTCGGTCTATAATCTTCCTGATGGCACCGTACTTACTATCGGTCAATTGCTTGAACTTATGATTGTACAGAGCGATAATAGTGCCTGTAATATTCTAATTGACAAATTGAAGATGGAAAATGTCAATGCTATGATAAAAAAATTGGGTTGTTCTAGTGATACGATATTACAAAGAAAGATGATGGATTTTGAAGCCGTTAAACAAGGCCGTCAAAATTATACTAGCGTAACAGATATGGCTAATATATTAGAAAAATTATATAACAGTAAATGTCTTGACCCGAAAAGTGACAAAACTATGCTTGAGATCTTGAAAAGACAGGAAGACAACCTCATTATTCCGGCTCAGTTGCCTCACCATATCCAAGTCGCCCATAAAACCGGTGAACTGGATGGGATGAATTATGACTGTGGCATCATCTATGGACAAAGCCATAATTATATTCTTTGCATGATGGCTGAAAACGTAAAAGATGAGCCTCAGGTATTCTATGATATGTCCGCAATGTCACTGGCCATTTATGACCAAATCGGCCGGTAATATTTTCCGGTAGTAACATAAACCCGGGGTTGCACCAAGAATTTTGGCGCTAACCCCGGGTTTTATGTTTTTATACCAAATAAGCTTACTCAGCCATTACGCCAACGTGCTACAACGTGCTACAATGATAGCAATACAAACTTCTGGGAGTCTGGGAGTATACAAGAGAGAGGGAATGAATTTGACTGGTTTGGCTTTACTAATGGTTCTCTGTGCGGCTTTCTTCCATGCGTTCTGGAACTTCATAGCCAAAAAAGCTTGTGGCGGCACTACTTTCGTTTGGCTGTTTAATATGGTTGCGGCAATAGTCTATATCCCTGTTGTTATTGGTGAAATATGGGTTTCGAAAGCCCCTTTGCAATCGGAGTATATCATTTTTATGGTTGGAAGTGCTATTTTGCATCTCGGATACTTTATATTGTTAAATAGGGGGTATGACACGGGCGATCTTTCGCTGGTTTATCCGTTAGCTCGTGGTACAGGGCCGTTGCTTGTCACAATTGCCGCTGTAGTATTTCTTGGGGAACGTCCATCTTTGATTGCGTTAATGGGTACGTTATTTATTGCAGTGGGAGTATTTCTTCTTTTAGGTAACCCAACAAAGTGTATTCAAAAGAAAACATCACCAGCCGTACTTTTTGCTATTGTAACAGGCGTTTTTATTGCAAGTTACACACTTTGGGATAAGTATGCAGTCAGCAGTATAGCTGTTCCCCCGATAGTAATGTATTGGGGGACTACTGTCGGTCAGGCAGTATTGATGGTTCCCTATGCTTTGAAAAATCGTGAAGAAGTAATAAAGCAGTGGCAAACGAAACGGCTAGCGATAGTGGGTGTTGCAATTTTGTGTCCGCTGTCATATATCTTGGTACTTACAGCTATGAGTTTTACGCCAGTGAGTTATGTAGCGCCAGTCAGAGAGGCTAGTATTTTAATAGGTGCAATAATGGGTGCTCGGTTTCTGAATGAAGGTGACACTAAACTACGTATCGGAGCCGCTATTATTATTCTGTGCGGAATAACAAGCTTGGCGCTTGGTTAATTAAAAAGGCTTAGCTCCGGATTAAAGGAGTTAAGCCTTTTGTATTCTGTGTTATTCTATTATTTCTGAGAAATGAATTACGGTAACCATATCATCAATATGGATTTGTCTTTCGTAGATCTCTTCAAAGATACGAATAAGTTCCTCGGCAGTTTGAATATCTGGATTTTGATGAGTCAATTCACTTGTTGTCAAATCACTGTATCTTTTTGTGAGTACTTTATCAATGATGGCTTTAAACAGTCGCTTTTTCTGGCCATATCTTTTACCAAAAGTAACCCAAACAATTGAATTCTCAGGATAACTATCTCTAATATCTCCTGGACGAATTGTCGTGCTCTTATGGCGCGACAGTAATAATTGTTTATTATGTTCTGAAATAAAGTTAAGTGCGAACATCGTAATCCCTCCATTTATAGGTATTTTATAAAATCAATCATACAGGGCGGTGTTGCATAATGATAGGTTTGCCTTTTGTATATTGTTTCTGCATGTGTGTACAAAATCCTGCAATGTTCTCTTGATTAAACAAATAAATCAGTGGAAGTAGCAGCATATTGATATAAATATGCTGCAGTGGTAACAGATATTCATATGCCTACTATTGATGGTATAAAGCTTGCAAGGTTGATGCAATTTTCGGTTCCAGAATTTAAAGATTGTTATTGTGCTTGCTAAGGCTTATGTGCGGCGGGGCATGGTAGAGGCTGATGGAGAGCGTGGAATTTTGCGCTGAAATGAGTCTTATCGCTAAAATCTGGTCATTTTAAAAGAATATTCGACAAATGCATAGTTTTTTGTTATTATTAATGTCATAGAAAAAAATAGGATGCAGAATAGTAATCGCTGGAAAAAGCATGTTTTTTTCTGCTGCTTTGCCCCTAATATTCGTGGTCGGATTATTAGGGGCAAGGCGGCTTATTTGCGGTTATTATTTATTACTATAAGTTGGTTAACTCATTTTAGGACATCATTCAGAAGTAGGAGCCTGATGAAATGAAAATTCCCACACCCTATTACCTTATCGATGAGAAAAGGCTGCTGCGCAACCTAAAAATCATTCAGCAGGTGCGCGAGCTTTCAGGAGCTAAGTCGGTACTAGCATTAAAGTGCTTTTCCACCTGGAGTGTATTTGACCTGATGAATCAATATATGGATGGCACAACATCCAGCTCGCTGTTTGAAGCACGCCTGGGGTTTGAAAAATTCGGCAAAGAAACGCATGCGTATTGTGTGGGCTATTCTCCAGATGATATCCTGGCTGTCACTAAATTTGCCGACAAAATCATTTTCAATTCGGTTTCCCAGCTGGACAGATATTACGATATCGCCAAGTCAGCTAAACTTGGTTTGCGCGTCAATCCAGGAATCAGCTACTCACATTTTGATCTGGCCGATCCAGCGCGCAAGCATTCGCGACTGGGGGTAGCTGACAAAGCTGAGTTGGCAAACCAACTACATCGCCTTAGTGGTTTTTTATTTCATTATAATTGTGAAAATGATGATGTTGACACCTTTTCTCAACAACTGGACATAATTGGTGACTGTTATGGGGATATGCTCAAACAACTGCAGTGGGTAAGCCTTGGCGGTGGTTTATATTTCACCAAAGAGGGCTATCCGGTAGAAAAGTTTAGCCAAAGGCTGGCAGAGTTTGCGCGCAAGTTCGATGTGCAGGTATATTTAGAACCAGGAGAAAGCGCTATCACCGGCTGTGCTGAACTGGTTACCAGTGTGGTTGATTTGGTGCATAATGATATGGATATTGCCATTGTTGATGCTTCCGTCGAAGGGCATATGCTGGATTTGCTGATATACCGGTTGTCAGCCAAAATTGATTCAGGCGATGCGGGGAAGCATAACTACATGGTAGCTGGGCGCTCTTGTCTGGCGGGCGATGTTTTTGGCAGCTTCCAATTTGAAAATAAGCTGGAAGTCGGCAGTGAAATTCGGTTTGCCGATGCAGCTGGTTATACTATGGTAAAGAAGAATTGGTTTAACGGACTACAAATGCCAGCGATTGCTGTGCGCAGGCTGGATGGTTCAGTAGAGGTTATTCGCAAATTTAGTTATATAGATTTTGCAAATAGTTTGTCCTAATCAAATTTACGAGTAGAGGAGAAGGAAATGAAAAAAAACGTTTTAATTGTCGGTGCTGGCGGCGTGGGTCATGTAGTTGCCCATAAATGTGCAATGAACAATGATGTATTGGGTGATATCTGCATTGCTTCGCGTACCCAGCAAAAATGTGATGCAATTATTGAAAGTGTATTACGTAAAAATCACCTGAAGGATACAACAAAAAAGCTATACTCACGTTCAGTGGATGCGATGGATATTCCGTCTGTGATTCAGTTAATCAAAGATACTAAATCAGAAATCGTTATTAATGTTGGTCAGGCCTATGTTAACATGACGGTTTTGGATGCATGCATTGAAACTGGCGTTGTATATATGGATACTGCCATCCATGAAGATCCGGACAAGGTTTGTGAAAATCCGCCATGGTATGCCAACTACGAGTGGAAACGCAAGGAACGGTGTGCGGAAAAAGGTGTTACCGCGATTTTAGGGATTGGCTTTGATCCCGGAGTTGTTAATGCCTGGTGTGCGTTGGCCCAAAAGGACTATTTTGATACGATTGATACGATTGATATTTTAGATGTTAATGCTGGCAGCCATGGTAAATTTTTTGCCACCAACTTTGATCCGGAGATCAACTTCCGGGAATTTAGAAAAGTATGGACCTGGATTGATCGCAAATGGGTGCTGCAAAAAGTACACGCGATAAAAGTGGATTATGATTTTCCAGTTGTAGGGAATTGTCCGGTGTATTTGACAGGCCATGATGAACTGCATTCTCTTTCTAAGAATATTGCTGCCAATTCCATTCGCTTTTGGATGGGTTTTGGCGAGCATTATTTGAATGTGTTTTCGGTTTTAACCAACCTTGGTCTGACCTCGGAAAAACCACTTAAAATAGCCGAAGGTGTGGAGATTGCACCGCTTAAAGTACTAAAAGCGCTGTTGCCGGACCCATCCTCCCTCGCACCTAACTATATCGGCAAAACCTGCATTGGCAATTTTATCAAGGGAACCAAAGACAATAAACCACGCGAAATTTTTATCTATAATATTTGTGATCATGCCGAGTGTTACCACGAAGTGGAATCCCAGGCGATCAGCTATACGGCAGGGGTTCCCCCAGTCGCGGCAGCCATCCTGATTGCCCGTGGCGACTGGGACGTAAAACATATGGTAAATGTAGAAGAGTTGGATCCCAAGCCATTTATCGAGCTGTTAGATAACATGGGCTTGCCGACAGAAGTTATTGAAAAGCCTGCAACCTTTGCGGCACCAGTTATTGAATCCTTATAGTGGTGTTTGATTATATATGAAAACCTCCTGTGGATACCCGGTTGGTATCCGCAGGAGGTTTTTTCTAAGCGAAGCGAACCTGCTTTTGCAATAGCTTTTCAAATTCGGTGGGCGGCAGAGGCCGGGAAAAAATATATCCCTGTATTTGATCGCAATTGTGTTTTTTTAGAAAATCCAATTGCTCCTGCTTTTCGACACCCTCTGCTACAATTATCATATGCAGACTTTTGCCCATAGTAATAATTGTGTGGGCAATACTGGAGTCTTTGGAATCCTGGCCAATTTCATCCACGAAGGATTTGTCTATTTTTAAACAGTCAATATCAAAGCGTTTCAAATAGCTTAAAGAAGAATAGCCGGTGCCAAAATCATCAATTGATATATGAATCCCCAGACTTTTTATATCTGCAAATGTCTGCAGTGTTGCCGCCGCTTTGTTCATAAAGGCTCCTTCGGTAATTTCAAGTTCTAGCCAACAAGCGGGAAGGTTGGTTTCTCTAAGGGTTTTTTTAATTTGAAGCAGTAAATCTTTCTGGTTAAATTGGTTGGGAGAGAGGTTGACGGAAACGCGCAGCGGCGGATAGCCAGCTAACTGCCATTGCGAGTTTTGTTTACAGGCAGTCCGCAAGACCCACGCTCCTAAAGAAAGAATAAGTCCGGTTTCTTCAGCAACTGGAATAAATTCAGCCGGCGAAATAAAATCGCCGTTATAGGGTAGACGCAGCAGTGCCTCCATTCCCACAATTTGGCCGGAACTAATATTAACACGGGGCTGATAATAAACTTGAAAGCCTTCCTTTTCGATGGTTTGATGGATAATGTTTTCAAGCTCCATCCGGCGAAGAACTTTCTGTTGCATTTTGCTGGTGTAGTACTGAAAACTATTGTTGCCTAGTTGTTTGGCAGCATACATAGCTGTATCGGCGGCCCGCAAAATGGAGTCCATGTCTTTACCGTCCTGCGGATATAAACTAATTCCTATACTGCAGGTAATATGAAAGATTTTATTTTGGGCTGAGAAGGGCTGCTCAAATACAGCGATGAGTTGCTCGGCCAGCGTAGCAACCTGCTGTTCATTCGTAACATTTTGGCATAATAAGATAAATTCATCTCCACCTAATCTGGCTAGGGTATCTATGTCAGGCAAACAGGCAGCCATCCGTTCGGCAACAGCAGCTAATATCTGATCACCGACATGATGCCCCAAAGTATCGTTGATATATTTGAAACGATCTAAATCAATATATAAGAGTGCTAGGTGCTGTGTTGTTTTTTCTGCAAAGAGTTTATTTAATCGTTCTCCAAAATACCTACGGTTAGGCAGGCCAGTCAAGGCGTCCTGATAGGCAACTTCCAAGAGTTGCTCATTTACCGTGATAATTTCTTGTACGTAAGCTTTTAATGTGTTTGCCATATGGTAAAAGCTGCGAGATAACCGTCCGATTTCATCGGTAGTATCTATTGGGACATAATCGCTTAACGCAGTTACATTTCCAGAGGCAACCTGTTCAACCTGGCGTACCATCTCATTAATCGGATGTGTAATCATTTTCGTAAATTGTATTCCTGCAAGAATGGCGATAAAACCAAAAACAATGGAAAGAAGTATAATGCCAGTAGAAAACCGGTTCACTAATTGCTGTCCAGCTATGTTTTGCTTGTCAGCCAAAAACTGATTTTGGCTCATCATTTGCCAGAGGGTACGATCGATGTGCTTTGCGTAACCTTTGACGTTTTCTTCGTAATAGCTGGAAGCCAAAACAAAATCCCCGGCATTGATCAGTCGTAGGACAGTACTTAGGCCATTGTGATAAATAGAGCTTTGTACCAATAGTTGATCAATGGAAGCTTGTTCCTGCGCATCCAGGGAATTATCCTGCAATTCGACAAGCAACTGGTCAATTTCTTCTAGGTTTTGTATAACTGCATCTTTACTATAGCTGCGTTCTAGGCTATCTGTCCTATTTGTAATGATAGTTAGCATAGTTAATTCAATGTTTTTGCTGAGAAATCGGCATTGTCCCAGCCTTTCCAAGGAAACGATCCGTTTATTATACATAATCTCCATATTGCGGGAGAGTTCTTTAATCGCGACAAATCCGGAAAGGCCTACTATGCCAAGGAAAAAGGCCATAACTACAATAACTAAGAAAATTTTATAGGACATTCTAATATCTAAGTATTTCATAAGCGTCAAATCCTTCTATAAAAAAAATCAAAGGAGGAATCGCTCCCAGCGATTCCTCTTTGAACCAAACCATCGGAAATTAGTCGTTGTCGTCGCCGCCCAGGAAGCTTCCCAGGCCGCCAAGTACAGTTCCGCCTAAAACCGTTTTTCCCAGGATGCTGCTTTCTTCTTTTGAACCGCCTTGTTTCGGTGCTGCAGCCAGCATTCTGCCAGCTAAGCGAGAGAACGGCAAGGATTGCAGCCATATCTTACCCGGCCCACTCAAGGCTGCGAAGAATAAGCCCTCACCGCCAAATAAAGCGGTTTTAACATTGCCGGCTTGTTGTATTTCAAATTGCACACTAGGTTCAAAAGCCACCACGCAGCCGGTGTCAACATGCAGGGTCTCGCCAGGCTGAAGTTGGCGCTCTACGATGGTTCCGCCAGCATGCATAAAGGCTAGACCATCGCCTTCTAGTTTTTGCATAATGAAGCCTTCGCCGCCAAACAGGCCTGTCATAATTTTGCGTTGTAGATAAATACCGACAGAAACTCCTTTGGCTGCACATAAAAAGCTGTCTTTTTGGCAGATAATAGTGCCGCCAATTTCCGGCAGGTGAACAGGAATTATATTTCCAGGATATGGTGCGCCAAAAGCCGCCTTTCCCTTGTTACGACCTTTATTGGTGAATACTGTCATAAACAAACTTTCACCGGTAATTAAGCGCTTACCGGCGCCAACCAGTTTATCAAAGAAGCCACCCTGACTGCTTTTTGCTGAGCCATCACCAAATATGGTATCCATATCAATGGTGCTATCTTTGTACATCATGGCTCCCGCTTCGGCAATCACACTTTCGCCAGGATCAAGTTCTACTTCCACAAACTGCATTTCTGAGCCGAAAATTTTGTACTCAATCTCATCAGCGTAATTTCCACTCATTTCAGTATCACCTCTAATTTATTTTATAAAACCAATGCCATAATTTTGAAAAGTAATATACTATTCCTTAGCCAAATTAAAAAATCCTGCAGTTTTTCAAAATCCTGCAGGATTTTTTAAAAAATTAACCCTCGAAGGGTAATTGTGCCTCTTTTCGGTATACCATTCCCTGAAATGCAGCTACTAGTTCGTGTTGCTCATCATAAATATTTACATGGTAATGGCCTAGTTTATGATTCAGTGAGACTTCCTGCGCTTCAGCAAACAAGGTACCGGTACTAACGGCTTTCATATACGAGATAGTGCAATTAACGCCCATGGCAATACGACCATGAGAATTCGAAGCTATTGCCAGGGAAAAATCGGCAAGTGTAAAAATTGCGCCACCATGTACGGTTTGGACTCCATTCAGGTGGTGTGCCTGAATTGCCATTTTTACCCGAGCATAACCCTTCTCGGCTTCTACTATCTCCAGACCCACATGTTTGGCAAATTGATCATTATTAGAGAAAAACGGTTTGACTTTTTCCATTATAGATCCTCCTAGCAATAATCATTATGACTGGTTGCTTCATAGCCATTTCACCAATACTAAATCGGTTTTTCATCGTAAATACCCCAGCTTTCAATCCTAGCATAACTTACTCTTTAGGTAAGCTATGGGTATTTTCTATATGGTAAGGTCTATGTCCTGCTGGAAACTTAATTAACAGGCACATTGGGCTGGTCCTCGACTTCCGGCGAGGTCGATAAAGGTGCAAAAAATTTGTCAAGGCTTGACGAGTATAGAAAAGATTGTTAGAATATGAATATAATTAAATAGTTGATTTGTACTACTGACGGTTAAGTGGAGTTTACCACGTGAAGTGCAAATTTTTGAAAATGTCGACCGTCTGGGCAACAATTCACATAAGTGTGTAAATGTATGCTCAGACGGTCTTTTGTCAGTTATGTGCATTCTGCTGAATTTCATACAGCTCCGAGTTGGCTTATTCTAAACCCATTGAGGTATGATAGACAACCGATGGGTGCAGTGGGAAACGACTGCGCCTCCCTTTTGGAAAGGAGCGTTTAATTTAATATCCGGGATAGTTATGTCTTACTGCTTGGTTATGGAGCTGCAGTGCAGTGTATAGCTCGATAAATACCAATGCCACAGGCTTAGTTTTCTTTTTGTCACATGGATTTTCCGGATTGTTTAACGCTAAAGGTCAGACGCCTCCTTGCCCAATTAGGAGACGTCTGTCCTTTATTTATATAGGAGGGACACAATGTTTATATTGCGGCAAGATATATCCCGGCTTACTATTCAAAGAATGGTTTTATATCACAGTGTTTTAAAGCTGATGCAGGAGGAAGGTATAGCCATTTGTATTTCCAAGGAGCTGGGCCGGCGAACAGGGATATCGCCACATCTCATCAGAAAGGACTTAGCATATTTTGGCGAATTTGGCACTAAAGGGGTAGGGTATGAAATTGGTTACCTTTACCGGCGAATCGAAGAAATTTTAGGTTATGACACTAGCTGGAATACAGTCTTAGTTGGCTTGGAGATGCCGACAGTAGTACCCATTATGAGTTATCCGCGCTTATGGCCTGAGGCAGTTAAAATTGTAGCTGTTATTGATTTAGGTAAGCAGAATCAAGGGGTGGCAGTACCTAATTTAGGATTAACAATAGAGTCGATTGAAAACATTAAAGATATAATATGTAGCAGAAAAATAACTATTGGTGTACTGGCTGTGCCACCATCACATGCCCAGAATACCGCAGATCAATTGATTCAAGCCGGGATTAAAGGAATTGTAAATTTCTCTTCTTTCCCAATTATTGCTCCGGAGGATATCGCCATAACACAGGTAAATATGACTTCGTTGTTTAGCCAATTGACGTTTGACCTTAAGCATGTAACAGTGAAAGATAGTTGTAGTTGAAAGAAGCTGACAGAACCGGAAAGCGTGGCTATACAAATGCAAGTGGCCTTGGTTAATCCCGCAAATTGTGGGTTAGCCAAGGCCATTTGCATTTATCTTAGTCGAGGAGTTAGGAGTCCCGCGTTTATAGGCGGCGTTGCTTCAGGTGGGGTAGAGCCCCTTTTTTCCAGATATCTTCGGTTTGAGCGAGTTTGGTTTTAAGTAACTCGTTTTCCCTGTTTAGTGCTTTTAATGTAAATTTTTGTTTGAAAACCAGAGTGTTAAGTTCTTCTTCCCTTAGGGCTAGTAAATTAGTTTTTGCTGTCAAATCCGCTCTGATTTTTTGAATTTCTGTTTCTGCGGCCTGAAGTTGCTTTCTAAGATTATTCATTTCAGCATGCAGAAAAGGGGTATTGTGTTCAAAATAATATTTTCTCGTTTTCTTATACTCTCTTATGAACGCGAGTAAACTTAAGCCAAATATTACAAACTCGGCACAATCTAGTTCCATATCCTCTTGGCTTTTTTTATTTTCGTAACGAAATAAATCTGCGGTCATCTTTAGAATATAGAGGCGGCAAAGAAACTCAACATCTCGTTCCTTAATCGTTGTTAAGAGTTTTGGAGAATACAAGGATATTCCTATTGTTGACGACAGATACGCGGTGCCATGGGCTAATCCCTCCCAGAAGCGGTCGCCGTTCCAGGGCTCAAGATAATTAGGAAATGTCTTTTGATAGATTATATTTTTAAGATAACGAGCCATTTTTTTTACTGCTGGTGTATTCAAGTTGCTTCTTACTTGTTGAAACTCGCTAGTGCTGTCAAGCTTGCTGCCAAGTGTTTGTATAATAGATAAAGTCTCGGGAACTGAGGTAATTGCTTTTTTGCCTAGAGCACAGGTCATAAACATTGCAAATTTTAAAGAGGCTTGCTGCGGTAAGTCAATGACTGGATATAACGCAATGAAAGACTGGAGATATTGTGTTGCTGCGCCTGTAAGAAGATTGCGGTATTGACCATCTTTGGCTGATTTGTAATAATACTCCAGTTTACCGGCTTTTGACAAATCAATTGTTTCGCAATTGTTAATGTAACAATACAAATCATTCCAATGTTTTGTCAAAATGCGTAGTATTTGTTCGAATAGGGGAGAATCACGGCCAGCTTCTATAGCCACAAGCAGCATCCCCAAATATTTTAAGGAGTAAATTTGCCGATCAATGCCACTGGCAGTGAATAAAGGGTAATTCGCATAGGGAGAAAGGGCGGCTGCGAGTTGGTAGCGAGTTTTATCAGCTTCATAGAGTGAGTCAATCTCTTTGTAGGTCGATGTTGTATCGGCCGCGAGCTGGACAAAAAGTGGGAGCGTATCAACTGAGATATTATTGACTAGTAAAGTGAAATCTGAAATCTTCATGCGGTATCACCATCGCTTTATATGCCTATATATATTATAAGAAGATGATTTCTGTTTTGAGCAGAAGCCATCTTTTTATCCAGATGGAAAGTATAACTTTCCCTGGATTGAACGACTAAGGATTCTGCCGGCGTCCTGACGGACTTGGCACAAGCCAAGTCTTTTCTTATGTTTCATGACTTGGGTGATTTACCGCATTATTTGGCAGTTTTGCAATATACTCACCCTTTCCTTTTGGTAAGACTCAGAAATAATTGCACCTCGCTCGCTTTTGGCGGCCTGTATTGCTACTTTGATTGTAAGCAGAGATTCCGTGATATTTTTAATGTTGTTTGTCAACGATACGAGGATAGTGACATGGGTCTCAAAAGAAAAGTTGTTTTTGGTTGATATAGCTTCTTGAATGGCTTTATGGGTGTCCACAAGGAGTTCTTGAAGTGCATGTTCTGAATATTCCAAGTCGGTTAGCGTGTAACAACCGGGTTCACAGTCGACCAACAGCATTATTTTTCCGTTTGTCAAAATATCGCTGTTGGCATGGATTCGCTCTAACATTATTTTTCCTCCTGACAATATATTATTTTGGACATAGAACTTTGCTACCATAACAGTCACGATTTTCAACTCTAAATAATAATAAAATATGCCAAGCCTATTCGAAACGGAAAGGGCTTGGCAATGAATTTAAGCGGGCG
>Ga0316604_10002291_pt1 | contig 14909 bp, 10 predicted proteins | sample OWC_soil_day20_C_FD_207650 | JGI IMG/M metagenome (GOLD analysis project Ga0316604, IMG submission 207650) | Wetland soil microbial communities from Old Woman Creek delta, Ohio, United States - OWC_soil_day20_CT | ecosystem: Environmental > Terrestrial > Soil > Wetlands | place: USA: Ohio... | reverse complement strand
CGCTTTTGCCGCAGGCAGTACCGGCTTCAGATATTGCCCGGTATAGGAGGCCTCCACCGTCGTCAGATATTCAGGTGTGCCGGAGGCAACGACGCGACCGCCGCGCAGGCCGCCTTCCGGTCCGAGGTCGATCACATAGTCCGCCCGTTTGATGACATCCAGATTATGTTCAATGACGACGACCGTATCACCGGCATCCACCAATCGGTCCAGCACTTCCAGCAGGCGGTGCACGTCCGCCACATGCAGGCCGGTCGTCGGTTCATCGAGAATATACAGGGTTTTCCCAGTGCTGCGTTTGGCCAGTTCGGTCGAGAGCTTTACCCGCTGCGCTTCGCCGCCAGACAGCGTGGTTGCCGGCTGGCCGAGTTTGATGTAGTCCAGTCCAACGTCATGCAGGACTTGCAGCTTTCGTTGGATTTTCGGCACGTTGGCGAAGAACTCCAGTGCCTCTTCGACCACCATGTCGAGCACCTGGGCAATATTTTTCCCCTTGTAATGCACATCGAGGGTTTCTCTGTTGTATCGGGCCTCTTTGCATACTTCGCAGGGGACATAGACATCCGGCAGGAAATGCATCTCAATCTTAATCAGGCCGTCGCCCTTGCAGGACTCGCAACGCCCGCCCTTCACGTTGAAACTGAACCGGCCAGGCTTGTAGCCGCGCATCCGGGCTTCCGGCGTCTGGCTGAACAGCTCGCGCACCGAGTCGAACAGTCCGGTGTAAGTGGCGGCGTTGGAACGAGGCGTGCGGCCGATAGGAGACTGGTCGATATCGATGATTTTGTCGATATACTCCGCGCCGCGGATTTCCGCATGCGCTCCCGGGCGGGTGCGGGTCCGGTAAACCTTCTGCGCCAGTGCCTTGTAGAGAATTTCATTCACCAGGGTGCTCTTGCCGGAGCCGGATACCCCGGTCACCGCTGTAAACAAACCAAGGGGGAACTTTACATCGATTCCCGCCAGGTTGTTTTCCGTCGCGCCAAGGATTTCCACCCACTTGCCGTTGGCCTTGCGCCGGGTTTCCGGTACCGGGATGGACAGCTTCCCTGACAGGTATTGTCCGGTGATGGACGCCTCGCAAGCCTGGATCTCTTCCACCGTTCCCTGAGCCACCAAATTTCCTCCGTGCACTCCGGCGCCTGGACCGATGTCGATAATGTGGTCAGCGCTGAACATGGTTTCCTCGTCGTGCTCCACGACCAGCAGCGTATTGCCGAGGTCGCGCAGTTTCTTCAGCGCATCGAGCAGTTTCTGATTGTCGCGCTGATGCAGGCCGATGCTCGGCTCATCCAGAATATACAGCACACCGACCAGGCCGGAACCGATCTGCGTCGCCAACCGGATACGCTGAGCCTCCCCGCCGGACAGAGTACCAGCGGCCCGGTCGAGCGAAATATAATCGAGCCCCACATTCATCAGAAACCCCAACCGCGCGTCAATTTCCTTGCGGATTTGGACCGCAATGGCCTGTTCCCGTTCCGTCAGGTCCAGGTTCAGGAAAAAGTCCCGGCTTTCCCCGACCGTCATATGTGTGGTTTCCTGAATATTTTTGCCAGCGATTTTAACGGCCAGCGACTCTTTTTTCAGGCGCGCGCCATGACAGACCGGACAGGGTTTGGAAGTCATGTATCGCTCGATTTCTTCGCGCATGGAGTCCGACGTTGATTCGCGATAACGCCGGGTTAAGAGCGGCAGCACGCCTTCGAAAGACGTAAAATGTGTTTTGACTTCGCCGAATAAATTTTCATATTCGAATGACAGGCGCTCGCCTTCCGACCCTTGCAGGATCAATTCGCGGACGTCCGCCGGCAGATCGTTCCAACGAATATCGAAAGAATAACCGCGTTTTTCGAGCAGCACCTTCAGCTGGCACATGAAGAAAGATCCCGGATTGCTGGAAACGGCCGTGATTGCTCCTTCACCGAGGGTCTTGGTTCCATCAGGCACCACCATCTCGGGGTCGATCTCCATATTGACCCCGAGGCCGGTGCAGGCAGGGCAGGCTCCATAAGGGGTGTTGAACGAAAACATGCGCGGTGCGATCTCCGGCAGGCTAATGCCGCAATCAACGCAGGCGAAATTCTCGCTGAACGTCAGTTCCGTCTCCCCATTTACATCGACTGTGACCAGTCCTTCACCCAGTTTCAAGGCAGTCTCCAGGGATTCCGCCAGACGCCTGGCAACACTTTCTTTCACAACGATCCGGTCGATCACCGCTTCAATCGTATGCTTCTTTTTCTTATCGAGCTTGATCTCTTCCGCCAGCTCGCGAACTTCTCCATCGATACGCACCCGAACGAAACCGTCCTTGCGAATCTCTTCCAATACTTTTTGATGCTCGCCTTTTTTCCCCCGAATTACCGGCGCCAAGAGGGTCAGCTTCGCCCCGTCGCCCAGCGCCAGCAAGGCATCCACCATCTGCTGAATGGTTTGCTGAGTGATGGGCTCGCCGCACTCAGGGCAATGCGGACGACCGGCCCGCGCGTACAGAAGCCTCAGGTAGTCGTAAATTTCCGTCACGGTTCCCACGGTGGAACGCGGATTGCGGCTCGTCGTCTTCTGGTCGATCGAAATGGCGGGCGACAGGCCTTCGATATAATCCACATCCGGTTTATCCATCTGACCGAGGAACTGCCGGGCATAGGCCGACAGCGATTCCACGTACCTGCGTTGCCCTTCCGCGTAGATGGTGTCGAAGGCGAGGGAGGATTTGCCTGAACCGGACAGTCCGGTCAGCACCACCAGCTTATCACGGGGAATTTCCACGTCGATGTTCTTGAGATTGTGTTGGCGGGCGCCTTTGATAATTATTTTATCTTTCATTTGAGAGTTTTACCCTTTTTCCACCTGTTGCAGCTTGTTAACCCTTGCAAACATTGGAATCCTTTATTTATTTGCCTGGAAAAAATCAGTAATGCATCATAATGCCTTGCAAAGTTCCATCCCCAAGGTTTCATCAATTTCGTATTTGCCCAATGCTTATGTTATCATTTTACTAAAAAAGAAACATTATCGCAAAGGCACATCGACCGAACGGATCGCAGCATCAGCCACTCCAGCGCCATTGGGCGACTTTTAGTCGTTTGTATGGAGTTATAGATCAATATTATCTTTTGATCATCCCTGCAATTTTGCGGTAAATGATAGGCGTACAAAAATATGAGGCAACAGCTGCAATCCCATAGGCGGCGGACATGGACCCGAATTCGGTCCCTGGCGGCAAAAGCAGTGATGGGATTGCTAAAATTGCTAATAATATCAAAAAACATAATAAACCGATCACTGCATAGCAGACCCATTTAATCATTCTTCCCACGCTCCTTTTATTTATAAGTACAAGCACGACTTTGCATCCTTGAAATGTTTCCGTTTGCTTTCCTGCTAATCATTCAATAGATCCACAGCCGCCCTTCGTATGCGAACAAACGTTTGTATGTTAAATTATAGCGAATTTGCTGGAGAATGCAACTAGGAAAAACTTCAAACTTATTATAACAAACCTTTCGTATAATTCCTGCTGATGACAAATGATACCTTTTACAAAAAACAAAACCGCCCACCCTGCCGAAGCTGGTGAGCGGCTATCTTAACAACTGAACTTTTATTTGCCCAATATCTCGACAATCTCGCTGGTCGATATCGAGGTTCCGTTAGGCCACATGACTGCACGGCCGTCTGTCGTCGCCGAGGCAAACAGAGCCCAATCGCTCAGTTCGGAAAAACGGACCGTCTGAAGTTTTCGCTTCATGTCGAGAGTCACCGTATGTTCGTTGTCAAAGGTTACAGTCAACAAATAGTCCGCGCCGGCGACGACTCTGATGATTTTCATGGTCCTGCACCTCATATTTTTTTGATCCGCCAGAATGGGAACAGTAAACAAAGGCTGACGCTCTTTCCCTATTTATCATAGAACAGGTCCTCTGTCACAACTACTATCAAAAAGTATAGTCTTTGCGTTTCCACATTCTCGTTCGCCAAAAGTCCTGGCGAGCAGGAATATTCCCCCTCGAATCGAATAGGTAATAGATATTTAAGTATAGTTAAAACAGGAGTGCCTTATGCCCCACTATAATCCTACCGCCCTGTATCTCCGCAAGCCGATCCGTACGATCCTGAACCGGCTTCTTGAAACTCCGCTCACCGTCGTGGAAGCGCCGATGGGATACGGCAAAACCACTGCAGTACGAGAATTCGCCAAAGAATCGGGAGCCTTTGTCCTTTGGAAAACCCTGGACAACGATTCGGTCCAGACTTTTTGGTCTGGCTTTTCTCGTTTGATTGGGACAGTGGATCAGAATTGTTCGCAGCAACTGGCGAAACTGGGTCTTCCCGATACCGACTTTTTCCTGGATGAAGCGATCAATCTCTTGGGGAAAGTTTCCTTCCCGCAACTCACACTGCTCGTGATCGACGATTATCACCTGCTGTTGTCGCCGGAAGCTGACCATTTTATTGAAACGTTGATTAAAGCGGAACTCCCGAACCTGCATGTCGTGGTCATATCGCGGGTCGTTTTTGGCAGCAAAATCACAGAACTTAGGCTGAAAGGGTATTGCACCCTCATCGACAAGCGCCATTTTGAACTGACGCCCGCAGAAATTGTGGAATACTATAAAACTTGTGGTGTCCGTCTCACTGCGAAGCAAGCAGCGGATCTGTTTTCCTACACGGAAGGCTGGATCAGCGCCTTGTATCTTTGCCTCTTGAGTTTTCTGCAGGAAGGCCGAATTGAGCATCAGGTGAGTTTGCATGATTTACTGGAAAAAGCTGTTTATCAACAATGTTCTGTTGAAGTAAAGAATTTTTTACTCACGTTCAGTATTTTTGACAATTTTTCGCTGGAGCAGGCGGATGCTCTATGGCCACAAGGGGATGCCCAGGCAATCCTCAAAAAACTCATGGCCCAAAATGCTTTTATTGCCTACAACTCATTAACCCAGACCTTTCAGTTGCATAACATCCTGACCGTTTTTTTACGAGGACTGTTTGAGCGGAAAAGCAGCGATGAGAAAAAAAGCATCTGGCAAGCTGCCGGACGCTGGTTTTTTGCGAACAAAGACTATCTTCATGCCATGGAGTATTTTTATAAAGCTGCCGACTACGATAATTTGATGACCGCACTGGAAGCGAACAAGGGCCTCGCCGAAAATTCGTCGTATCTGGAATCCTTGAGGCGTTACTTTCAGGATTCTCCGCCAGCAATCATCGCTATCCACCCGAGAGCCTCACTGATCTTCGCCTTAGAGCTGTTTGCCAATAACGAATATGAATTGTTCGCCGCACAGTGTCAGACAATCCATGAAAACATCGCCTTGAATTCCCAGCTTGCCGAGCAGGAAAAAAATCAGCTGTCCGGTGAACTGGAGTTTTTGTGCAGTTTCTCCCAATTCAATCGTATCCAGGCCATGTCTGCCTATCATCAGAACGCCTGCCGCCTGATGCATAGCCCCACGGACTTTTTCGACCGCAACGGTTCCTGGTCGTTCGAATCTCCTTCTGTTGTTTACATGTTCCACAGAGAACGCGGCGCTTTGGACCAGGAAGTCCACGACCTCACTGCGGGCATGCCCGCCTACTATGCAATCAGCGGTTACCACGGGTTCGGCGGCGAGTATGCCATGCAGGCAGAACAGCATTACTTCTGCGGCGAATTCGAAAACGCTGAAATCGCCGCTCACACATCGCTCTATGCCGCAAAATCAAAGAATCAGCTATCCCCGCTTCTGGCTGCGCTTTTTGTCCAGCTCCGCCTGGCGTTGCTGCGCGGAGATGCCTCTGCCGTTACCGGCGTCATTGAGCGGATGCGCGATGAAATCCGCCAGGGCGGTGTTCCCGCTTATTTGCATACTTTCGATCTATGTGAAGGCTTCCTTTATGGCTCCTTATCCGATGGTAAGAAAATCCCCGACTGGATTGCGTCGGGGAGCGAACGGGAAACTCGACTTCCCTTCCCCACGCAGGGGTTTTACAATATTATCTATGGCAAAGCCCTGTTGATCCATGGAGAATACGCCAAATTTCTGGGACTTGCCACCCAGTTTCAGAGCGTTGCCGCTATTTTCCCCAACCTCCTGGCTCAGCTCTACACCTATATTTATGAAGCGGCAGCGTGTTGCCGACTGGGCCGGATAGAATCAGCACAGAACGCACTTCACCAGGCGCTGGATTTGGCGGCGCCCGATCGCTTGCTAATGCCCTTTGTTGAAAACGCCTCTTTTATCCTGCCTTTGCTGACAGACCTTTCGCGAACGGACCCCCATGCAGCATTCCTCCGCGATATTCTCAGCCTCCATGCGAAGTACACCAAAGGCGTTGCAACTGTTCAACTTGCTTTGTCCTCCAGCGTCAAAAGTTCTCTGAAACTCACGGCCAGGGAGCAGGAAATCGCAGAACTCGTTGCGTCCGGACTGTCCAATCAGCGAATCGCCGCCACCTTATTCATCACAGAGGCCACGGTTAAAAAAGCGCTGCAAAACACCTACACAAAATTGAATATCAACAGCCGGACTGCTCTGGCCAAAATAATTCTTGGCTAAAATGCAATATATCGGCAAATAGTATACTTTCGGATAGTATCGTTTCAGGCTTATGCATTTTAAAATAAATGCATAAGCCTTTTGTTTTCTTAAGAGGAGGATAGTGTAAAAGCATCTGAAGGAAACAGGCGTAAACAGACACCAAAGTAATAAAATTGAATGGGGGATTATTATTCTATGAAAAAGCTCGCATTGATTCTGACCGTCATGTTCGTTCTGGCCTTATCCTGCAATATTGCCTTCGCCGGCGCCCAGGACTTCACCCTGATTAACAACGCCAAATACAATATCATCAAGGTTTATGTGTCGCCATCCGTCTCCAATGATTGGCAGGAGGATGTTCTGGGCGATGAAGTACTGATGATCGGCGAAAAAGTCAATATCACGTTTGATCGCAGTGAAACCGACGCCATGTGGGATATTCGGGTCGTTGATGAAAGCGATAAAACGCACACCTGGAAAAATATCAACCTCAAGAAAATTTCCACCGTCACGTTAAACCCGAATGGAACTGCCAGCTGGAAATAGCCCAAGGAACAGCATAAGCTGCAAAACGGCTTATGCTTATAATGATTAATTATAAAAGAGGCTGCGAGGATTACTTTTAAAAAAAGTGTCCCACAGCCTCTTTTATATTACGGTGCCTGTCACCGGTTCTTGTCGCGTATTTCGAAGATCATGTCGCGGAGTTCGGCGGCCCGTTCATATTCCAGCGACTTTGCCGCGGCGCGCATATCCTTCTCGAGTTTGGCGAGGAGCGCCTGCGTTTCTTTTTTGCCCAGCTTCTTGATCTCTTTGGCGGTATAAGGTGTCGCACGTTCGGCGACCTTCGTCGTCTGAATGAGCTCCCGAACTTTTTTTTGAATGCTGGTCGGCGTGATGCCATGTTCGACATTATAGGCTTCCTGCACCGCCCGCCGCCGATCGGTTTCACCAATGGCCCGTCGCATGGAGTCGGTGATGCGGTCGGCATACATGATAACCTTGCCGTGAACGTTGCGGGCCGCCCGCCCGATCGTCTGAATCAGGGACGTATCGGAACGCAGGAAACCTTCCTTGTCCGCGTCGAGAATGGCGATCAGCGACACTTCCGGCAAGTCCAGTCCTTCCCGCAGCAGATTGATGCCAACGAGCACGTCGAAATCGCCGAACCGCAGGCCACGGATGATTTCGGCCCGTTCAAGGGTCTCGATTTCGGAATGCAGGTAGCGGACCCGGATTCCCATCTCCCGAAAATAGTTCGTCAGGTTTTCCGACATTTTTTTGGTCAGCGTCGTGACCAGCACCCGTTCATTCGCCTCGACCCGGCCATTGATCTCACTGATCAGATCATCGATCTGTCCTTCGATCGGCCGCACTTCCACTACGGGATCAACCAACCCTGTTGGCCGGATGATCTGCTGCGCCACCTGGGTCGCCGAATTCAATTCATAAGCCGCCGGCGTAGCTGACACATAAACAATCTGACGGATACGCGCCTCAAACTCCTCGAACTTCAGCGGCCGGTTGTCGAGTGCTGACGGTAGCCGGAATCCGAAATCAATCAAGTTTTGCTTGCGCGACCGGTCACCATTGTACATCGCGTGAATCTGCGGCATCGTCACATGGGATTCGTCGATGACGATGAGAAAATCCTCTGGAAAATAGTCGATGAGAGTGAACGGAGGCTCACCAACGGCTCGCCCCGTCAAATGCCGCGAATAATTTTCGATGCCGGAGCAATACCCCATCTCCTGCATCATCTCCAAATCATAGCGGGTGCGTTGTTCGATCCGCTGCGCTTCCAGCAGGCGGTCTTCGCGCTTGAAATAAGCGAGCCGGTCATCCAGTTCGATCTCAATATCATGGGCCGCCCTGAGCAGATTTTCCCGCGAGGTCACAAAGTGGGAGGCCGGATAAATCGCGATATGATTGCGTTCCGACAGAATTTCGCCAGTCACGCTGTCGATCTCCTGAATCTTTTCCACTTCATCGCCGAACAAGGAAATCCGGATCACTTTCTCGTTCGCACTGGCCGGGAACACCTCGATGACGTCGCCCCGCACGCGGAATGTGCCGCGAGTGAACGCCACATCATTACGATCATACTGAATCTCAATCAGTTTGCGCAGAATCTCATCCCGGTCCCGCGTCTGCCCCTGGCGCAACGACAGCACCATATTATAGTATTCGTCCGGTGAGCCGAGGCCATAGATACAGGAAACGCTGGCCACGACGATTACGTCGCGGCGTTCGAACAGGGAACTGGTGGCGGAGTGGCGGAGTTTGTCGATTTCGTCGTTGATGGATGAATCTTTTTCGATATACGTGTCGGAAGCCGCGACATAGGCTTCCGGTTGATAATAATCGTAATAGCTGACGAAATACTCCACTGCGTTGTGCGGAAAAAACTCTTTGAATTCACTGGCCAGTTGTGCGGCCAGCGTTTTATTGTGCGCAATAACCAGCGTCGGTTTCTTCACAGCCTCGATGACTTTGGCCATCGTGAAGGTTTTGCCGGTGCCGGTTGCTCCCAGCAGTACCTGCGCCTTGTCACCCCGTTTGATCCCTTCAGTCAATTTGGCGATGGCATCCGGTTGGTCGCCTAGCGGCACAAAAGGTGCTTCTACTTGAAACTCAGGCATTATTTATCCCTCCGCAAGAAGTGCAGGGCCCGTTGAAATAATTTGGCAATCGGCCCGCCCGATCCCTCGGACATCGTCACAAAATAAGTTTCATGACCCTCAGGAACCAATATCAGGCCTAGCATCCGCGGTCCGGGAGGAAAACGACCATCCAGCTTCAGTTCCTGTCCACCGCGCAGTACTTTCATTTCAAACAGCGGCGGCGCCCATTCGATCGCCCGAACGAGACCTCCGCCCCGGTTGGTTTCGATTCCGGAAAGTTCCAGAATCACATCACCGGTGCGTACTCCCATTTGCCTGGCAATACCATCCCCAATAGCTTCGAGCACCATCACACCCCGTTCTGGCGGAACATATAGAGGAATCCCGGCCATTTCCATCCGATTGTCACGCCGCACCAGGAACTCATGTCCCAGCGGTGACAACAACGCGGCCGGCAGTTTCAGCCAGGCGAACTTCGCGGCCAACAGAGCCATCGCCAAGAGACTCAGGCTGTACAGCGCCAGCGCCAGCGCTGACTTGCGCCTCCGCGCTTCCGGAGTGCTCGAGATCGCCATGTCCGTATAGCCCAGCGCCGCTACCACAGGCATCATCACATACACCCATTCGAAGCCGGCCGGCGGATCGATCCCGAGCGGCAGCAGCGGCCACCAGTCGGGCGTGTGAAAAACCCCCTCCGGCAAAGCAGTGGCCTTCATCGCGACCGTGCTGAGCACTACGAGGGGGAGCGGCCAGAAATTTTGCAGATTGAAAGCACCGACCAATCGGCCGCCGTGTTTCAGGATAACCGGAACGGAGCCATAGCGCCCGCTGATGGCGATGAGCACGCTTTCGGTCACATGCAGGGCGGCGACCAGCGCCAGCACCTGCGGCACATCGACATCCGGCCAGCCGGAGAGAGCGCTGGCAATGGCCACGAGGCCGCCAGCATACGCAAAGCAGAGAAACCGGATGTTGATCATGGCCAGGAAAATCGCCAGCGGCCAAATATACTGGAACCCCATCCGCTCGATATTGACGCCGACCAGGGTCAGCACCAGGCTTCCCATCAGTCCGCCGATCGTCCCATAGATCATCGCCCACATCACCTGACGGCCGAGCGGCGCCCCCGTCAGGCCGAACATGGCTTGTTGGTTCTTCTGCATCTGCCAGTATTGATAAGCAACGATCCCCAGAATGCCCCAAAACAGCGGCTCAAGAAAAACCGCCACCGTTGTGATGAACAGCATTTGAAAGACATCCAGCCATGGCATATCCATTATATCTTTCCTTTTAGCAGATTGATCGCCGCCTCCATTTGCAGGTCGGCCGTTGCATCAGCACTGGGAGTTCCTTCAATTCCTGTCATCGGCAAGCGACCCGGACGCCCTTCGGCGCCATTTTTGATTTCCGGATTCTCCACTTTGATGTCCGGTTCGATGCCAATGCCGTTGATAAAACGGTTATTGGGCGTCGCATATTTGGCGATGGTCAGTTTGATCGCCGTATCCGTCGTTAGTTTCAAGATTGACTGTACAGAGCCCTTGCCGAATGTCTTGGTCCCGATCAGTGTACCGGCCTTCGTGTCTTGCACAGCGCCAGCCACGATTTCCGAGGCGCTCGCGCTGCCACCATTGACCAGCACCACCAAAGGATACTTCACTTTGTCCAGAGTGGAGCGATGGACTTCTGTTTCGCCGTCCCGCGTCACCACCGACACGACCGTTCCCTTGGGCACAAGCTTGTTGGAGACTCGCACGCTGGAATCCAGCAGTCCGCCGGGATTGTCCCGCAGGTCCAGGACCATTGCCTTCATCCCCTGAGCTTCCATCGCTTCATACTGTTTATAAAATTCGCCGGCAGTCTGTTCATTGAACATGGCTAGGCGGATCACCGCGATTTTTTCCGGCAGCATCTTGCTGGATACCGTTTTGATCTGAATGTTGGCGCGTGTCAGTTTGTAATCCTTGATGACTTCCCCGCGACGCAATGTCAGCGTTACATCCGTGCCTTCCTGGCCGCGGATTTTGCCGACTGCCTCGTCCAGCGCCAGATTCATGGTTTCCTTGCCGTCGATCTTCAGGATCTGGTCTCCGCTGCGAATTCCGGCTTTTTCGCCCGGCGTTCCCTCGATCGGCGAAACGACCGTCAGCATTTTGTCCTTGACACTGATGACGATGCCGACGCCGCTGAAGGAGCCTTCGGTTTCCATACGGAATTCCTTATACATCTTCGCATCCATATAAATGGAATACGGATCATTCAGGGAACTCACCATTCCCTTGATCGCACCATTCATCAGGGTTTCGACAGGTACTACCTCGATATAGCGGCTGCGCACCACATCCATTGCCCGCAATAGTTTGATCGCGCCGGGTGCATCTGGGACCAGCTGGTCAAAAAGATATAGCGCGCCTCCTGCCGTCAGCAGGAACGTCGTCACTACGAGCACGATGGCTCCGATGATAATTTTACGACGACTGTTCAACACAATTCACCTCATTTTATATCCGGGGGTCAGGGCAAGAAATTCAACGGATTCACCGGCGTACCGTTCTGCCTGACCTCGAAATGCAGGTGCGGTCCGGTGGAATAGCCTGTTGATCCTACCCGGGAAATCGCTTGCCCCTTGGCAACCGTCTGCCCCTCGCTCACCAACAGCTGCGAGTTATGGGCATACAGCGTGGAAATACCGTTGCCGTGATCGATGATGACTGCGTTGCCATAGCCGCCCATCCAGTCGGAATGAATTATTACCCCGCCATCGGCCGCCCTGACCGTGTCTCCGTAATCAGCGCCGATATCGATACCGGTATGCAGTCGCTGCGTACCAAAAATAGGATGCACACGCCAACCGAAAGGCGAAGTAATCTCACCTTCCGCCGGCCACAACATCGTGCCAGTGCTGCCACCGACATTTTTTTCACCGGATTGGATCTTGCGAATCATCGTTTCAATCTGTTTGGAGGTCTCGATCAATTCGCGATAGGCCCGTTCTGCCGTCTCCCGTTCATACGTAGCGGCGTTCAGTACGCCCTGGCGTTCCTGGCGGCGCTCTGCCACCAGCGCCTTCTTCGCAGCGGACTGCTTGCGCAATTCAACAATCTTGCCCCTGTCGATTTCCAGCTGGGCTTTGGCGCGGGCCAGAGCCTCACGGTCTGCCTTGGTTGCCTGCAGCAACGCATTATCATAGGCCAGGATTTTTTTCAGGATATCCATGCGACTGACAAAATCGCTGAAATCCTTGGCCCCGAAGAGTACATCGAGGTAATTGACCTGCCCGTTCTTGTAAATATCGCGGATCCGCCGGTGCAGAGTCTGGGTCTGGGCTTCCATTTTCTTCACCAGTCGCGCCGATAGTTCCGTATTCGAGCGGATTTGTCCCTCCGTCTGGAGCAGTTGGTCGTTGATGGCGTCAAACTCCGCCTGCGCCTCGCTGAGTTCAGCCTGAATGACGCGCAGTTGCTCGGCGACACTGCGCTCTTTGAGACGGGCCCGTTCCGCCTTGCGCTGCGCATCGTCCGCCTGCTGCTGAATATTGGTCAGTTCCTGCTGTTTATCTTCCAGTTCATCCGCCAAAACCGGCGTAATGGCTAATACGACAAATGAAACCGCGAGCACCGCCGACAAAAATCGCCGCCAAATAAAGTGTCCCTGCATTACGCACCCCCTGGTCATTTAGACTTTAAGAAATTTTTTCACAGAAATCAGGCTACCCAAAACGCCGATGCCGATACCGGCGACAAGCACAAAAATATTCACATAGCCCAAAAACGGATACTGGGGCAAGAGCGGCAGAAACGCCAGGGATTCATACACCTGCCGGGTCACCATGCTGTAAAGCTGTGACAAAAGGACCGCCGAAATGAAGGCGCCCAGTGAACCCAGCAATATCCCTTCAATGATAAACGGCCAGCGGATAAACCAATCCGTAGCCCCCACATACTTCATGATGCCGATTTCGCGCCGCCTGGCGAATACCGTCAGGCGTATCGTGTTCACAATAATGAACAACGCCGCCAAGCCCAGGAAGATGATCAACACCACGCCAAAAATCCTCACCATCCGGGTGAGGCTGAACAATTGCTCCACCACTTCCTGCCCGTAGCGGGCCGCTTCAATCCCCTTGAGCTGGGAAATCGCCAACGCCACCGCCTTCACACGTTCCGGACGGTCGACCTTGACTTCGAACGAATTGGGCAGAGGATTGGCTTCGCCAAGCTCCGCCAGCAACCCCTGTTGACTGCCAAGCCTGTCTTTGAAACGCACCATGGCTTCTTCCTTGCCGACGAACGTTACCCGGGTCACCCCCGGCAACTTCGTGATCCGGGTCCCGATTTCCCGGGCCTCGACATCTTTCAGCGAATCCTGCAGATAAACCGTTACCTGTATCTGAGACTCCAATACCGCAGCCATATGGTTCAGGTTCATGACTACGACGGTGAACATGCCGAGGATCAACAGCGACAGCGCCACCGTCATCAGCGCCGCCACGCTCATCAGGCCATTGCGCCGAATGGAGTGGAGCGACTCAGTAATGAAATATTCCGCCGTTCTAATCTTCATAGCCGTAGGCTCCCTTGGAATCGTCACGCGTAATGCGACCGTTTTCGAGCGCAATGACCCGCTTCATCATCTGATCGACGATCGGTTTGTCATGCGTCACCATTAAAATCGTAGTACCAGTCTGATTGATCCGGTCGAATATCTTCATCGCTTCCCAGGAAGTGTCCGGATCCAGATTCCCGGTCGGTTCATCCGCAATCAGTACCGCCGGATTGTTGACGATCGCCCGGGCGATCGCCACCCGCTGCTGCTCCCCACCGGAAAGCTGCCCCGGATAGATTTTGGCTTTGGGTAGCAAGCCGACCAGATCGAGCACGTGTTTCACCCGGCGCTGAATATCGCGCCGGGATGCCTCGATGACCCGCATGGCAAAGGCCACGTTTTCATAACAGTTTTTGTCAGGCAAGAGCCGAAAATCCTGGAACACGATGCCGAGTGAACGACGAAAGTAAGGAATCTCCTGGGGCTGCAACAAGGAGAGATTGCGTCCGTTGACGATGATCTCCCCGGTCGTTACGAGTTGCTCCCGAAACAGCAGCTTGATCAATGTAGACTTGCCAGCGCCGCTGGGGCCAACTACAAATGCAAATTCGCCCTTGTCGATCTTCAAGGTCAGATCGGACAGCGCAACGAACCCATCATCGAATATTTTGCTGACTTCACTAAGTTGTATCAAAGCAATTGACCTCTCCTGATTATTTCTATTTAACTTTATTATTATTCGACAGGGACAGTTTATCCCCTTTTTTTTCGAGCAGTTCCATGGCAATTCGAGCGTTCTGCAGCGCCTGCGCACGCAGCGCCGCCACTCTGCCGCGTCGCCTTTCGCCAGCTGCGGCATCGGTCTGAACCTGCTGAATCTGGGCCAGCAAATTCTCGCACGTCAGGGTCTCGAGCGTTCCGGCATGACTCTCACCGAGAGTTTCCAGAAAACGGTCAATTTTGGGATCATAGGAGACACCGACGAACGGCCGCTCCATGACGGCAGCAAAAATCAACGCATGCAGGCGGACGCCCACCAGCAGGTCAAGATTGCGCACCACCGACAGAAGCTCAGCTGTATCGCACTTCTGATGAATCAGCGCATGGGGCTGCCGCATTTTGGCGGCCACTCGTTGGGCCGCCTGCACGTCATCCGGCCACTGCATGGGAATGAAAACGATGCGGGCGCCTGTCTCGGCGACGAGCCGGTCAGCCACTG
>Ga0316604_10002290_pt1 | contig 14917 bp, 10 predicted proteins | sample OWC_soil_day20_C_FD_207650 | JGI IMG/M metagenome (GOLD analysis project Ga0316604, IMG submission 207650) | Wetland soil microbial communities from Old Woman Creek delta, Ohio, United States - OWC_soil_day20_CT | ecosystem: Environmental > Terrestrial > Soil > Wetlands | place: USA: Ohio... | reverse complement strand
GTGTTTTTCACAACCATCAGCGGCGACCGCGACATCGCCAAAGTCTATGACGACGTCAGCCGCTTCCGGCCGCGCGCCATCGGCTACGCGGCGATGTACCACAAGGAAGTCGTCCTGCCGCCAGAGATTGCCGACCACATCGGCGTAATGATCAACTGCCGCGACGCCGCCGGACGGGTGACCTCACTGGTGCCCGACGAGGAGGCTGCCGGCCACACCATTACCAGCCATCTCGTCGACGCCGGCCGGCGCAAAATCGCCTTCATCAACCTGCCCGGTCTCCTGGCCGGCGAGTTGCGCGAACGCGGCTTCCGCGCCGCGCTCGGGGAGACCGGTCTCGCGCCGATCGCCGTGCTGCCGGCCGTAAAGCGCGCCGTCTACACCGACCGCGCCCGCAGTCTGGTGTCGCAGCACGTCGCCGATCTGATGGCCGGTCCCGACCGGCCGGACGCCATCCTCTGCGGCAACGATCGTGTTGCCATGGAGGTCTATGCCGCGCTCCGCAAGGTGGGCGCCGGCATTCCCGACGATGTCGCCGTGGCGGGCTTCGACAATCAGATCGATATCGCCACGCGACTCGACCCGCCGCTCACCACCATGGCCCTGCCTCACCGGGCGATGGGCCGGATAGCTGCGGAGATACTTCAGGCGGCCGAGCCGCCGGAGAGGGGGCTGACACTGCTCCCATTCCAGCTTGTGGAGAGGGCTTCTGTCTGAGCTGGAACAGAAAACCGAGGAATGGAGGAGATTTGCACCATGGGTAATCGTTTACTTAAGGCTCTGGCCGCCACCACTGCGCTGATGGCACTCGCTGCCACCGCCGACGCCAAGACCGTCGTGCGGATGATGCACCAGGGCGATCCCGGCTGGGTGGCGCTCTACGGCAAGGTCGCCGAGCGCTTCGAGGTGGCCAATCCAGACGTCGACATCGAGCTGATCTATGCGCCGCACGATGCCTACAACGAGAAGTTCTCATCGGCGGTGATGTCCAAGCAACTGCCGGACATCATGGAACTCGACGCGCCCTTCCTCGCCAATTACGTCTGGTCGGGCTATCTCAAGCCGCTCAAGAGCTACGTCGATCAGGACCTCCTGGACGACATGACGGCATCCAACATCGCCCAGGGCACCTACCCGATCGACAAGGACCTCTACGCCATCGGTCTCACCGACAGTTCGGTGGTCCTCTACGGCAACAAGAAATATCTCGAGAAAATCGGCGCCCGCATTCCGAAGTCGGTGGACGACGCCTGGACGCGTGCCGAGTTCGAAGACTACCTGGGCAAGCTGGCCAAGGTGGACGGCGTCAAGTGGCCGATCGATACCTTCCGCGGCTATGGCATCAAGACCGAGTGGGTCACCTATGCCTACCAGCCGATCCTCAACTCCTTCGGCTGCGACCTGATCGACCGCGAGACCTGGACGGCCGGGGGCGCCCTCGACAGCCAGGCGTGCGTCGATGCGCTGACCATGATGCAGACCTGGGTGAAGAACGGCTGGGTCGTGCCGATGTCGTCGGGTACCAATCAGTTCTACGCCGACGGAGAACCGGCGGCGCTCGCCTGGGGCGGCCATTGGTTCTATGCCGAAGCTGCTGCCAAGATGAAGGATGACGTGGTGGTGATGCCGCTGCCGAAATTCGGCGAGAAGAGCGCCAGCCCCGACGGCACCTGGATCTGGGCGATCACCAGCCAGTCCGAGCACCCCGACATCGCCGGCAAGTTCCTGAGCTTCCTGCTGAAGGACAAGGAGTACCGCGATTTCGCGGTGAGCCAGAGCGCCTATCCGGGCCTCAAGAGCTTCGCCGCCCAGTCGCCGCTCTATGCCGAGGGTGGGCCGATGGCCGTTGCCTTCGAACAGGCGTCGAAAGTGGCCGTGCCGCGCCCGCCGCACCCGGCCTACCCGACCATCACCTCAGCCTTCATGCAGGCCGTCGATCAGATCTTCAACGGCGAGGACGCCCAGAAGGCGCTGACGGCCGCCGCTGAGAAGATCGACGAGGACATCGCCGACAACGACGGCTATCCGCCGTTCGGCGGCAATTGATGTCCGCCGCGCGGACTTCCCGTTTCCCTCCGGAGATGGAAAGCCCGCGGCTGGAACGCCGGGCGCGGTAGTTCGCCCCGGCACGGCCTGCCGGCGCGCGCCTGTCTCCCTCGGGCGCGCGCCACCCTCCTGCCACCCATCGCCCGGCGAGGGACCCATGTCCGTACTCACAATCGTCCCGAAGCGGCGCCGCCGTTCCATCATCGCTCGTGTCGGCTGGCCGCGCTTCCTGCAGGAAATCGGCATGCTGGCGCCAGCGATCGTGCTGATGACCATCTTCCTGATCACGCCCTTCCTGCTGTCGTTCTGGACGGCAATGACCAACCAGCCGCTGGTGCCTCGGCCAACGCCGGTACGATTTGTCGGCTTCAACAATTTCCTGCGCATCCTCAACGACGACCTGTTCTGGACGTCGCTGTGGAACGTCACCCGCTTCACCTTCTGGGTCCTGCCGGTGCAGTGCGGCTTCGCTTTCGTGACGGCGCTGATCCTCAATCAGAAGATGCCGTTCCGAAATCTGTTCCGCGGCATGTTCTTCCTGCCGGCCATCACCTCGATGGTGGTGGTCTGCGTCATCTGGGGCACGCTGTTCCAGTATCCGACCGGCCCGCTCAACCATATCGTGGTGTCGCTGTCGGGCGGCCACATCCAGCCCATCGACTGGCTGGGTGATCCGAACTGGGCGATGGTTTCGATCGTGCTGCTCTCGGCCTGGCAGGCCTACGGCTTCCAGATGATCATCTACCTCGCCGGCATGCAGGGTATCCCCGACGAACTCTATGATGCCGCCCGCATCGACGGTGCCGGTCCCTGGGGGCGCTTCTGGCACGTCACCATGCCGGGTCTGAGGCCGACCCACGTCTTCGTGCTGGTCATCACCACCATCCAGGCCTTCAAGCTCTACACGCAGATCGCCATCCTGACGCAGGGCGGACCGAATTCGTCGACCGAGACCGTCGTCCACTACATGGTGCGCGCCGGCTTCGAGGAGCAGAAGCTCGGCTACGCCTCGGCGGTGTCGGTGATCTTGTTCCTGATCGTCCTGGTCATCGCGCTGGTCCAGCGCAGGCTCATGAGGCGCTTCGATGTCTGATCTCGCCCTTTCGCCCAAGAAGCCGCCGGTGCCGATGAACGGTTACCGCATCGTCCAGTCGATCTCGGTGTTCGTCATCGCGCTGGTGGTCATCTCGCCGCTGTTCATGCTGTTCATCGCCTCGCTGAAGGACGATCGCTTCCAGATCCTCGCCGACATGGGCTCGTTCCGGGCCTTCTGGGTGGACAGCCCGACCTTCAACAATTTCCGCGAGGTCGGCAATTTCGCCGGTGAGCTGGCCTTCGGCCGCTATCTCGGCAACTCGCTGCTGATCCTTGGTTCGACGGTGAGCCTTGGTCTCGTGGTCAACTCGATGGCCGGCTTCATCCTCGCCTGGGGCAGCCTGCCCGGTCGGGCCCTGATCCTGTCGGTGATCATCGCGCTTTACGTGATCCCGCAGGAGAGCATCATCATGCCGCTGTTGATCATCGTGTCGCGCGCCGGTCTCTCCGATACGTTCACCGCCCAGATCCTGCCCTTCGTGGCGAGCCCACTCTATACCTTCCTGTTCTACCAGTTCTTCGCCCAATTGCCGAAAGAGCTCTACGAGGCCGCCTCCATCGACGGCGCCTCGATCTTCCGGACCTGGTGGTCGATCTTCATTCCCTTGAGCCTGCCGGCGCTGGCCACCGTCTCCATCCTGATGGGCATCGAGACCTGGAACCAGTACCTGTGGCCGATCCTGATCACCCAGACCGACTACGCACGGCCGATCTCGGTCGCCATCGCCACCTTCTTCGGCCAAGACAGCATCTTCTGGGACCGGGCCATGGCCGCCTCGGTGCTGATGATGATCCCGATCCTCGTGTTCTATCTCGCCTTCCAGCGCTGGTTCATCAGCTCCTTTGTCGGCTCGGCGGTGAAAGGTTGACCATGTCTCAGGTATTTCCTCCGGCCGACCGGGAAACGGTGTCCTTTGCCGCCGTGCCGGCCGGCGCAACCATCGAGCTTTTTCTGATGGCCAAGGGGCCGAAGCCGGCCGCGGTGATGCTGCATGGCACCGGCGAGACCACCACCGGGCGGACCGAGGCCTTTGAGCGGCGGCGCATCGTCGCTGCCGCCCCGGTCGATCACCTCAGCTACGACACCGAGACCACCCTGCTCTCGGCCGTCTACGCCTACGATCCGGCAACCGTGCTCGACACCGGCATCCGCGTCCTGCATGCCGGACCGGCGCCGACGCCGCCTGAGCTGGCCGGTTACCACTTCCGGCCACCTTTCGGTTGGATGAACGATCCCAACGGGTTCGGCCGCTTCGACGGCCGTGCCCACCTCTGCTACCAGCACTATCCGCACAGCCTTCGCTGGCACGCCATGCACTGGGGTCACGCCGTCTCCGACGACCTGCTGCGCTGGCGCCACCTGCCCGTCTTCCTTGAACCGGGCGAGGCGGTGTTCGCGGCGAACGGTGCCGGCGGCGTGTTCTCTGGCTCGGCGATCGCCATGCCCGGCGAGACCGGCTTCCGCGCTTTCTTCACCGACCATATCGAAGGCCGCCAGCCGGAGATGGAAGTGCAGTGCGCAGTACGCTGCACCGACGGCTTCACGGCCGACGCGCCGCAGGTGGTGCTCGCCGGCCGACCCGACGGACTCGGCCTCGGCGAGGACAACCGCGACCCCTATGTCTTCCGCGGCCCGGATGGACGGCTCAAGATGCTGCTCGGCGGCCGCGACGCCGAAGGCGGCGTCGTCATGCTCAACGAGACCGACGATCCGACCGGCGCCGCCGGCTGGCGCTTTGTCGGCCTGATCCACCGTGAACGCGAATACGGCCGCACGGTCGGCGAATGCCCGTCGATGCTGCCGCTCGACGGCCCGGCGGACGATCCGGATACCCGCTGGCTGCTGATCGTTGGCCTGCTGATGAGCCGCGACCCGGCGACGCGGCGGCGCAACCTGTCGTTCGGCATCGTCGGCCGCTTCGACGGCCGGACCTTCACACCGGACTTTCGGCAGGAACTCGACTTCGGCACCGACGCCTACGGCTTCCAGGCCTTCGTCGACCAGGGTGGCCCGGTCGGCATCGCCTGGCTCGCCAACTGGACGGACATCGCCAAGACCACCGACTGGCCGACCGCCATGACGCTGCCGCGCCGACTGCTGCTCAGGGATGGCGCGCTACTCACGCCACCGATCGAAGCGGCCACCACGCTAAGGCAGGCCCTGGTCGATGATCGTCGCCTCGCCGCCGGTGAAACGGTATCCCTCGATGATGGTGCCGCCGAGATCGTCCTGGAGTTCGACGAGGCAGGCGTCCCCTTTGAGCTCGCGCTATCGCATCCGGCGCTGAAGCTCGGTGTCTCGGCCGGTCCGGACGGCCTTGCCATCGTCCACGAAGCCGCCGATGGCGGGCCGGCCTTGCTGCATTATCTCGCCACGGGTGCCCGGGTGCGTTCACTCCGCATCTTCCTGGACCGTGGATCGATCGAGGTGTTTGCCGACGATGGCCGCCATGCCGGCACCAAGCGGCTCGCCGATCCGAGCCCCGTTACCGCCATTTGCCTGAAAGCCTCTCCAGGACGCGTCGCCTCGGCGCGCGTCTGGCGGCTCGGCCTCTGAACACGATCAAGGGAGGAACATCATGGCCAGCGTTTCCATTGAGGGGGTCGCCAAGTTCTACGGCAGCCACCAGGTCATCCATGGCATCGACATCGACATCGCCGATGGCGAGTTCGTGACGCTGGTCGGTCCGTCCGGCTGCGGCAAGTCGACGCTGCTGCGGATGATCGCCGGCCTTGAGGAAATTTCGGACGGCGACATCCGCATCGGCGACCGCCTCGTCAACGATGTCCCGCCGAAGGAGCGGGACATCGCCATGGTGTTCCAGAACTACGCGCTCTATCCGCACATGACGGTGGCGCAGAACATGGGCTTTGCTCTGAAACTGAAGGGGGAGAGCCGCGCCGCCATCGACGCCCGCGTCAGGGAAGCCGCCGAAATCCTGGCGCTCGAGCCCTATCTCGACCGCCTGCCCAAACAGCTCTCCGGTGGCCAGCGCCAGCGCGTTGCCATGGGCCGAGCGATCGTGCGCAGCCCGCAGGTGTTCCTGTTCGATGAGCCGCTCAGCAACCTCGACGCCAAGCTGCGCGTACAGATGCGCGCCGAGATCAAGGACCTGCATCAGCGCCTCGGGACCACAACGGTGTACGTCACCCACGACCAGATCGAAGCGATGACCATGGCCGACCGCATCGTCGTGATGAAGAACGGCGTGGTCGAGCAGATCGGCCGGCCGCTCGAACTCTACGACCGGCCGGCCAATCTGTTCGTCGCCACCTTCATCGGTTCGCCGGCCATGAACCTTCTCAAGGGCAAGGCAGGGGCCGGCGGCTTCGTCTCCGAAGGGGGTGTGGTGTTGCCGCTGCCCACGACGGCCGCCGTCAGTGCCGTCACTTATGGCATCCGCCCAGAGCACCTGACACTCGACACCACCGGTTTCCAGGCCGAGGTGATCGTGGTCGAACCGACTGGTGCCGAGACACAGATCCTCGCCCGCTGCGGAGGGCAGACGCTGGTCGTGGTGCTGCGCGAGCGCGTCGAGCTCAATCCGGGCGACAGCATCGGCCTTAAGCCGACTCTTTCGGCCGTTCACCTGTTCGGCGAGGATGGCCGCCGGCTCTAGCCTTTTCCCGAAAAGCCGCGAGACTCAAGCGGCGGTGCGGGTTTTGCCTCGTTCGCCCGCCCGTCGCTCGGCTCGGAAGGTCGACGGCGTGCGGCCGATCAGTCGCAGGAAGTTGCGATTGAAGGTCGACAGCGTCTCGTAGCCGACGTCCATGGCGATCGAGGTCACCATGTCTTCGGTCTCCGACAGAAGCTGGCAGGCCTTGTAGATTCTGAGGTGGTTGATGTACTCGGCGCAGGAACAGCGCAAATGCCGCTCGAACAGTCGCGAGAAGGCCGAAAGGGCCATACCCTCGGTTGCCGCGACTTCGCGGCAGGTGAGGCCTGGCCGGTTGAAGTTGCCGGCGATGTAGGCCAGCATCCGCTCGAGCCGACGCGGCTGGGCGCACTGATGTTCCATGCCCTTCAGCGACAGCGACCGCCGATCGGCATCCCGTTCCAGCACGCGCATGAGCTTGAAGAACACCGCCATCCGCTCGAAACCGTCGGCGACGAGCAGTGCTTCCATCAGGCCGGCCGCCTCGGCCGAGGCGGTTGGCGAGAACTCGATGCCCGCCCGCGTCGCCTCAAGGAGCGCTGAGAGGGCAGCGCAATCGGAAAACTCGGCGATGCAGCGCTCGGCAAAGCTGCCGCCCATTTGCAGCACCAGGTCACGGTCACGGATTCGTCCGTCACCATCGCGGTCGGGGCCGTCCGACACCCACATGTGCGGCAGGTTGGGACCGGTCATGACGAGGTTGCCTGGGCCGAACTCGCCCGCATAGGTGCCGACATAGAACTGGCCAGATCCGCGGCGGATCAGGTGCAGTTCGTATTCCGGATGATGATGCCAGCCGGAGTAGGCAAAGGGATAGTCGTGCGAATAGACCCTGAACGTCCGCTCAAGCGGCGCCTCGATCACTTCCAGCACGGGCTTTGCCTGACCCACCTTCGCCTCCCTCGGTGGCCGGCGGGATCGCCCGCCACCGGTCAACATTACCAGACCTCGCAGGCAAAGCCGAGATCCGCCTGTCGGAGATCAGAGCGGAAACTGGATCCTGCCGTCTGGTTGGTCGACGCCGGCCGGCGTGGCTCCGCCCCCTCGCGAATGGGTCGCGGCCTTCATCATGATATAAGGATCTCTTTATGTCGTGATTGCGCTGAGCGCCGACATCTCCTATAAGGCGCTAACCGGTGGCCGATAGCCGCCCTCCTGTTGCCTGCAACCAGCATCCCTTCATTCCCACACCGGAGATCCACCGATGGTCGCCAAGGAATACGTCGTCAAGGACATCTCACTCGCCGCCTGGGGCCGCACCGAACTCGACATGGCCGAGATCGAGATGCCCGGCCTGATGTCGGTACGCGCCGAATACGCTGCCGCCCAGCCGCTCAAGGGCGCCCGCATTGCCGGCTCGCTGCACATGACCATCCAGACCGCCGTGCTGATCGAGACGCTGAAGGCGCTCGGCGCTGACGTGCGCTGGGCGTCCTGCAACATCTTCTCGACGCAGGATCACGCCGCCGCCGCCATCGCCGCCGCCGGCATCCCGGTGTTTGCCATCAAGGGCGAGAGCCTCAAGGACTACTGGACCTACACCGATCGCATCCTCGACTGGGGCAACGGCGAGACGGCCAACATGATCCTCGACGACGGCGGCGACGCGACGCTGCTGGTGGTGCTGGGCGCCACGGCCGAGAAGGATCCTTCCGTCCTCGCCGACCCCAAGTCCGAGGAAGAGGAAGAACTCTACGCCACCATCAAGGCACGCCTGGCCAAGGACCCGACCTTCTACTCGCGCGCCAAGGCCAGCATCCGCGGCGTTTCCGAAGAAACGACGACGGGCGTCATGCGCCTCTACCAGATGGAAGCGCGCGGCGAACTCCCGTGGCCGGCCTTCAACGTCAACGACAGCGTCACCAAGTCGAAGTTCGACAACAAGTACGGCTGCCGCGAGAGCCTGGTTGACGCCATCCGCCGTGGCACCGACGTGATGATGGCCGGCAAGGTGGCCATCGTCTGCGGTTACGGCGACGTCGGCAAGGGCTCGGCCCAGTCGCTTCACGGCGCCGGGGCTCGTGTGCTGGTCACCGAAGTCGACCCGATCTGCGCCCTGCAGGCGGCCATGGACGGCTTCGAGGTCGTCACGCTCGAAGACGACGCCCACCGTGCCGACATCATCGTCACCTGCACCGGCAACAAAGATGTGGTCACCGTCGACCACATGCGCCAGCTGAAGAACATGGCCATCGTCTGCAACATCGGCCACTTCGACAACGAGATCCAGGTGTCGGCGCTCCGGAACTTCAAGTGGAAGAACGTCAAGCCGCAGGTCGACCTCGTCGAGTTCCCCGACGGCAAGAAGATCGTCCTTCTCTCCGAAGGCCGGCTCGTCAACCTCGGCAACGCCACGGGGCATCCGAGCTTTGTGATGAGCGCTTCCTTCTCCAACCAGACGCTGGCCCAGATCGAACTGTGGACCCGTGGTGACAAGTACGAGAAGAAGGTGCACGTGCTGCCCAAGCATCTCGACGAGAAGGTGGCCCATCTGCATCTCGCCAAGCTCGGCGCCAAGCTCTCCAAACTGACGCCGGAGCAGGCCGACTATATTGGCGTCAAGTCGACCGGTCCGTTCAAGTCGGCGATGTACCGCTACTGATCCTGACGCCGTCCGGCTCCATTCGCCCGCCCGTGCCCGTCGAGGGCGCGGGCGGGTTTTTTTGTGCCCACCTCAGCCGCCCCCGAGCATTGCGGGAGGATGCCGGTCTCAAAAGACCGCTTTCCGACGTAGTTGCCTGGCGCCGAAAGCCACTCACCCGGTTTCGCGGCCTCTCCATATCCGTTGCCGGCTCGCGTCGGTTTTGTTGCCGGCAAAGCCTTATCCACAGCTGTTCCACAGATGCGGATTTTTCCCGGAAAGATTGCTGACGAACACCGAAAATAAAGAAAGGGATGATGGCCAAAGCGGATAAGGCGAGTCCGGTCAACCCTCTGGGCACCCCCTGCCGATAGTTGTCGACTCCCCGGCCGCGCTGACGCGGGTCATCAAGTCCTCGAACGTTCCGTGAACATCATAGCCAACCAGAGCGGCCGGCCGCCGATGGCACAACAGAGGTTCCCTCGACTCTTTTTGCCCCCCCTGAAAGGCGGTATTTTGGGGTGATTCGGAACGGCGGCGGGGCACGCGCCGGTCCGGGGCGAGCCTCTTCCGAAGGGAGGAGACGCCCTTCACAGACGCGACCTAAAGGGGACAAGTGCATGCCGGGGCTGGGCCGGACACGATTGCCGTTGGCAGGGCACATCGGGAAAATCGCCCTGCTGTCGACGGTCCTGTCGCCGGTCGTCGCAGGCCCGGCGGTCGCCCAGGCCATCAAGTTCGGCTCCGACGGTTCGATCTATTTCGAGCCGCTGCAGGTGGCCGCGCTGTCGGCCTTCGTGTCGGCGATCTGCATCGCCGTGGTGTCGGCCGCCGCCCTGATCCGGGCGCGCCGCATGGCCGAGGATGACCGCGAGCGTCTGCTGCGCGAGAATGCCGATCTGAAACTTGCCGCCGACCGCACCGAAGCCGCACTCAACGCCGACGACCAGCGCACCGTCATCTGGGGCGCCCGCGACGAAGCGCCGAAGGTCATGGGCTCATTGCCGGAAGCCTCGGGCGTGCCGCGCAGCCAAGTCGGCTTTCTCGCCTTTGGCCAGTGGCTGGAGCCGGCGTCGGCCCAGCTTCTTGAGGCTCGTACCCGCGCCTTGCGCACAGAGGGCGAAGCCTTCCTCGACGTGCTGACCACGACAACTGGCGTCCACATCGAGGCGACCGGCCGGGTCAACGGCTCGCGCTGCTTCATCCGCTTCCGCAATCTGACGCGCGAGCGACAGCAATATGCCGAACTCGCCGAGCGCTTCGAACGGCAGCGGACGCTGGTCGAGACCTTCGAGGGCATGATCGACAAGGTGCCGATGCCGGCCTGGACGCGCGACAAGGCCGGCCGGCTCCTTTGGGTCAATGCCGCCTATGCCCGCGCCGTGGAAGTGGCAAGCGCGACGCAGGCCGTGGCCGTTGGCGCCGAGTTCCTCGATACCGCCGCCCGCAAGGCGATCGCCGATAGCCGGCAGGGGGCGCCGGTGTTCGAAAAGCGCCTGTCGCTGGTGGTCGGCGGCGCGCGTCGTGTCTTCGACGTGGTCGACGTCGAGACGGCGGCCGGCAGTGCCGGCATTGCCACCGACGTCTCTGAACTCGAGCAAGCACAGATAGAACTGCGCCGGACCATTGATAGCCACGCCCGGACCCTCGACCAGCTTGCCACCGCCGTCGCCATCTTCGGCGCCGACAAGCGGCTCAGGTTCTACAACGCCGCCTATCGCTCGCTGTTCGACCTCGACACTGCCTTCCTCGAAACCGGGCCGGACGATGCGGCCGTCCTCGATCAATTGCGAGTTTCCCGCAAGTTGCCGGAGCAGGCCGATTTCCGCAGCTGGAAGCACGAGCAGCTCTCCGCCTATCAGGCGATGGAGGCCCGCGAGAGCTGGTGGCACCTGCCGACGGGCCAGACGCTGCGGGTCATCGCCAATCCGCATCCGCAAGGCGGCGTCACCTACGTCTACGAGAACGTCACCGAACAGATCGAGCTCAAGAGCCGCTACAACGCGCTGACGCGTGTGCAGGGCGAGACGCTCGACCACCTCTCGGAGGGTGTTGCCGTGTTCGGTTCCGACGGCCGGCTGCGCCTGTCCAATCCGGCCTTCGGCAGCCTGTGGAAGCTTTCCGACGACATGCTGGCCGGTCGGCCGCACATCAATGAGGTGGTCGGCCACTGCATGGCCGCCCACGGCAACCGCGTCGCCTGGGATCAGGTGCGCCTGGCCGTCGCCGGCCTTGCCGACAGCCGCAACCGTCTCACCGGTCGGCTCGACCGCCGCGACGGCGGTGTCATCGATTTTACCACCGTACCGCTGCCGGACGGCGCGACGCTGATCACTTTCGTCAATGTCACCGATTCGGTGAACGTCGAGCGGGCACTGACCGAGAAGAACGAGGCGCTTGAGGAAGCCGACCAGCTGAAGAACGCCTTCATCCAGCACGTATCCTACGAGCTGCGGTCACCGCTCACCAACATCATCGGCTTCGCGCAACTGCTCGCCGACGACAACGCCGGTCCGCTCAACATCAAGCAGCGGGAATACACCGGCTACATCATGGATTCGTCGACGGCGTTGCTCGCCATCATCAACGACATTCTCGATCTGGCCACCGTCGACGCCGGCATCATCGAACTCGACCTCGGCGAAGTGGACATTCCGCTGACCGTCGAGGCGGCGACGGCCGGCCTGCGCGACCGTGTCGCCGAAGCGCACATCGATCTCCGGCTCGACGTTCCCGACGACATCGGCTCCTTCGTCGCGGACGAGAAGCGCATCCGCCAGGTGCTGTTCAACCTGCTGTCCAATGCCATTGCTTTCTCCAACGACGGCGGCATGGTGTCGCTCTCCTGCCGGCGGACCGGCGAAGAGATCTCGTTCACGGTCGAAGACCACGGCCGCGGCATCCCCGACGAATATCTCCAGTTGGTGTTCGAACGTTTCGAGAGCCGCACCAACGGAGCTCGTCGGCGTGGTCCCGGCCTCGGTCTTTCCATCGTCAAGAGCTTCGTCGAGCTGCACAAGGGCAGCGTCGACATTGTCTCCAAGACCGATGTCGGCACGCGGGTTACCTGCCGACTGCCGATCAATCCCAGCATCGCCCAAGCGGCCGAGTGAGCGGCGCCGCGATGAGCCTGCCCTTTCGCCGCACCGTCAGCGTCGCCGACGAAGCCGGCACGCTTCGGCTTGCCGATGATATCGCCGCCATCGCTCGCCCCGGTGACGTCGTCGCCCTCTACGGCGATCTCGGCATGGGCAAGAGCGCCTTCGCGCGGGCGGTCGTCCGGCGTCTCGCCAACGAGCCGGACCTCGAGGTGCCGAGCCCCACCTTCACGCTGCTGCAGAGCTACGATACCGCCCGCTTTCCCGTCCATCATTTTGACCTTTATCGTCTCGCCGACCCGGATGAACTGATCGAGATCGGCTTTTCAGAGGCCATCGGCGAGGGACTTTCGCTGATCGAATGGCCAGACCGGGCGGGCGACGAACTGCCGGCTGCGCGGCTCGACATCGTCATATCCGACGGCGACGGCTTCTACGGTCGCCGCTTCTCGCTGGAGGCGCGCGGAGGGAATTGGGCCGAGCGGCTCGACGAGACATTCGCCGTCCGCGACCTCCTCGACCGGGCCGGCCTTGCGGGCGCGGCCCGTAGCCATGTGCAGGGTGACGCCTCGACCCGCCGCTTCGAGCGGGCGACCGAAGAGGGCAGCAGCGCCATCCTGATGCACTGGCCGCCGTTTGGCCCGCTGCCGGTCCACGCCGACGGCCTTTCCTACGAAGCGCTGGTGCATGCCCCCGACCGCCTCGACGCCTTCCTCGCCATCGGCGACACGCTCCGCCGGCATGGCTTCCGAGCGCCACGTCTGATCGCCGCCGACGAGCCGCGCCGGCTGCTGCTTCTCGAGGATCTCGGGGCCGACAGCATCGCACCGGGCGGCATCGCCAGCTACGAGCGTTATCTTGCCGCCGCCCGACGACTCGCCGACATGGCAGCGGTTTCCTGGCCGGAGACAGCGACGACGGACGATGGCCGCGCCTTTCCGCTGCCCGCCTACGATCGGCGGGCCCTTCTCACAGAGGTGGAACTCTTCGCGAGCTGGTACGCGCCCGACGTGGGTGGCCGTCCGCTCAGCGATGCCGAGGCCGTCGAATGGCTTGCCCTGTGGGATGGGCTGCTGGCGCGCTTCGACGATGACCGTTCGGCCTGGGTGCTGAAGGACTATCACTCGCCCAACATCCTCTGGCAGGCCGACGGCGATCCGATCGGCTTTGTCGACTACCAGGACGCGCTTCGCGGCCCCGCCGCCTACGACCTCGCCTCGCTTGCCACCGACGCCCGAATCGATATCGCCGACGATCTCGCGGCGGCGATGCTCGACGCCTATTGCGACCGTCGGCGCGCGGTCGCCGGACCGTTCGATGAGGCTGATTTCCGCGATGCCGTCGTCGTCCTCGGCGCCCAGCGCAACGCCAAGATCCTCGGCCGTTTCGTGCGCTATGCAAAGCTCACCGGACGACGGCAGCATCTCCAGTTTTTGCCGCGCGTCCGCCACAACTTCGAAAAAGCGCTGGACGACAAGGTTCTCGCCGGGGTCAAGCTCTGGTATGAACGGCTCGACCCGCCGGCCGCCCGGCCGTGATCCCCTTCCGACCGCCGAGATCCTGATCGTTCCAAGATGACTGATGCTGCTTTTCCTCCCGCCGTCCTCCCGAGTCGGGCCATGGTGCTCGCCGCCGGCCGTGGCAAGCGTATGCGCCCGATCACGGCGACCACGCCGAAGCCGCTGGTGGAAGTGCTCGGCCGCAGCCTGATCGATCGGGTGTTCGACCGCCTGGCCGAGGCCGGCGTCGAGACGGCGGTTGTCAACGTCCACTACCTCGCCGACCTCGTCGAAGTGCATGTCAGCAAGCGGCGTGACCTTTCCGTCATCGTCTCCGACGAGCGCGACCGGCTGCTCGACACCGGCGGTGGCGTCGTCAAGGCGCTGCCGCACCTCGGCGACAAGCCCTTCTATCATCTCAACTCCGATTCCATCTGGATCGAGGGCGTCTCCGCCAACCTGCCGGCGCTGGCGCACGCCTGGGACGGTGAGCGCATGGACGGGCTGCTGCTGCTCGCCCCCATCGTCGGCTCGGTGGGGTATTCGGGCGTCGGCGACTTCGACATGGCCGGCGACGGCCGCCTGACCCGGCGGCGCGAGCGCACCGTCGCGCCCTTCGTCTACGCTGGTGCCGCCATCCTCAAGCCGCATCTGTTTGCCGATCGTCCGCTTGTCCCGTTTTCGCTCAACCGCGTCTTCGACGAGTTGATCGGGGCGGGCCGCCTGCATGGCGTGCGGCTTGAAGGCACCTGGCTGCATGTCGGCACGCCAGAAGCGATCGGACAGGCGGAACGGACCATCCGACTCTCGGCGGAATAGGCGATGGCCGGGCGCGTCTTCACCATTCATTCCGGTGCGCCCTTCCTTGCCACTCTGGCCGAAGCGCTCCTCGATGGCCGCCTGATTGCCGGCCGCGCCTATCGCGACCACCCGCTCGACCTC
>Ga0316604_10002289_pt1 | contig 14922 bp, 13 predicted proteins | sample OWC_soil_day20_C_FD_207650 | JGI IMG/M metagenome (GOLD analysis project Ga0316604, IMG submission 207650) | Wetland soil microbial communities from Old Woman Creek delta, Ohio, United States - OWC_soil_day20_CT | ecosystem: Environmental > Terrestrial > Soil > Wetlands | place: USA: Ohio... | reverse complement strand
CCATCCAGATGCCGCATACCGTACCGACTCTTTTTGGCTCTGAAGGATTGACCTGCGGTTATGAAGGAGGATCGGAAGTTGCGCCGGACGAATACCGTGGAGCCTTTAAGTTTACCGGGCTGCTTAAGAAGGTTGAACTGGAAATTTCTGGGGAAATGCTTCCGGACACAGAAACTGATCTGATGATTGCGCTCAAACGACAGTAAGAATAAGGGTTAAAGTTCCTGCGCGGTGAAGCGGAGCAGAATTCGCACAGCAAGATCGGGGAAATATAAAAGAATGGCTTTGTTCGCAGCCGGTATTGAATCGCAGTACTAGTTACGAACAAAGCCAAATGAAAAGGGGGTTATGATTGTGAAGACGGGAAAAATTCTGATGTTATTACTGATGGCAGCCCTTCTGCTTGGCCAGCAGCCGGCCCAAGCTACAGAATTTGGATCCAGCTACTACTTCCCTGGCATTTCCATTACGTTCGCTCCGGGACTAGCTCCGCATACTGGTGTTGTCGGTGTCGAACAAATGCTTTTTCAGAATACTAAGGCCAATGTGGTTGTACTGGCAGGGAGAGTTGAAACCGACGTTAAATCTAAGTTGTTTTTGAACGTAGTCGGTGTTACCAATACTTTTAAATCTTCAGAGAAGAGTGACAAAACGTTTCAAGTGGGCGTTTTTCTGCCCTATGGAAATCTCGATGTTAAGCCAACCATTAGTACGGCTGAAGGTTCCCGCAGCATTTCCAGTTCTTCTACGGATATCGGCGATACCACGCTTATAGGTGCGATGTATTGGCAAAATGGCGACTATCATTATAAAATTGCAGAAACGATCTATGCTCCTACCGGTGCTTATGATCGGATGAATTTGTCAAATGTCGGCAGAAATTATTGGGGGTTTGATACCACCTTTGCTGTAACTCACGTGGATATGAAAAGCGGAATAGAGTGGTCTATCGCGCCTGGAATTCTGTTCAACACAAGGAACGAAGACAGTGATTATAAGTCAGGCAATGAGTTTCATATAGAATTTGCATTGAATCACCACTACTTTAAACAACATTATGCAATCGGCTTGCAAGGATACTATTATAAACAAATAACCGGCGACTCCGGCAGCGGTGCAAAACTGGGCAGCTTCCAGGGCGAAGCTTTTGGTATAGGACCGGCTGTTTTGTGGACGCCGCCTGCCAAGAAAGGCAATTTATCCGTTATTGCCAAGTGGATGTTTGACGTGGAACATCAAAATCGTTTGCATGGCGACTTCGGACAGCTAATCGTCGCGTATAAATTTTAACCGCCTGATAACTGACAGCGGACAATAGTTTACATTGTTTCGAGCGTGCCGCAAAGCGTTTATGAAAAAACGCCTTGCGGCACGTTTTTTAGTAGGACAAGTGGGACAAGGGGACAGGTTCCTTGTCCCACTGTCCGCCGTAGGAAAATCCAATAAAATACTTTTAATTAATATATATACAAATTAGTAATTATCGGCTATAACCTGAAGTCCCATCAATTTATATCTAGGATGGCACTTCAACTTTCATCTACTGATAAAGCTTTTTCTGTTTTTCAGTGATTTCACTTAAATGATGTTTCTTTCCAGGTTGTTGGTAAAACTCAATGATGTCCAGTTCATCAAGAAGTTCTTGCATCGTATAATTCTTAAAAAGGCCGTTATCATCCATCGCTTTCTTGATATACGAAAGATAAGCAAGCGCGACGAATTGAATAAATAGCTTACCTTCTAGATTTTCTTCGGAGGCAACCGACATGCGGCGCATGTTCAATCGTTCTTTAAGGTTTCCAAATGCTTTTTCAATCATGTCTTTTGTGCGATAGACTTTTAGTGCTTCCACAGGATCTTTTATCCCATTAGACAGTAAGGCAAAGTAGCCGTAATCTTTTTCGGCGCCAGCAATGGCTTCCTGCTTGGGCAAGATCTTTTTGCCACGGACTGCAGTTTCTGTGACTTCGTAATACTTTTGATACAACTTTTCATGCTCTGGTTTCTTTTTCCCGGATCGCAGTTCCTCTTCCAGCGTATCAAGAAGATGATTCATCCGGTTCTTGTCATCAGTAGCATGCTGGTCGTTGTAATAATAGTGGACATATACTCGTCGTTTATCTTTGATAATTTCACCGGTTCTAGGTTTTGTTTCCGTATAATCCCAATCTAACGTAAAGCTTTTGATATACAGTTGATTTTCAGAGTTGTAATGGGGCCGTGTTGCAAAGCCATCTCTGATTTCGTCCAGCTTGCTTTTGACCAACTTTAGCGACGTTCTTGCACCAATCAGAAATTTGTGATGCCGTCGGAAGAGTTCATTAATATTGGCTTCGCTATAAAATCCGCGATCCATCACTAGGTTCAATTTTTCCAACGCGAGAAAATCGATGTCCCGGACGAGATTTTCGATGGTTTTTACATCGCTAATATTTCCGGCCAGCTTTCGATAATACACGGGAAGAGCGGAAGTTTCTCCATATAACAATGCCAGATTGATTTGGGGCAAACAATCATGTTCCTTGCTTTTGCCATACTTTGCTTGCTTTAGGCTTTGCGAATACGAAGATATGGATGTTGTGTCGTAGGCTAAATATTCTTTCTCTGAGCGACGTTTTGCTTGCAGTGCGAAGAATTCCATCTTCTGATTTTCCGTGATTTTCCCCAACAGTTCACTGCTGCGTTGTGACGGAATATCGGATCAAAAAGGATGGACATGCGTAAGCGCCCATTTATGGAAACGGTATAGCGGCGTGTTTTCTTCCAAAACCAAAAAATATACCAGCGACAGTATTTTTTGATAGTCTTCCGGAAAGCATTTTTTCAAGTCGTCGATTACTCCGATTTTCTTGCCAATCGAATCTAACAGACTTGTTGCACCATAAAAAAGTCTTTTACATTCGTTCGCCGGCACAGGTCCTGGCTTTATTTCCGTAGCAACTGTGTCTAATTGCTGCTGCAGTGTATATTTTTTGTTAGGCACGAAACTTCCGTTGATGTTTTCGTCAATGTAATTTCGTTTTTGCTCAGAACGTTGTTTTTGTGCATTCCAGATCGATTGATATTCATAAACATATTCGGTTCCGTTAATGATTTGCGTACCACGAGCTGACATAGTCACATCACTCCCATCTATATATATTTTATATCTAGATGGGAGGAAATGGAAGAATGTTTTCTAGTGTTATATAGGGTTTAACGGTTCATAGATATAAAATACCGGGACTTCAGGTGAAATAGGGAACAATAAGCCGCCGGAAAATTGAGAGCATGTGGGCTGTAAAAAAACAAAGATAATGAATATTTTTACATAGTTGCTTTTATAAAGAAAAATTAACTTTAATTATATAAATTTCTAATACAATACTTTTTGTTAATATATATACAAATTAGTAATTATCATCTATAATCAAATGTAGTTGAATCATGAATTGAATATCGATGCAGCATTGATTGGAGAAGCATTGAAGCATAAGACGTATTTGGTCACTTGTTTTATGTGGAGCGAGTAGTGAACCCACCCCAAACTTTTTGTTTTGGGGCGGGTTCATTTTGTTTTTAAGATCCTTATAATCACTTTACTGCAAGGGAGGTGCAAAAAACTATTTCGATCAGTAAAATAGAAAGAAAATTCCCTATATTGCATAAGGAGGAAGTACTATGAAAAAAACAGTATTCATTTTGGTCTTATTATTAGCTTTCAGCAGCATGGCGTTTGCAAGTCCGCTTTCAGATTATTCCAAGGGGAACACCTCGTTTGATATCAATTGGCGTCCGGATTTTAACGGTATGGATAAATATACTTCCTCTTGGAGTGAATCTGATAGTTACAGCACCATGAAATTAAACGGAAACCGGAGAACTTATGATTGGACAGTTACGACTGGTCTTGGCAATAATTTTGCTCTGCAATACTCGCAATACAGACCGGTAGGCCAATCAGAATATGGATCTGAATGGGGAATGAGTACGAAAGAATTGAACGTATTGTATCAATTGAACAAAAAAGTATCTGCTTTTGCAGGCTATCATCGGGCCCACTATGTAGGTGAACCTTATACGCCCAATAGTAACAGGCTGCAGGTCGGACTCATTGGATATGATAAAATTGCTGACAAAACGACTCTATATGGGACATTAGGCGTAGGGAATGACTTATTGAATTGGGAAACCGGGGTATCTTATCAAGTTGCGCCAAATTTAGAAGTTAATCTTAGCTATCGTTACAAAAAAGTAAGCAACTTGAGTGATGGCTATGAAACTGAAAATGACTACACTGATAATGTTACTGCCAGAGGTTTTGGATATGGGATAACCTATAAATTCTAATGTTTGTGTGATTTCTTTTGCTTACTATTTATTTCACATCTTTTTCATTGATGGGTAATATTCTGGGAATAGTCTGCGCAAGGAGGGATTTGCAAACTAATTAAATTGCAATACGAGACCAAGGAAGAAATATTTATTAAAATCAAGGAGTGTATGGATTTATGATGAAAAAAATAGTTTTATTGATGGTTGCTTTATTCATGATCAGCGCAGTGGGCTTTGCGGCGCCGGTGACCGACTTCACGAAAGGAAAATGGCAAGTAGACGCAACAATTATGCCAAGTCTTTCGCTAGGAATACAATATTACGATGATGAATACAATCCGCAATCTCAAACTAACGTGGGTTTTGGATTGACTTACGGATTGGGCAATGACTGGGCAGTGCAGTACAAGTCAAATAATTTTGACGGGGGATACCGTTACGACGATCCTTACTCCAATTATTATAACCATCGCGATTACAGTATGAGAGGACAGGAATTGAATTTTCTCCACAAATTGGATAAAAATAGTGCGGTATTTGTAGGGATTACTCGTTCTAAGTCTGGCTATGACCAGCATTGGGGATATTATGACGGAGAACAAAATACCGCTGGCTTCAACGATAAAGCCGTAGAAGGTTTACAAGTCGGCTTGCAGACAGTTGTGCCTGTTTCCGATAAAATTGACGGCTACGTGGTTGCTGCGGTCGGCAGCAAAATAACCAGTTTTGAAATTGGTATGGCATATAAAGCCACAAAAAATCTTGATGTGAATATCAGCTATTTGGATCGAAAATATAAGGATGCTGATGTATTCAATTATTCATCTTACTATGGCAATGATACATCCTATTCCGCTCGCGGTGTTGGCCTTGGCGTAAGCTATCGCTTCTAAGATTGTATGAAAAAACTCCTTTACTATCGCGTAAAAGCTGTAGTCAAGGAGTTTTTGTTTTGCTTCAGAATTTAGAATGGTGGTTGGTTAAGACACGGAAATCACGGGATGAAGTAGAAGATTTGGACAAAATCACCGGGAACCAAACAGTCAAAGCCGAAATCAACGGCATCTTCCGTGATGTTGTAGGTGGCTTTATCTTGTAAGCGGCCTTTTACAAAGACTTGAAAAATGCAATTGGTGGGATATTCTGCTTTGACAATTTGAGTACGGGCCGTCATGTGAGCAGCTTGTTCAACGATACGCATAGATGATAACCTCCTTAGGTATTTACGACTGTTGAAAAAGGCCAATCTGCGGCGTCACGACTACGTTTACTTGCGCGCGTACCCTTTATGTACGCGTCGCGTCGAAAGCCTCGCTGTTTCTGGCATCTTAACATTTTTAAACAGTCTTCTTTCTCAATTTTTGAATAACATACTTTACTATTCTATTCTGCTTTTTTATTCATTTTCCTTTTCAATCCGCGGGGTATTTTAAGCGAAAAAATTCCCGGCAGAATTTCCGACTGCCGGGAATTTTATGGAAGATTGTTGATTATTTGAAGTGTCTGGTCAATAAGCCTTTGAAGGCTGCGCCATGACGGGCTTCATCCTTGCACATTTCATGTACGGTGTCGTGAATGGCATCAAGACCAAGTTGTTTGGCTTTTTTTGCAAGATCCAGTTTGCCTTGGCAAGCGCCGTATTCAGCATCGACACGCAGTTCCAGGTTCTTTTTCGTGGAATTGGTAACAACTTCGCCAAGCAATTCAGCGAATTTAGCTGCATGATCTGCCTCTTCGAACGCAATTCGTTTGTAAGCTTCGGCAACTTCGGGGAAGCCTTCGCGGTCTGCCTGGCGGCTCATCGCCAAATACATGCCGACTTCCGTGCACTCGCCCAGGTAATTCATTTTCAGGGCTTCGATAATTTCGGCATCAACGCCGGCAGCGACTCCGATTCTATGTTCATCGGCCCAATTCATAGAGAGTTCGGATTTCTCGATAAATTTGGCAGCCGGAGCTTTACATTGAGGACAAAACTCGGGTGCCGCATCTCCTGCGTGAGTGTAACCGCAAATTGCACAAACAAATGTTTTCATTTTCACATGACCTCCAGATAATTATTATTAATTAATAACTCATATTGATATTATAGCAGAGATTATGGAAAATGCAACTCTTTTTTTACAAAGATTGGCGATTGTTTTAGTTTTTTTCTTCGCAACGGGCAATTGCCTTTGAAAAATCCTCCGGCAGGGGCGCATGAACGACAATTTCCCGATCATTTTTGAGCTGATGGAAACTCAGGGAGAACGCATGCAAAGCCTGACGCTTCATCCACGATGTGCGTATACCGTACATTCCGTCGCCGATTAGTGGATGATTGATATGGGCCAAATGCACCCGGATTTGGTGGGTCCGGCCGGTTTCCAGGTTTAGCTCCAGCAAAGCAGCGTGATCAAATGTGCGGATCGTCCGGTAGTATGTGACGGCCGGATCTCCCTGCGGACATATGGCCCGCCGGTTTGCCAGCGTGGGATGGGCACCGATCGGGGCGTCAATGGTTCCGGCCGGCGGATCAACAATCCCCTGTACCAAGGCTTGGTAGGTTCGCTTGATGATCCCGCTTTTTAGTTGTTGCTCGAGAAGAAATTGGCTGTAGGCATCTTTAGCAAATAAGATGCAGCCGGAGGTATCCCGGTCGAGACGGTGCAATGGATGCACCGTTCCTTTACCGCCGCGTTGCTGCAAGTGATAGGCCAGGAAATTGGCCAAAGTGCCGCTGGTTGTCCGTCCGGCCGGATGAACGAGCTGTCCCGCCGGTTTGTTAAGGACCAACACCGATTCATCTTCATACAGAATTTCGACGGATCCGGCTTCCGGAACGATTCCACCGGTCTGTTCTTCTAAAACCATGACTTGCAGCGTGTCGGTTGGTTTTACTTTTTTCTGCAAAAAGACAGGCTTGTTGTTCAGACGGATGCCTTTGAGACGGGTGAGTTTTTGGATTTTTCGGCCGGAATAATGCAGAATTTGTTTTAGGTATTCTTCGATGGTTAGACCGGCGTATTCAGCTCGGACTGGATAAGATTGAAATGATTTCACAGCGGCCTCCGTTCAGACGGTTGAAAAAAACCAATCTGCGTTGTCATACCTGCGTTTGCTTGCGCGCGTACTTATTATTGTACGCGTCGCTTCACAAGCCTCGGTATTCCCAGCATCTTGACCTTTTTGAAGCGTCTGTATATTTTCAGAGAGAACGAAACATGATTAAATGAGGAAAAAATATGACCTCCCTTATTAAAATTCATGTTGGCCTGCTGACTGCATGAATAAAAACAAAGGAGGCTGCTTGTAATAGAACCATTTATTTCAGAACCGTCTACTTCAGGTAAGACTGGCAGGGAGTCAGATGCACTACCATGGCATCACGCAGTTTGGGCTCAAACCAGGTCGATTTGGGCGGCATGATTTCGCCGGCATCGGCAATATCCATCAATTCTTCAATGGAGGTCGCAAATAAGGAAAAGGCTACCGCATATTTGCCGCTGTCAACCAAGCGCTCTAATTCCTGCATTCCGCGGATTCCGCCGACAAAGTTAATCCGTTTGTCGGTGCGGGGATTTTCAATTCCCAGCAGCGGCTGCAGCAGGTTGGCTTGAAGGATACTTACATCCAGTTTGGCTACCGGATTGTTTTCCGCAAACGTTCCGGGCTTAGCCGTGAGCTGGAACCATTGCCCATTGAGGTACATGCCGAAGGTGTGGAGCTGTCCGGGCTTGAAAGCGTTATCCTGCTTGGTTACCATAAATTTTTCTTCAACCGCCTGTAAAAACTGCTCGGCAGTTAAGCCGTTCAAATCTTGCACAACCCGGTTATAATCCATGATGTACATCATATTATGGGGGAATATCACGGCTTGGAAGGTATTATATTCTTCTTCGCCATTGTGGTTCTTATTTCCGCTGCGGCACATGTCGCTGACCCGGGATGCGGCGGCGGAACGATGGTGCCCGTCTGCTATGTACAGGTAGTCGATTTTGGCGAAGGCCTGCTCAATAGCAGCAATTTTCACCGGCTCGTCCACGACATACAGCGTGTGGCTTATGCCATCCTCGGAAGTAAAATCATAGACGGGCTGCTGCTGCAAGCATTCATTGATGATGGAATTGATTGTTTCATTTGCTTTATACGTCAAGAATACGGCGCCGGTTTGCGCTTCCGTTGTCACGATATGGTCAACGCGGTCCTGCTCTTTGTCCGGCCTGGTCAGTTCATGTTTCTTGATGATATTTTGCTGGTACTCGCTAACCGAAGCGGCAGCGACTACGCCAACTTGAACATGTTGCCTCATTTTTTGTTTGTAGATATAAAAACATGGTTTTTCATCCTGGATCAGAACATGGTCTTTTATGAATTGATCTAAATTTCCCCGGGCTTTCGCGTAGACGGCAGGGGAATGGGTGTCGATGCCAGGATCAAGATCGACTTCGGATTTGGTAACCCGTAAAAAACTATAGGGGTTGTTCTTGGTTAATTGTCGCGCTTCTTCTGAATCCATTACATCGTACGGCAGCGAAGCCACTTTTTCTGCCAGGGCAGCTGTGGGGCGCAAGCCGCGAAAGGGTTTTATGATAGCCATTTTACTCTGTTTCCTCCTAAGCAGGCTGTTGAAAAAAGTCAATCTGCGTTGTACCCGCAAGGGGTATGCCGAAACTCTAAGGCACTAAAGTGCCAAGAGTTTCGCAATCGCTCCTGTGTTTGCTTGCTAGCGTACGTTTTAGTACGCGTCGCGCCGCAATACTCGTCGTTCCTAGCATCTTAACCTTTTTGAACAACCTTTTAATTTTGGTTTGGTTGATTTATCGTTTTACCATTAAAATTCACTCTGCGAATTTCCTAATACAGGTTCGACGCGGGGCGGCAAATCCCCTTTCCGTTTTATGGGTTTCAACAGCGGTAAACGGTGGTTGGTTTTCATAAAATAACGCAATAAATCACAACAAGTCAAGCCTGACCCCGTTTTTCGATGACCAAAAACACCCCGGCCATGATCAGGGCGGCGCCCAGCCAGAACGACAGTCCCACTTGTTCGCCCAGAAATAGCCAGCCGAGCAAGGTGCCGACCAAAGGCTGAAAGAAAAAATACAGCCCGGCCTGTGCCGCATCAACCAGTTGCAGGCCTTTGTTCCAAAAGAAGAAAGCACCGGCAGTGGAAACAACACCTAGATACAGAATGCCGCCCCAAATGATGGGATCAGAAAGTAAGGACAGGTCGTTGAGTAATACGCTTTGGGAAACGGCAAGGGGCGTCATGGTTACCATAGCTACAATCGCAGCGTAAGTGGTAATGACAAGCTGGGAGTAATGCGCCGGAACTTTTTTTACCAGCACGGACATCAGGGCCCAGGTTAGCGCGGCAATCCCCAGAATGATACCGCCAAGCTGGGAGGAACTATTGAGATCGCCGACGCCGACGATGCAAAGTACGCCAATCGTTGCCAGGCAGACGGATAAGCCTTTACGGAATGTAATGGTCTCTTTGAGGATGATCCGGGCGAACAGCACCATGAAAGCAGGCGTGGCCGAAGTGATGACCGAGCCCATTTGGGCGGAAGAGAGCTGGGTGCCGGCAAATTGCGCCCAAATAGATAGGAAGTAGCCGATGAACCCGATGGAAAGCACAAGCGGGATATCCCGTTTCTCGATTTTCCAGGATTGATGAGTAAGAAAGCCGACGATGCCCAGTGTGATGAAGGCGACGATATAGCGCAGCCAGACCAATTCCAGCGGTGGAATAATGGTTAATACGACTTTGCTGACGACGTACATGCCGCCCCAGATGCTGGCTGCCAGGGTTAGATAGATCGGTCCGAGATAAGTTTTCAACATATAGTCTGCTCCCGTGAAATGTTTGTTGACTGTTGCAATATAAGTGAGCCTTAGGTTCGGAGGGGGTTATTGCCCCCTCCGAACCCTTAGAGCGAACTTAAGACTGAGGCTCGAAATTTTTGATTTCGCGAAGCCGAAGTTTCCCTTTAGGGTTTCGAGTGTTATAGCCTGTTGATCCCCGACCTAAGAGGGCGGGGTCCCTGTGCCCTGTGGGTATTACAGGCTGTTAACGAGATAAAAAGAAACGATGCCGTACAGCCTTCCGTTTTACGACGTGGAAGAAAATACAACATCATTGTTGCAGTGGTTAATGTCAATGTTTTGATTATATCATATTTATTATACATTTTGTGAACGGAATGAACTGATGGTAAATATGTAGTAGTTTGTATCCAATTACATAGGTTGGGCAAGGAGAGTAACAAATCGTTACTGGTAACGATTTGTTACTCTCCTTGCCCAATTTGGCTTTCAGCGATATTTTACTGAAAATAGTAACAAATTGATACTAAAAGATGATGTTGGATTTGTTGTTCTTACGAATTCTTCAGCAAACAGTGATAGTCGAAATAAACTAATTTTTCAAAATGTTACAACAGTATCGAATTGAAAACGGAGAAAATACAATGCTAATCATGTCTTGCGGTAACAATTTGAAACTAATCAATTTTTGGCAAAAATATATTCGTATTTTTTCACAAAGTGTTCGATAATTGGCTTCCTTTTTGCTTTATATAAGGTTGAGCTGCGCAGCTCAATATAAGTGAGCCTTAGGTTCGGAGGGGGTTATTGCCCCCGCCGAACCCTTAGAGCGAACTTAGTTCGAGTGTTATAGCCTGTTGATCCCCGACCTAAGAGGGCGGGGTCTTACAGGCTGTTAACGAGATAAAAACGGTGAATACTGCAAGGGGAGATGGTCAATGATGAATATACAGGAATTTAACGTCGGGATTGTAGGCTGGGGCCTCTACTTGCCGGAAAACTTTATTTCTGCGGAAGAGTTGTCGCCGCAAATTAATACTCCGCCCCACATTATTCGCGAAAAAATGGGGTTTGACCGCAAGCCGGTCGGCGGGCCGGAAGATCATTGTGTGGAGATGGGAACGAAAGCGGCCCGTCAATGCTTAGAGAAGACGGGTGTGGATCCCAAAGAAATCGATTTAGTGTTGTGGGCCGGCGAGGATTATAAAGAATATGTTTGCTGGACTGCCGGAATTGCCGTGCAAGAAAATATCGGCGCTGTGAACGCCTGGGCTTTTGATGTGGCGCTGCGCTGCGCTGGTACGCCATTAGCGTTAAAGGTCGCAAAGGATTTGATGTTTGCCAATCCGGATTTGAATACGGTATTGGTAGTCGGCGGAAATACCAATTGTTATCTGGTTGATTACCGTTGTCCCGAACAGTCTTTCATGTTTGATATGGCGCCCGGCGGCTTGGCGATGCTTTTAAAACGGGACTGGCCGGAGAACCGCATTTTGGGAAGTCATGTAATTACGGAAAGTTCCATGCATATGGATGTCATCGGCGCGAAAGGCGGATCCAAGAATCGATTGCAGGCAGAAGATGTGGAAAATGAAGGCTGGAAGCTGATTATGCCGGATCCGGCCGGGATGAAAGAGCGTCTTGGGGCGAAATCGATGCTGTCATTTACCGGGGCGGTACGGGGCGCATTAGAACGAAGCGGGTTAAAAGAAGAGGACATTGGCTATGTTTGTCCGGTGCACATCAATCCGAAGGCGCATAAGGCGATTTTGGCGGAACTGGGTGTTGACGAAGACAAGGGGGCTTATTTGCAGCAATACGGTCATTGCGGTCATGCTGACCAGATTATTGGTTTGGAAATGGGTCTGAAGGAGGGGAAAATCACGGACGGAACCAATATCATTTTCCTTGGCGCCGGAACAGGATACGCATTTTCATCGACGGTCATTCAGTGGGGGAAATACAAATAGTCTGAGGATAGGAGTGAAAACAATGTCTTTTGCTGAGTTGTACAGACAGAAGCGGATTACTGCGGAAGAGGCGGTAAAAAAAGTTCATAGCGGCGACGAAATTGTGGTTGGCCTCGCTGCATCAGAACCGCCGGCTTTATTAAGCAAACTCCATTGTGTAAAGGATCAGGTACAAAATGTATCCGTATTGATGACATTAACGTTGGGTGAATATGAATTTTACATGAACCCGGAAATGAAAGGACATTTTTTACTGAACACCTGGTATCATGGCGCCGGTCCCCGCAAGGCGCACAATTATGGGACAGTATCCTACAACCCGACCCACTTGCACAATGCAATGCCAAAACGGCTGACCGTCAAGAAACCGAAGATATTTTTTGGTACGGCCGCGCCGATGGACAAACATGGCTATTTGAATTTATCGCTTGGTCTGACGTATGAAAAAGAAGCGATTGAACATGCGGATCTGATCATTCTGGAAGTCAATGAAAACTTGCCACGGACGCACGGCGATACGCAGATTCATATCCGGGATGTGGATTATGTAGTTGAAAACACAAAAGCCGTTCCGGCGATGCCGCCTGTTGAGCCAACGGAAAAAGATAAAATTATTGGTCAATATGTTGCCGGACTCGTGGAGGACGGAGCGACTATCCAATTGGGTATTGGTGGGATATCGAACGCGGCGGCTCTGTTTTTGACCGATAAAAAAGATTTGGGCGTTCATACCGAGATGCTGTCGGATCCGATTGTCGATCTGGTGGAAGCAGGCGTGGTCACCGGAAAATGCAAGACGTTATGGAAGGACAAGATTATTGCAACCTTTGCTTTCGGATCGAAAAAAATCTACGATTTTATTGACAATAACCCATCGGTGGAAATTCATCGGGGGTGTGTAGTGAACGATCCGGGCGTGGTGGCGCAAAACTATAAAATGACTTCAATCAACACGACTCTGCAAGTGGACTTGTTTGGCCAATGCTGCTCGGAAGCGATTGGCAGCCGACAGTATAGCGGCAGCGGCGGCGCAGCGGATACGGCGATTGGCGCTCAGCGCTCGCCGGGCGGAAGATCGATTATCGCTCTATATTCTACGGCAAAAAACGATTCGATATCTTCCATCGTGTCTGTATTAAGTCCGGGCGCAGCAGTAACCATTGGCCGGAATGATGTGGATTATGTTGTGACGGAATACGGCGTGGCCCATCTGCGCAGTTGTAATGTCCGAGAAAGGGCGGAGAAGTTGATCGGTATTGCCCATCCTGATTTCCGTGAGGCATTACGGAAGGAAGCAAACCAACTGGCTATCTGGTAGTGGTGCAAAGTGAAAATCGATGTGAGGGGTGAGAAATAATGAAAACGAAGCATAAAGTGATATCGGTCGTGATGTTTTGTTATTTGGTTGCCTGGTTGGATCGTATGGCGATTAGCATGGCGCTTCCGTCGATGATGAAAGACCTGAATATGTCGCCGACGATGGCCGGAACGATTATGAGCGCCTTTTTCCTCGGTTATGCCGCTTTCCAAATGCCGGGTGGGATCTTAAGCGACAAAATAGGCCCGCGTAAAGTGATTACGGGCGCTTTGGCCTGGTGGTCGATTTTCACTGCCTTCACCGGCGCCTGTACTTCCATGACGTCCATGATGGTGACCCGTTTCCTGTTTGGCATCGGCGAAGGTGTTTTCCCCGGCCCGGTTTGGCGTGTGATCGGCAATTGGTTTAGTAAAAAAGACCGTGCAACAGCCAATTCTTTTATTCTCACAACGGTAGCCCTGGGACCTGCGATCACGCCTTTGATCGTGGCGCCGATATTGATTTCCTACGGCTGGCGGGTTATGTTCTATATTCTTGGCGTGGCCGGTTTTGTCTGCGTAGTTTCATCCTGGTTGTACATTGCCAATACCCCTAGGGAGCACAAGAAAATTACCCAGGAAGAACTGGATAAGCATGATGCCGAAGTGGCATCTGATGCGATGACTTCCGACAAATCAATGGCCAAAGCCTCCTTGGGGCAACTGATGGCATCCCCGGCAATCTGGATCTTATTTGTCAGCGTTTTGACGCTTACCATCACGATCTACGGTTATTTGACCTGGCTTCCGGCATATCTGATCAAGGTGCGCGGATTATCGCTGGCAAAGGCAGGAATTGCTGCTTCCATCCCATTCTTCTTTGCTGCGGGTGGTATGGCGCTGTCCGGTTGGATCTCCGACCGCTATTTCCGCAACAACAGAAAATATCTGGTGATCATTGCGGAACTCGTAGGCGCCTTTTTCCTCTATCAATTTTTCAATGTTGCCGACATGGCTACAGCCCAGGTTTACCAATGTATAGCTGCTTTCTTTCTGTATATGGCGTTGGGGGCTATTTGGACTCTTCCCGTTTTGATGATCCCTGTACATTTAATGGGGTCAGGATCCGGGTTTGTCAACACGGGCGGACAGTTGGGCGGATTTCTGGCGCCGCTGGCGATTGGTTTTATGATTGACTATTTTGGCGGTAATTACGTAGCCGGGTTTAATGTATTGATCGGATCATCCGTTCTTTCCGCTTTGATTGTGGCGCTTTTTGTAAAAGACAGGAAAGAACTTGTAACGGCGGTGGAAGAGCCAGTTTAGCCCCATATCGTTGGCGATGAAACAGCCGCTCGGACAGTTGAGCGGCTTTATCTCGTTAACAGCCTGTAAGATCCCGCTCTCTTAGGTCGGGGATCAACAGGCTATAACACTCGAAACCCTAAAGGGAAACTTCGGCTTCGCGAAATCAAAGATTTCGAGCCTCAGTCTTAAGTTCGCTCTAAGGGTTCGGAGGGGGCAATAACCC
>Ga0316604_10002288_pt1 | contig 14927 bp, 15 predicted proteins | sample OWC_soil_day20_C_FD_207650 | JGI IMG/M metagenome (GOLD analysis project Ga0316604, IMG submission 207650) | Wetland soil microbial communities from Old Woman Creek delta, Ohio, United States - OWC_soil_day20_CT | ecosystem: Environmental > Terrestrial > Soil > Wetlands | place: USA: Ohio... | reverse complement strand
GACGGTCGACCTCGACCTGGAACCGGTCGAGCTCGGACTTGCAGTCGGGCTTCAGCATGTGCTTGGTCTTCCCCATATGCTTCAGCCACTCCGTCACCGGGACCTTCTTCCCCTTCTCCTCCGGGTCATAGTTGATCGTCGTGATGCCGTTCTCCACCTCGTAGAGCGGGAAGAAGCAGGAATCCACCGCCGCCTGGATGATCGGCACGGACATCCGCTCCTCCGTCCGCCACGCCAGGGGGCACATGGAGATCATCTTCACGAAGCACAAGCCCTGCTCGTCCGCGTATTTCTGCGCCTTGGCGGCCTTGCGGACCATGTCGCGGGGGTTGCTCTCCGCCACCGTGCAGACGTACGGGATGTGGCACGCCGTGAAGATCTGCGCCGTGTCCTTGTGGTGCGTGGACTTGCCGTGCTGGTACGGCCCGTAGTTGGACGTCGAGGTGGAGTGCCCCAGGGGGACGGTGAAGGAGAGCTGCGAGCCCGTGTTCTGGTACCCCTGGTTGTCGTACTCGCAGATGATCATCCGGTGGTTCCGCATCGCGGCGCCGATGGAGGGGCCCATCCCGATGTCGTGGCCGCCGTCGCCGGTCACCATGATGAACGTGATCTTCTCGTCCTTCGGGATCTCCCCGCGGACCTTGCGCTCCTCGAACATCTCGACCACGCCGGAGAGGGTGGCCGCGCCGTTCTGGAACAGGTTGTGGATGTAGGTGACCTTGTGCGCCGTGTACGGGTAGCCGGTGGTGACGACCATGCCGCAGCCGGTGTGGAAGAGGACCACCACGTGCCCCTCGATCCCTTTCATGAAGGTGCTCATGTTCACGAAGATGCCGCAGCCGGGGCAGGCGCCGTGGCCGGGACCGATCCGCTTCGGCCGCTCCGTGAGGTTCCGGAGCACGTTCCCCTTCACTTCCATCTTTCCTTCCGGCGTCTTCTCGACGCGGATCAGGCCGGAGGCCTGCGCCTCGGTGATGGGATCGAACGCCTTCGCGGGCACGTATGACGGGTCGCCCGGGTTGGCGCCGAAGTAGGCGTAGGGGACCTTGACCTTTCCGCTCTTCGCGATCTCCGCCGCCTCGCGCAGCAACGCCTCCGCGTCCTCGACGAAGAATTCCTTGCCGCCGGTGCCGTACACCCGCGCGGCCACCTGGGTGGCGTTCCCCTTCACGCCCTGGAGGGCCGCCTTCACTTCGATCGCCATGGCGCCGCCGTACGCCCCGTAATTGTCCTGCCGGTCCGCCACCACCAGCCCCTTCACGTTCTTCAGGGCCGCCCGCACCTCCTCGATCGGGAAGGGGCGGATGACGTTGGGCCGGATCAGGCCGACCTTCATCCCTTCCTTGCGGAGCGCGTCCACCGCCTCCTTCGCCGTCTCGGCGGCGGAGTTCAGGATGAACAGCGCCGCGTCGGCGTCCTCCATCCGGTAGAGCTCCACGAGGTCGTACCGGCGTCCGGAGAGGGCCTCGTATTCGGCGAACACCTTTTTCACCACGTCGTACGAACGGACCATCGCATCGGCCTGCTGCTTCTTGTTGTTGATCTGGTCCGGGTCGTTCATGTACGGCCCGATGGTGACCGGCTTTCCCGGGTCGACCGACGACACCGTCGGCACGAAGGGCCCCAGGAAGTCCCGCACCGCCTGGTCGTCCGCGAAGATCTCGATGCGCCGCTTCTGGTGCGAGGTGAAGAAACCGTCGTAGGCGACGAAGACCGGGAGGCGCACCGCCATGTCCTCGCCGACCTTCGGGGCCATGACGTTCATGTCGTAGACCGCCTGCGCGTCCGCCGCCATCAGGATGATCCATCCCGTGTTCATCGCCAGCATGATGTCGCTGTGGTCGCCGCGGATGTCCAGGGGCCCCGACACCGCGCGGGTGACGATGTTGAAGACCATCGGGAACCGGACGCCGGACTGGACCGGAAGCTGCTCGAAGGCGAAGAGCAGGCCGTTCGCGGAGGTGGCGTTGAAGACGCGCCCCCCCGCGGTGCTCGCGCCGAAGCAGATCCCCGCGGCGCCGTGCTCGCCGTCCCCGGGGATCATCCGGATCGTGTGCTCCCCCTCCGCCTTCATCGCGTCGAGGGTCTCCGCGACCTCGGTGGAGGGCGTGATGGGGTAGTACCCCATGATGTGGTAGTTGACCTGCTTGGCCGCCGTCGCCGCGATCTCGTTTCCGCTCTGGACGACCATCGTCTGGGCGGGGCGTCCGCTCGTCTTCTTCGCCGTCTGCGCCATTCGTCTTCTCCTTATGTCCGGCGGGTCGTTATTTCAGGAACTTGTGCTGCACGGTGATCTTCTCCATGTCGTGCTCCGCCTCCTTGGCGGGGAGCAGGGCGCCGAACTTGCAGATGTAGGTGCACCGCAGGCACCCCTTGCAATACTGGTAGTTGATCCCCTGCAGGACCATCGCGTCTTTCCCGGTCTTGCGGTCCTTTCCCCGCTCGAACACGAAACAGTAGTCCGGGCAGGTGACGTCGCACTCGCCGCAGTTCGTGCACTTGTCGACGTGGAACAGGGGGATCATCCCCGTGCGGCTGGTGGAGAGGTCCTTGAACCGCATGTTCCCCACCGAGTAGATCGTCCCGCCGATGGGGGCGTTCTCGTACCCCAGCTTCGGCTCCTCGCGCCGGAACGGAGTGGCCGGGTACTTCCCGTCCGCCGGGAACTCCTGGAACTTCACCTCGTCGTGGCCGCGCTTGAGGGCCTCGAGGTTCCCCTTCATCAGGGCGGCGTACTTCCGCCCGAACTGTTCGTTGACGGCACCCTCGACCGCCTTCCACTCGTAGAAGCCCGCGGCCTTCATGATGGCTCCCATCATGACCATGTTGACGCGGGAGCCGGTGGCCATGGCGATCTCCATCGCGTCCACCACGCCGACCTTCCCGCCCTCCAGCTTCAGGAAGGCCCGCGCCTCCGCGGGGGTCTTCCGGGTATTCAGGATCACCGTGGTCTTGCCGGGGGACGCACCCGCGGTCACGGGAACCGACTTCGCGAGCGCCTCGTGGAAGATGGCCAGCACATGGGGTTCCTCCACGGGGCTGTTGATCCGGACCTTCTGGTCCGCCTCGCAGATCCGGACGAACGCCTTGATCGGCGTACCCTTCTTCTCCGACCCGTAGGAGGCGAACCCCGCGCCGTTCATCCCCATCCCGATGATGGCCGCCTCGGTGAGGATCTTTCCGGCCACGTTGGCTCCCAGCCCACCGATGCTCTCCATGCGGATCTCGAAGAACCCGAGGTCGTTCTTGACCGGCAACTTCACCGCCTTACCGCTCTGGCTCATGTCCCCTCGCCCCTCTGGAAAATGTGTTGTACGTCGCGCGGCGCTACAGCTCGCGCCGCCCCTTCATGGCCCTGCCGACGGTGATCTCGTCGGCGTACTCCAGGTCGGACCCCATCGGCAGGCCGTATGCGATCCGGCTCACCCGGATCCCCTTCCCCTTCAACACACCGGCGAGGTAGGACGCGGTGGCCTCCCCCTCCGCCGTCAGGTTCGTCGCCAGCACGACCTCCGTGACGCCGCCCCCGTCGACCCGGCCCAGCAGCTCCCGGACGTGCAGGTCGTCCGGCATGACTCCGTCGATCGGCGAGATCGCCCCGCCGAGGACGTGGTACCTCCCCTTGAACTCCCCGCTTTTTTCGATCGGGACTATGTCGGTGGGGCCTTCCACGACGCAGATCAGGTCATCCCGGCGCGCGGGGTCCGTGCACAGGGAGCACGGATCTTCATCCGCAATATTGAAGCATTTCGAGCATCGTATCACGCTCTCCGGGATGCGGGCAATCGCGTTTCCCAGCTCGCGCGCGAAATCCGGGGGCGTCGCAAGGAGGAACATCGACAGCCGCGTCGCCGTCTTCTCCCCGATCCCGGGGAGCCGGGAGAGGAGGGCGACCAGGCGGCGCAGCGGTTTCGGATAGACCGCGCTCAAAAGATCCCCGGCGGGAGCATCCCGCCCGTGATCTTCGCCATCTCCGCCGCCGCCATCTCGCGGGAGCGCGCGAGGGCGTCGTTCACCGCCGCGCGGACCAGGTCCCGGAGCATCCCCATGTCCCCGGGATCGACGACCTCCTTCTCGATGCGCAGGTCGAGGAGCTCCTGCCGCCCGTTCACCACGGCGACCACCATGCCGCCCCCCGCGGAGCCTTCGACGGTCCGGCCCCCCAGCTCCTCCTGGAGGCGCTGCATCCGTTCGCGCACCTCCTGCACCTGCTTCAGCATATCCTGGAACCCCATCATTCCTCCTCGCCCGGCGCTTCCGTGTACGGCGACTCCTCGCCTTCCTCCCCGACATCGCCGGAAGCCTCCGTCGGGGTTACGGCCTCCTCGGGCGCGGCGGGCGGGGAGGGCTGGACCTTGAGCAGGGTGGCCCCCTCGAACTCCCGCAGGACCGCCAGGACGAGGGGATCGGACAGCGCTTTCCGCTCCAGCCCGGCGTCCGGCACCGCTACGGCGTCAGATCCCGGGCTTTTTTTTTCCGCCGATGCCGAAAGGCGCACGGGAACCGGCCGCCCCGCCGTCTCCTCCAATGCCGAGAGGAGGAGGGGCCACTTGTCCTTTTCCTTCAGCCGCTCCAGCACCATCTCGTGCCCGCAGGAGATCACGAGCTCCCCGTCCTGCACCTCCCCCTCCATCTGGGAGAGCAGCCCGACCAGGAGGGTCTTCTTCTTCCCCTCGAGGTTCCGCCTCAGGGCGTCCCAGAGCCCGGCCGGCACCGGATCGCCACCGGTGGCTTTCGCGGCGAGGCGGGGGCCCGACGGGGAAGAGGGCGCCGTTTCCGCATCCGGGGGCGGTTTCCGCGAGAAGGTCGCCGCCGGGGCCGATCCGGCGGGAGCCGCGGGCCGTTCCGGCGGGCGCGCCGCCGGGGCCCCCTCCGCCAATCCTTCCACCGCGACGAGGGAGGGCGCGTTCGCCAGCCGCAGCAGCAGGAGCTCGAAACCCAGGTGGGGGAACTCCGTCGCCAGCACGTCCCGCTCGGACCGGAAGGCGACGTCCAGCAGGAGCATCCACTCCTCCCGGGACCTCCGGCCCGCGAGGTCCCGCATCCGGGCGAGGGACGCCGGGGAGTGCCGGAAGAGGAGATCCTCCTTTCCCGTGAACGCGAGGACCGCCGCGTCCCGGAGGACGTCGATCAGGGAGAGGAACAGGTGGCGGAGATCCGCGCCGCGGGCCAGGAGCGCCGGGAAGCGGGAAAGTGCGGGGCCCGCCCCTTCGAGGACCGCGGCGACGAGGTCGATGGCCGCCTCCGGACCGACCAGCCCAAGCATCCCCTCGACGATTTCGGCGGTGACCTTCCCGTCCCCCGACACCGCGGCCTGTTCGAGGATCGACTGCCCGTCCCGCATCGACCCGAAGGCGTACCGCCCGATGAGGTCGAGGGCGTCCTCCCCCGCGTCGATCCCCTCGTCCCGCGCCATCTCGGCGAGCCGGCCGCGCACCTCCTCCTCCGTCAGCATCCGGAAGTCGAAGCGCTGGACGCGGGAGAGGATCGTGTCGGGGACGCGGTTCGGCTCGGTGGTGGCGAAGACGAACACGACGTGCGGCGGAGGCTCCTCCAGCGTCTTCAGGAGCCCGTTGAAGGCCGCCTTCGACAGCATGTGGACCTCGTCGATGATGTATACCTTGTAGCGGAGGCGGGAGGGGGCGTACGCCGCGTTCTCGCGGAGGCGGCGGATGTCGTCGATCCCGGTGTTGGATGCCCCGTCGATCTCCTGGACATCGGCGCTCGCCCCGGAGCCGATCTCCTCGCACGCCGGGCACGCCAGGCACGGGGTGGAGGTGGGGCCCTTCTCGCAGTTGAGCGCCCGGGCGAGGATCCGGGCGAAGGTGGTCTTGCCGACCCCGCGGCTGCCGGAAAAGAGGTAGGCGTGGTGGATCCTGCCGGAGGAGATGGCGTTGGAGAGGGCCTGCGTGACGTGCTTCTGTCCGACGATCTCCGCGAACGTCCGCGGGCGCCATTTGCGGGCGAGCGCTTCGTAAGCCACCTGCTTCCCCGTCCCCCTTCAGCCCGCAATTCTCACCGGTGAGAGCTGCGGGCTCGCCCCCCGCGGGGGTCCGCCGGCGGCCAGGGGATGCGCCGGCACACGGAGGTGTGCGGCTACCGCTGCTTCCTTCCGGACCTGACGGGATTTGCCGCCTTCCGTTGCGGCGGGCCTGGCCGCCGGCGCACCCCCGCGGGGTGCGATCGGTTGCGTAAAGAGAATTATGGTACGGGATGCGGGGGACCATTACAAGGACGGAGGGGGACCCGCGGGATTCTCCCGATCATTCGTTCCCAGGTATTTTCCGGGTCCGGTACGTGTCGTAATCGGGCACGAGACGGTCGTAATCGCCGTCCATCAGGGGGGAGGAGATCATGAAGTCGGCGGTGGCGCGGTTGCACGCGATGGGGATGTTCCAGACGACCGCCATCCGCAGGAGCGCCTTGACGTCCGGATCGTGCGGCTGCGGTTCGAGGGGGTCCCAGAAAAAGATGAGGAAATCGATCTCCCCGTCCGCGATCTTCGCACCGATCTGCTGATCCCCGCCCAGCGGCCCGCTCTGGAGCCGGGTAACCGGAAAGCCCAGCTCCCTTTCGAGGATCTCCCCGGTGGTACCCGTCGCGTAGATCTTGTGGTGCGCCAGGAGTATCCGGTTGTACTTCGCCCACTCCACCAGGTCGCCCTTCTTGTTGTCGTGCGCGACCAGGGCGACCTTCTTGTCGTGCTCCATCGCGAATTTTTTGTGCGTCAAAACGGCACCTCCAATCCGGAAATCGAAACCCGAATACACAGGACACATTCCGATCGGCCCGACAAACCTCCGATGAATCATGATACCCGGGATAAAGGATTTGCGGAGGGAGCGGAGGGGGTGGGATTCGACCGATGAGGCTCGGGTTCGAATCCCACCGCAATCAAGGGAGTACGCGAGAATGGCGGAGGGGGTGGGATTCGACCGATGGTGCTCGGGCTATCCAGGCCCGAGCCTTGGCGGCCGGCTCGTCTGCCTGACGGGCTCCCGTGCGTCGCCCTTTTCCTCGCTGACCGCTCGGCGGCAGACTCGCGTTCGAATCCCACCAAGGCGCCATTTTCCGCCCACTGGGCGGCAAATGGCGGAGGGGGTGGGATTCGAACCCACGTGGCGGCTCGCACCGCCAAGTCGATTTCGAGTCGACCCCGTTACGGCCACTTCGGTACCCCTCCGTCCGGCAAGGGAGGGTATTATATCCATCGAGCCGCGGAGAGGCAATGGACGACCTCTGGCGTAATATCCTGATCGGGCTGAGCGTCGCCGGGTACGTGTTCGCCCTGTTTCTCATCCCCCGGATCATCCTGGAGCGGCGCCACCCGTCCGCCACCCTGGCGTGGATGCTCGGGATCGCCCTCCTTCCCCTTGCGGGGGTCCCTCTCTATTTCCTGATCGGGGTACGCCGGATCCGCCGCCACATCCGCGCCAAGATCGCCGCGGCCTCGCCCGCGCCCGTGCCCCCGGAGTGCAGCATCCCCCCGGAAGGGCTTCCCACCGTTGCGGCGTCGGATTGCGGGCGGGCCCTCGTTGCCGCGGGTGCTCCGCTCCCCACGGCGGGGAACCGGGTCACGTTCGTCTCGGGCGGCGACGAGGCATACGATGCGGTGATCTCGCTGGTCTCCTCGGCGAGGGACCACGTGCACGCGCAGTTCTTCATCCTCGAGGTCGACGTCGTGGGCAAGCGGTTCATCCAGGCCCTCGCCGCGAAGGCGAGGGAGGGGGTCCGAGTGCGCCTGCTGCTGGACGCCGTCGGGTCGTGGCGGGCGCTGCGGGGGATCGTCCGGCCGCTCCGCGAGGCGGGCGGGGAAGTGGCCGCCTTCCTGCCCGCATTTCCATTTCACCGGCGCTGGTCCGCCCACCTGCGGAACCACCGCAAGCTGCTGATCGCCGACGGAGGGAAGGCGTTCACGGGGGGGATGAACATCGGGAAGCGGTACATGGGTCCGAGGACGACGAAGGCGCAATGGCGGGACCGGGCCGTGGTGATCGAGGGACCCGCGCTGCCGGACCTCCAGGCGCTGTTCCTCGACGACTGGGCCTTCGCAACCGAGGAGGCGTCCCCCGCCGGCGAACTCTTCCCTCCCCCGCGGCGGTTCCCGGCGGGCGATCCCCCCCCCTGCGTCCTCCAGGTGGCCGCGGCGGGCCCGGACCGGCAGTCCCGGCCCATCTACGAGGGGGTGTTCGCGGCCTTCTCCGCGGCCCGGCGGCGGATCTGGATCGAGACGCCGTACTTCGTCCCCGACGATGGAATCGGCGCGGCGATGCGGAACGCGGCCCTGCGCGGGGTGGACGTCCGGCTGATCGTGCCGGGGACCTCGGACATACGGATCGTGCGGCTGGCGGGAAGGTCGTACTTCGACGAGATGATGGCGTCGGGGGTGAAGATCTACCTCTACCAGCCGACGAACCTGCACGCCAAGGTCCTCGTGGTCGACGACGCGGTCGGGGTGCTCGGCTCGCCCAACGTGGACATGCGCAGCTTCTTCCTGAACTTCGAGCTGGGCCTGTTCCTGTACGACCGGCCGCAGGTGGAGGCGCTGGCGGAGGGATTCCGGGAGGACCTCTCGCGCTCCGAGACGGTCGACCCGGAACGGTTCGCGCGCAGGCCCCGCTCCCTGCGACTCCTCGAGGACACCTGCCGGATCTTCTCCCCCCTGTTTTAGCCTCTAGCGGATGCCGGTTAGCGTCGAGGGCGGAAGAAGGCCTTCAGCAGGGCGGAGCAATCCTTCTCGAGGACCCCCGGGATCACGGTGGCCCTGTGGTTGAGGCGGGGGTCGGAGGCGATCCGGTAGAGGGTGGACACGGCGCCGCTCTTCGGGTCCTCCGCGCCGTAGACGATCTCCGACACCCGAGCCGCCACGGCGGCGCCGGCGCACATGGGGCAAGGCTCCAGGGTGACGACGAGGCGGCATCCCGGGAGGCGGTAGTTCCCGGCCTTCCGGGCCGCCTGCCGCAGGGCGAGGATCTCGGCGTGGGCGGTGGGGTCCTTCGCCGCGACGGGCCGGTTGTGGGCCCGCGCGAGGATCTTCCCGTCCGGCGAGACGACCACGGCGCCTACCGGAACTTCCCCTTCGGCGGCGGCCTTCTCCGCCTCCTCCAGGGCCGCCCGCATCCACTCATCCCGCGGCGTCAGAACGGCCAGAAGCGTGCCTCCTCCCAGTACATCTCCCGGAGCTGGTCGTACTGGCGGGTCAGGACCTCCAGGTGGTCCTGCTCCCACGCGACCAGGTCGGAGAAAACCTTCTCCGCCCGTCCGTCCCCGGCCACCTTCCGCCGCAGCGCGACGAACTGGGCGATGGCCCGCTTCTCCAGGGTCATCCCGATGGAGAGGGCCGCCACCTCGCCCTCCACATGCCGGCTCACCTTCACGAGGTCTTCCGTGAACAGGGGGCTCCGGAATCTGTCCAGCCTCCTCTTCGCCATCGCGCCGCGTGTCACGCGGAACGGCTTCCCTTCCGCCATCCGCTTCATCTGGTCGAGGATCATCTCCCGGTGGCGCTCCTCTTCCCCCATCAGGAACGAGAACATCTGGCGGACCGCGTCGCGGCGGGCGCTCTTCGCCGCCATGCGATAGAACTCCGCGCCGTCGACCTCGTTTCGGAGGGCCTGCTTCAGGCCTTTCACGATTGCGCTGTCCGCGCTGCCGGGCGACCCCTTTTTCATTTCTGGCGGCCTCCTCCTGCATTATGATGGTTCCATTATGCAGGAAATCATCCGCGACCTGCTCGCAAAGATCGGGGAGGACCCGGACCGGGAAGGGCTCAAGAAGACCCCGGAGCGGTTCGAGAAGGCGATCCAGTTCCTCACGCAGGGGTACGGCCAGGACCCGAGGGAGGTGCTGCGCAGCGCCGTCTTCCACGAGCAGTACGACGAGATGGTCACCATCAAGGACATCGACCTCTTCTCCCTCTGCGAGCACCACCTCCTGCCGTTCTTCGGCAAGTGCCACGTGGCGTACATCCCGCGGAAGAACATCGTCGGCCTCTCCAAGATCGCCCGGGTCGTGGAGCTGTACGCCCGGAGGCTTCAGGTCCAGGAGCGGCTGACCCAGGAGATCGCCACGGCGCTGATGGACACGCTGCAGCCGCACGGGGTGGCGGTGGTGGTCGAGGCGTTCCACCTGTGCATGATGATGCGCGGCGTGGAGAAATCGAACTCGAAGGCGGTCACCTCGGCGATGCTCGGGGTGTTCCGGACCCGGGAGTCGACGCGGATGGAGTTCATGGAGCTGATCAAGCCGAACCTAAACATCGTGCGGTAGCCCCGGCGCCCGGCCGGGGATCAGCACCTCGGGCCTCAACCGCCTCCCGGGCAGCGAAGCAGAAGCACGAACACCGCGAACACGCCGGCGATCAGGACGAGCGAAAGCCAGTCACCCCCCATATTGTCCCACCGTTTTTCCCTTGGGTTTCCTTTCGCGGATCGCCCGGCGACCGCCGGGCGGCAGGTTCAGGTTCAACTGAAGGGCGATCGGTGTGAAGGACCGCCGCAGGAGGAGCCGCCCTGGGAGGGACTCCCTTTTGCGCGGAAGAGGGATATCCCCATTTTCTCCGTGCGGCCGCCGCATGCGGGGCATGCTTCCTCCTTCCCGGCGTCGGACAGGCGCCGGTACGATTCGAACTGCTGCCCGCAATCCCGGCATTTGTACTCGTACAGCGGCATGTTCTCCCACCCCCTACCGTTCGGCCACGCCCAGCTTTTTCAGAAAGGTCTCCATCAGGCACCAGTTCGTCCAGCCGGACTGGAACAGGTTCAACCCCACGAACACGGTGAACAGGAAAAACCAGGGGGATACATACCACCCCAGCCCGACACTTGCCAGCACGAACGTCCCCGCGATCACCCGGATCCACCGTTCTACCGTCATATCCTTTGCCCCTTGTCGCATCGCAATGCGGTCCCCCTTTTTGATGCCCCGGCCGGGGGCCGGTTGCGGGTCTCGGGATCAATTGAAGCATATCGGGTGCCAAATCTCTCCGCCCCGCCAGGGGACGCATAGTTGCCCGTACTATCTAATGATTTTTCTGTCCCCCCTGTCGACGGCCGATGCGGTGCAACGCCCTTCTGCAACAGGATGTGGCTCCATGGGAGGAAGCAACCCGGGATAAATCGGTTGATGGGGTATCACCCGGCGGGTAGAATGGCCCGACGGACATTCCGAAATGACCCCGAAATCGCACGCCAGCGGCAGCGAACCGCCGTCCCCGCAAACGGCCCGCACGGAACCCGGAAACCGTGTCCGTCCCGGTAAGGGGCCCGTACGGGAAGCGACCCCGTTCACGCGGGAAGAGTTCGACCGGTCGGGAGCCCGTCTGCTTCACGGGGGGCGATGGGGGAACGCGGACATCTCCCTGTTCCGAAAGGATGGGGCGTCATGGGTGGTGAAAGACTTCCGTCATTGCCCGCCCGGCGTCCGGCACACCTGGGGAATCTGCATGGCGGGCCGGGAACTTTCGGCCCTCCGGAGGCTATCGGGGATCCCGGGGTTCCCGCAGGACGCGTTCCGCCTGGACCGGTACGCCATCGCCTACCGGTTCGTCCCCGGCAACGAAATCGGACAGGGGGATCCGGACCTGCTGACCCCCGGATTCTTCGAATCCCTGGAGTCGCTCGTCGAACGGATGCACGAGCGGGACATCGCACACCTCGACATCCGGACGGGGGGTAACGTGCTGGTGACGGAAGAGGCGTCGCCTCTGATACTGGATTTCCAGTCCCACGTACGCCTGGGGGGTCTCCCCGGGTTCCTCCGCCGCATCCTGGTCGCCGTGGACCTGGCCGGGGTGTATAAACATTGGTCCATCCGGGCCCCCGGCAGCATGGGGGAGGAAAGGGAGGAGCACCTGCGCCGGATGAACACGTGGCGGCGGTACTGGATCCTGAAAGGGTACCTCGGGATAAAGCCCGGGCCGGCCCGTTCGACCGACGCCGGAGACGCGAAGGGAAAGGATTAGGAGGGGCCGTGTCCGCCCAACCGCTCCGGGAGATCCACCGTCTCTTCAATCACCCGGGTATCCGGGGTTTCCTCCGGAAATTCCGCGTTCCCCTCGCCGTTGCCGCCGGCATCCTTCTGATCGCGCGAGTCGACCCGGACTGGTTCCTTGCAGGCCTGGGGGTTTCTCTCGCGGGGGAGGCGATCCAGCTGTGGTGCTTCGGGACCCTCCACAAGAAGAAGGACCTCGCCGCGAACGGCCCTTACGCCCTGGTGAGGAACCCCATGTATCTCGGCCGGTACTTCCTGATCCTGGGCGCCCTGATGCTGGCGGGGATCCCGTGGTTTCTCGCCGTCTACACCATCCTGTACTATTTCTACATGCTGAACCGGGTGAAGCGGGAGGAAGAGACGTTGCGGGGGGTCTTCGGGAAGCAGTACGACGAGTATTGCGTCGAGGTCTCGCGCTTCCTCCCGTCGTTTCGCCCGTTCCGCGGGAACCCCGTGATGACCTTCCGGTGGGACCTGCTTCTGCGGAACAACGGGCACTGGAACTTCCTCGCCATGGCCGCTTTCTACGGGGTCGCCTGGGCGGTCACCTTCCTCCGGCGGTAAAGGGCTCTTCCCTCCGCCCCGATGCGGGTCTCGCTCCGCCGGGGTACCGCCCGCCGGGAAGGAACGGGGGCGCTCACGCGATTCCCAGCCGTTTCATCCGGCGCCAGAGGGTGGTGCGGTCCACCCCGAGCGCCGCGGCCGCGGCTCCCCGGTTCCACCGGTGTTCCTCGAGGGTGCCGACGATCCGCTCCCTCTCTCCCGTCGCGCCTTCCGCACCCGTCCCTTCCGTTCCCGTTCCGATCTCCCGTGGTGCGGCAAGGGCCGTTCCCGCGGGGGAAGACTCCTTCCCCCGCGGGCGGTATGTCTCCCGGACCTCATCCGCCAGGTCCTCCACCGCGAGCACCGGTCCGCGGGCGCAGACCGAGCCCCGTTCCAGCACGTTTTCCAGTTCCCGGACGTTCCCGGGCCACGGGTACTCCATGAGGCACCGCATCGCCTCCGGGGAGACGGCGCGCACCCGGTCCATCCCCCGCCGCCGGAGCGCCTTCAGCACGTGCTCCACGAGCAGCGGGATGTCCTCGCGCCGCTCCCGCAGCGGCGGGACCGATATCGGGATCACGTTGAGGCGGTAAAACAGGTCTTCCCGGAAGCGGCCGGCGCGCATCCCTGCCTTCAGGTCCCGGTTCGTCGCTGCGATCACGCGCACGTCCACGGCCTGCGTCCGGCTGCTCCCCACGCGCTCGAACTCCCGGTCCTGGATCACGCGCAACAGCTTCACCTGCAGCGCCGGGGAGATCTCGCCGATCTCGTCGAGGAAGATCGTCCCCCCCTCCGCCGCCTCGAAACGCCCCACCTTGTCCGCGACGGCGCCGGTGAAGGCCCCCTTCACGTGGCCGAACATTTCCGACTCCAGCAGCGTCTCGGTGAGCGCGGCGCAGTTCACCTTGACGAAGGGCTTGTCGCGGCGCGGGGAGAGTTCGTGGATGGCCCGGGCGAACAGCCCCTTCCCCGTTCCGCTCTCCCCCGTGATCAGGACGGTGGAATCCGTGTCCTTCACCACCTCGACGAGGTCGAAGATCTGCCGGAGCCGTGGGGTCCTGCCGACGATGTCCCGGAAGGAAAACCGCCCCTTCCGCTCCTCGGCGATCCGCTCGATCTCCTCGAAGCTGCGGAAGGAGATGACGAACCCGTGGACCTCGCCGGGTTCGCTCTCGAAGAACGCCCAGCTGGCCGAGACCGGGACGACGCGGCCGTCCGCGCGGACCAGCGTACCCTCGACGTCGGTGCGCGGCTTCCCGCCCTCCGCCACCTCGCCCATCGGGCAGTCGTGCTGGAATGGGCCGAACGAGGCGCGAAGGACACCCCGGCAATCCAAACCGAGCGCCTCCCCCTCCGGAATCCCCACGAGGCGCGAAGCAGCCCGGTTGAAGGAAGCGATACGGTGGTCCTTCCCGACGGTGATCACCGCCTCGCTCAGGCTGTTGAGGATCGCCGCGAGCTTCCTCTCCCCGTCCAGCGGACCCCCGCCCTGTCCCGGCTGCAACAAACTGTTTCCGTCCATGCAGGGAAGTATACCACCCGGACGCGCAGATACCGCTCCGCCGCGCCGCCCCCCCCTTGACACGCCGGCGGCCAGAACCTAACATTTACGTTATGGTAAAGAACGGATGAAGCTGAAGAGCCGCGAAGACCACCAGCAGATCGGCGAACTCTCCCGGTCTCTGGGGATCACGACCCGGACGCTCCGGCTGTACGAGCAACTGGGGCTCATCGACCCCCCCCAGCGCACCGAGGGGGGGATCCGGTACTACACGAAGGAGGACATCCGGCGGATCAAGTTCGTCCTGAAGGTGAAGGAGCTCGGGCTCTCGCTGAAACAGATGCAGGAGCTGGCCGAGATATACCGGCAGACGAAGATGCCCGACCGGATCATGCCGCGCCTGATCGAGATCCTCGACGGCCACACGGACGCCATCCACCGGAAGATCGGGAAGCTGTCGTCCCTCGCGCGGGACATCGCGGATTACCGGAAGAAGATCGCCGAGTACTACGGGATCCCCCGGTAGCGTGCCCCCCGTTGTCCGTCAATCCCGGCCGAGCATCCCCTTCTTCAGCCCCCCGTCGGCGGGCTTCTCCCCGAACCAGACGAGCAGGACCGCGCGGGCCAGGGCCGGATCGCGCAGCGTACCCAGCGCCTTCCCGTTGTGGGTTGCCGAGAGGGCCCCGTCCGGCGAAACGTCGATCCCGACCGTGTCCCCCGCCACGAAATCGTTCCGGAACCAGGAAAGGAACGTCTTCGCCTCCGCCGAGCGCGCCGCCTCGGGGGCGTTGTTGGCCAGCCCCTCCGCGAAGGCGTCGACGATCTTCTCCTTCTCCACCTTCCTGTGGACGAAGTGCATCCGGACGGCCGTCTCCCCCGGGTCGCGGAGCAG
>Ga0316604_10002287_pt1 | contig 14937 bp, 18 predicted proteins | sample OWC_soil_day20_C_FD_207650 | JGI IMG/M metagenome (GOLD analysis project Ga0316604, IMG submission 207650) | Wetland soil microbial communities from Old Woman Creek delta, Ohio, United States - OWC_soil_day20_CT | ecosystem: Environmental > Terrestrial > Soil > Wetlands | place: USA: Ohio... | reverse complement strand
TCTGTCCATCCTTATCTCCCCCTAATAATCTGCAGATTAAACTGCAAATACTTTAAAAATACCCTGCCAGCCCATCGAGTCACCAGGATCATGCCTAATCCGAGCAACACACCACCTCCCGCTGTCATCATGGATGTAAAAAGCCATGATAAAACAGCGCCTAAACCGCTCGGAAATCCAGCCTTTAGCGGTATCAGTAAAGGAACAAAAATCAAGACAATAGCCACCACGTAGAAAGCAAAGAGTACTCCAACAACGCCGATAAGCGGCCCCATCACAAACACCAGATTTAAAAAACCCAAGCTAACCGTAGCAAGTACAGCCCTCGCAATATTATTAATGGAGATATTCTCCACCGCTTGTGTGACATGATAATCAGCAAGGATTTCTTTCGCAATTGCTTCCGGGTTTCCAAGGGCAGCGGCAATTTCTGGCTCACTCTTACCACTAACAGCACCATTAACAAAATGCTCTTCATAATCATAAAGAATATCCTTCCGTTCCTGTACGGGGATGTTTTTCAAAGACTTTTCCAGCTTGTCCAAAAAATCTTGTTTGCTCATTCTCCCACTCCCTCTGCAATAATACTGTCAACCCCGCTGCGGAATTCACGCCACTCTTTAATCATTTCTATCATGCATATACGGCCTTTGGCTGTCAGTCGGTAATATTTTCGCGGCGGCCCTTCCGATGATTCAATGAGATATGTCTCAAAATATGCTTCCAGCGTCATTCTGCGCAATAGTGGATAAATTGTTCCCTCAGCAATTTGAAACTTTTCCGATATTTTATGTGCCAACTCATAACCATAAGTATCTTGTTTGGAACTCAAGACAAGCACACACATTTCCAGCGCACCTTTCTTAAACTGAGCATTAATAATTATCACTTCCTTTATTCTCATTTACTATATTTTAACGTCAGCTATGTAACATTGCAAGGTACTGAACATAAATATTTATTCGCAAAAATAATACAAGCACAAAGCAGTTCTCGACAGAAGCTGCTTTGTGCTTGTATTAATGCTCTATTTCAGAGTATGCTATCCAACTTAACTTTGGATTATGTATCTAAACGCGGATTTCAGCAAAGCCGATATCTTGCCGAAATCATTCGTCCTCTCATTCACAAGATACGTCCAAGTCGATGAAGGTCCGGTAGTTTTGATGATCAATTGATCAAAATCGTCTTTTCCCTTGATAGCCTCAAAGGCTTCAATGATTTTTGCATCGATATCCTCCACCATCGCGTCAAAGGTTTCAATAGCAATCCGATGAAATTCGGTAAGAGGATCTTTTTCCCCAATCGTTACTAAATGAATGCTTTCACGTTCACAAGTCATATATTCCAGATATTCAGCCCAACAGCAATTGATAAAGTAAAGAGTCAGTTGCTTTTCCAGTTTTTGCAACGCCCCCTCCCCCATTGTCGTTTTTAGTGAAGAAAACTGCCTTGCGGCTTTCGCTGGCAGTAACGCCAACGGCGCCTTATCCATCAAAACATCCTGCCGTTTTTGGTGTATGATGCGGCGCTGTTGTTCTATGATAAAAGAATATCTCCAGAGCTGTCTACGAATATCCGAAAGAAAACCTTCCACCATTTTTCTGCCGTTCAACGCCGCCTGCGCAACAGCCGGATCAACCGCCTCTCCCTCCAGTAAAGGAGGAAGGATTTTACGCTGCGGAATTAGCGACGCAATATCATATCGTTTTAAGAAATCATCTTCGAGACTAACGAAAAACCGGCTCTCCCCCGGGTCGCCCTGACGGCCCGCCCTGCCTCGCAGTTGCTGATCAATACGGCGGCTATCATGCCAAGCAGTTCCAAGCACATAAAGCCCGCCCACCGCCGTCACGCGCTTTCGGTCCACTTCATCTGCCCCACCTAACTTGATATCAATTCCCCGCCCGGCCATGTTCGTGGAAACCGTTACCGCGCCGAATTCTCCCGCATGAGCGATAATGGCGGCTTCCATTTCATCATTTTTGGCGTTCAATACCTGACAGGGAGCTCCCTCACGCTCCAGGGCGTTCGCCAACATTTCCGATTCTTCGACACTTCCGGTTCCGACGAGTATTGGTTGCCCCTTCGCATGAATTCTTTTTATCTCGCCAATCACTGCATTATTTTTTGTTTCGGCGCAAGCAAAAATTCTGTCCATCGAATCCATTCGAATGCAAGGCGCATTCGTCGGAATCACCACCACCTCCAGCCCGTAGAACTCGCCCAACTCTGCAGCCGCCGGGCAAGCCGTTCCTGTCATGCCGGAAATTTGGGGATACAACCCCAGATAGTGCTGTAAAGCAATCGATCCCATAATCTTTCCCTGACTCTTGGATAGCGCCCCTTCTTTTGCTTCCACTGCGGCCTGAAGGTTGCGGGACCAATGACGTTTCGCGGCTACGCGCCCAGAAAACTCATCAACCAGTTCAATCTTGTCATCTCTGACAATGTACTCTTTATCTCTGGACAGGAGCGCCTCCGCGTACAACGCGGAATTCAGGCAAGTCAACAGCTCCAGGTTATGGGGTGCATATAGGTTCCCACAGCCAAGAAGCTCTTCCGTTCGCACCAAGCCAGAATCTGTGAAATATACATTGCTTTCATATGGATCAACCATGTAATCCGTACCCGCTTTGAGATTGCGGAGTATGTTGGGTAAAGAACGCACCGTTTCTTCCTTTTCCCCTATATCCCCTGCAATTACAAGGGGTATCCGGGCTTCGTCAATAAGGATCGAATCGGCTTCATCCACGATGGCAAAATGAAAGGGGCGGTGAACAATCTTTTCTTTTTCCATGCACAAAAAATCTCGTAAATAATCAAACCCGGCTTCTTTCGCCGCCACATAGGTCACGTCCGCCGCATAAGCCCTCTGCCGCGCGGCAACACTCATTTTCTCCTGAATATAGCCGACCGATACCCCTAAAAATTCATAGATTGGTCCCATCCAGCCAGCATCCCTGCAAGCAAGATAGTCATTAAAGGTCAGTATATGAACCCCTTGCCCGGTCAATGCATGCAAGTAAGCTGGCATTACCGCCGCCAGCGTTTTTCCTTCACCGGTCTGCATTTCCGCCAGTTTTCCCTGATGCAAGACCATGCCCGCAATCACTTGCATATCAAAAGGTCGAAGACCTGATACCCGCCGCGCGGACTCTCGAACCAATACAAAAGACTGCACAAGAAGATCATCCAGCGCTGCTCCCGCCCGGGCCAATATCTTCAACTCTGCGGATAAGGCCTGAAGCGCTGAATTCGATAGTGATTCAAACTTCGTTGCGTTAACTTTCCCCAATAGCTTCTGGTAAGCGTTAAGATTATAGGTGACAGGGTCCTGGATGTGCCGTATTCCGCGGACTAACTCCGTCAATTTTTTCAACATAGTAATAGAATTCCTCCTGTATATTTTGATAAGCATGACAAAATGCCGTCGTAATGAAATGCTCATCAACAGAAGGAATCCTTCTCGATTCATAAAGATCAGTCAACAGTTGCAAGATATTGGCGACTAAAACAAGTCCGAAAGAACGAATTCCTTGCGCTACAATATAATGACCCGATTTTGAAAAAAGACCACCTTGGATGGTTTGCAGACTGCCGCAAAGTGTTCGATCCGCAAAGATCCAAAGCACGATTGTTTCAAAAAACAGGCCCAAAAGATTCCGCAAATCGCAAAACTTCATAGAACCGGGATTGATCAAGAATCCACCAAACAAGAAACTGGTCAACACCACTGGAAGCATTATATATATTGTGAGTAACAGCATTAAGATGAGTTCAAACATCATTTTCTCCGCGTTCTTTTCATTCGCACTTTTTTCGCGCCTATCTTGCCCTATGATTTCTCTTGTTTTATCCTATCATTTATTATCAGCAAGATGCAAAAAAAAACTGACCTTAGTTTCTTATTAAATGTAAAATAAACTTTACTTCATGATCATCATATTGTATATTTTAAATGTGAATAAACTCTCCGATGGAGGTAACGCATGACCAACTCCATGATGCAACTCAAACTCGTCACCCGTTTGCATGTACTTCGAGCGAAATACGGAATGACACAGTAATAGAGACAGAACGCTAATATTGAGATAAGGAATGTGATGATCGTGAGAAAGCAGTTATTATTTTTATTGTTAGTCCTAACTTTGGCAGTATATTCGCTCCCGAGCACGATTTCTGCAGCCGAGCAAGGTCAAGAGTTGGAAACAAAATCTATCCAGGTGCAGGATGGTTTTATAAACTACTATCTTCTCCATAAAGAAAATAATGCAGACACTAAAAAGACTAGCTTGATTATTTATTTGACCGGTAGTGATCTTACTTGTGTATTGGGAAGAAATCTGGAGAACAAGCCTTTTTTTGCTAATGTATTAGCCAAACTCAATGAATATTCTACTTCAGAGATTGCGATGCTAATTCCTGATAAAACCAACATTGCAATCGGGCAGGACGGCCGGAATGACATGAATGTCATAAGTCATTATACTTTGCAGGAGCGGGTTGGCGGAGCTGTCAGTGTCATTGATGACTTTTTGAGCCGTAATGACTACAAATCCGTCTTTCTGGTGGGAGCCTCCGAAGGGGGCGCAATTTTGCCGAAAGTTTATAACAACTTAAAATACAAGGACAAAGTTTCAAAATTAGTTATGTTAGCTGGCGGCGGCTTATCACAGTATGAGGAGTTTAAACTTTTGCAAAAAACAAAGCTACCGATGCCGGATAATTACCGAACTGAGCTTAAAAAAATTGATGCCGTAATGACTGACATCAAAGCAGCACCGGATGCCTTGGATAAAACATACATGGGCTGGCCTTATCGAAGATGGTCCGGCTTCATGTCCTATCGCCCTATAGATGAATTAGTAAAAATCGATATTCCCATATTGGTAGTTCATGGTGCACAAGATATAAACACGCCGGTAGAAAGCTCCAGAATGATTGCTGAAGAATTTAGTAAGCAGGGGAAAAAAAATCTCACGTATATAGAGTACAAGCATTGGAATCATTACCTCAGCAAAGAATTTAATACACTTCTTAAAGATATGGCGAACTGGCTGAAAGTTGATTTAGCAACGTAAACAGTTCTTTCATTTTCCTTCATAATCGCCAATACTATAACTATACTGAGCATAGTAGAAGGAGGACCTGATGGATATAGCAAAAATTTCGGCCTTGAGCACTAACCCGCAACCCTATGAAAAAGGGACTGCCGTCATGTGGACGGATGAGTATATCTCCCGACAATTGCTTGAAATCCACTTGAATCCGGATACTCATTCTGCAAGCAGGAAAATGCAGAGTATCGAGGCAACGGTTGAGTGGATCAAAAAAGAAACAGGGCGAAATAGTGGAGAGATTTTAGATCTAGGCTGCGGCCCAGGACTTTATACGGAAAAACTGGCGCAAGCCGGGTACAAAGTTACCGGTGTGGATTTCTCGCAAACTTCCATTGCGTATGCAAAAGGAATAGCTCAGCAACGAGGGTTGGACATTGAATATTTTTGTTTGAACTACTTGGATCTGGATTTTCAAAATCAATTCGATACTATTATCATGATTTATTGTGATTTCGGGGTATTAGCGATCGAAGATCGAGAACGATTGTTGGAAAAGATATATATAGCATTGAAACCTGGTGGCATTTTTATTTTTGATGCTTTAAACAAAGAGGTGCTAAGCCGGAGCAAATTCAAGAAGACTTGGACAGTAGCCGACAAGGGATTTTGGCTTGATAAACCTTATTTGTGCCTGGCCGAATCTTTTCATTATCCAGAAAGGAAAGCAATGCTGGATCAGTACATTGTGATTGACGAAGATGACCAATATAAAACATATCGATTTTGGAATCATTATTTTTCCGAGGATGATGTGCGGAACATCTTTTGCAGAGCGGGTTTTTCACAAACGAAGAGTTATGAAAACAAGCTCGACGCAAAGGAACTGTACAATGATAACGATGTGACATTCTATAAAGTGACAAAATGAAAACAGTGAAAGGCTTCCAGCCATTTACGGTTGGAAGCCTTTCACTATTACAGTTTTGCTCGGTGTGTCGATTTCTTCAATGATAGATTGCCCAGTTGAGCAATCGCCATTCGTCCATTGCCATTGCTCCAGCAGACGTATTTTTTCATTCGGTAAGATTTCAGGGGTTGATACACATTTTCCTGTACGGATTTCACCCGCTTGATTGGTATGTTCATAGGTAAAATTCAAATGGCTATTCTCATCACTTGTTCCAATTAAAAATCCTTCCACTATTTCTCCACCCTTATATTCAGCCCACACAAGGTTTTTGTTTTGGTGATAGTGAAAAGTAGTGGCACTAGATACTTCGCCATTCTTAGTATTGGAAACTGACGCAAACATTCGATTGTTAAAGCTGATTTTTCCTTCAACAGCTTCATGAACCGCTTTGCCCATTACGTTAAAGCACAGCACATCTTTGCTTGGCGTAATGATTTTTTCATATTTAACCGGTGAATACCCGCGCTTGATATACAAATCATACGCCGGCAAAGAAGAATCCAACAGAATGTGGGAATATTGCCTTCCGATGATGGTTTCTAATTCATTCATCAAGGCGGTGCCATACCCTAAGCCTTGCAATTGCGGCAAAATAAACACTCGGCCTATTTCGTTTTTTTTGGCGCTTCCAGTTCCCACAATAACTCCATCCAGATCAAGCAACAGTACGGTTTCTGTTTCAATTCCTTTGCGGATATTTTCGTCGGAATGATGCTGCAAAAAGAATTCAACGCCTCCCCTTGGATAGTAGTGGGGATAGATGGCATGTATTGCCGTGCGTACAATATCTTTTACGGTCGCAAAATCTGCTAACGTTGCTTGGGTAAATTTCATTGGTACCACCTCTTCTGCGTTTATCGAGTGTCAATTTTTTGCTATCACACCACGAGATATTCACGTATCTCGCCACTCACATCTTCATCCATGTTTACAGAAAAGGCTATGTCCGTCAAGAATTCCCGATTCGTTTTAAATCAACGTTAATTCTGCAAAGCAGTTCAGAAGTGAACAGGATAATACTAGTTCAATAGGCTTCTCACTGAGGGGTGCATTTATATTCCATACACCACTGGGTCGATAATAGCTAGGACTTTTACTATACCTTCAAAAAGGCACTCGATCTTATTAATGTCAGCGCCTTGTTCACCGCTCCAGTACTTGAAAGCATATTGCCTGTCATAATCCAATGGATTCGTAGCAAACAATAGAAATTCCTCATTTGTTTTGTGAAGTTTTCCTGTAAGCTCAAGTTTCAAAATCCTGCGCTCATTTTGGTTAAGTTTAGGCCACCAAAAACGCATATACTCAGCGGTATTCTCGTCATCTGGCACTACCCATGTACAACGCTGCCTCGAAGGTAATTCGGGAAAATTCTGCACTCTTACCTCTTCATAGACAGTTTCTCGCGCAAATTTGACGTAATGACTGAGTGCAGCTCGCAAATATATAATCGCATTTTTAATATCGTACGAAAAAAAAGCTTTAAGCTCTGGATCTTGAGGTTGCCCATCTTGATGTGCCAAAATCAAAGCCGCAACTGTATCAGCGGTAAAAACTTTGCCGGTGGTTGGATTGGCAATGTTTTTACCATTCTCATCAAAATAACCAAACCAGGGATTCTTGCTCCGTCCAATAGTATATGTTGATCCTTGTTGCCATTGTGGATATTTATTCCAAGAGGCCTTACTTTGGATATGATAATAGACCTTTCCATTTACATATTCCATCTCCTTAGTCTCCTTTCAACCTTTTAGCTCACGAGGCAACTAAAAAAACATAGTGTACCGCCTAATGCATACACAATAACAGTCAGAATGGACTAACACTTTTGTAAATTGGACAAAGTTTCCATTTCATTATTAATGGCGCAATACTATATATCATACCCCATATTCGGATCTGCGTAATCCGCAACTCCGCGAACAACCAAAACGCCGCACACAGAATTACCAGCAAAGCTAGGTTGGGTCTTTACTTCATAAGTAAGTATAAGACTAACTATATTTCTTGGATTATCTCTTGATTTTTTGCAATACATAATCGGGAATTGAGCCGAGTTCTGGCTCCGTGTCACAATCAAAAATGGTAAGTAAAAGTTCTTTTATTCGTTCATCAGTAATTTCTAATGATTTTCCCCAATTAAATGCATATTTTGATTTTATGTATATGGGTAAAGCTTTATCTGGCTCATCTTCACGTATAATGGCAATATACTTCTGTTTGTTATCTCCTTGTATTAACATATCCCCCTGAATAATCATCGTTTCCCACCCAACTCCGCCTTTTCGAAAATCTGCTTTTTCCATATAATACTTATCACAGATTAAAAGAACTTTGTCAGATTTTATTACTTCACTTGTCATCCACTGAGGTAAGTCATACCCAGGTTTCAAATGAAAGACATCTAATCGTGCATCCACTCCATTTTTTCGCAAGGCTTCCGCTAATGATTTTACCCATGAAGCATTCATTTTATCGTTTCCAGCATAGCTAATGAACACTCTTGGATTATTTATTTTTTTCTCCAATATTGGTTTTTCATCTGAAGCTAAAATATTATTATAAGCATTCTTTGTGTAACAAAAAATATTGAATGTGATATTCTCTTCTTTTTCAAGGATAGTTTTAAGTGCTTCAAATGATTGGATAGGAGACATTTTACCCGCTCCAGAGCCAAGCAGGGGAATATTCACGATACCAATTTGGTTTGCCTTTGAATATTGAACGATACCTAGAGCGATTTGTTTTATCGCATCATCGTTCGATAAAATTGTTTTACCATTTACTGAGGCAGCATAACCAATTGTGTTTGCAAACTCATAGTTGACTTCTAAAAAATAAACGTTCCCGTACGGAATTGCTCCTACGTTTGTTAAAAGTTTCCTACTATTGAGATTTTCAAAAACAGATTGGGTTACGCCACCATTGCTATCACATGGAATTATGATCAGGTCACATTTTACATCAAATATGCTTCCGCTAAGAATCTGTATCATGCCTTCATCCCCTTATGATCTCGCAACTTAATTCTGATTAATCCAGTTCGACATCTTTTCTAAGAATCATTTAATTTATCTCAACCCTTCCACGCATAGCAAAACGCGTTATTAAAAAAAGCAAAAGGCTTCCAACCGTAAATTGAAGCCTTTTGCTTTTTTTGCTGTTATTATTATTTGCCGCCAATACCGGTTTTCAAGCGGAAATTGAGGTAATCCTTTCCCCAGGCGCATACAACGTTGAGTACAGGAATCAGGCTTTTGCCGATCTCTGTTAATGAATATTCAACCTTAGGAGGAACTTCTTTATAAACTTCACGATGAACCATGCCATCTTGTTCGAGTTCCCGTAGTTGCTGGGTAAGGATTCCCTGTGAAATTTCAGTCAAGATTTTTTGCAGCTCGTTAAACCTTTTAGTTCCTTTACTGAGCTCCCACAGAATCGGGAGTTTCCATTTGCCTGCAATGATGTTTTGGGCAGCCAATATCGGGCAGGTACCTTCCTTGTAAAGCAGCTTCGCCATATGCACCTACCCTTATCAATAGTACTATTTTTAATAGTATATAATAAAAATATGCGTACTTGCAAGTATCGCGGCATGAAGATAAACTTTTACTAACATTCAAATCGATTAAGGGGGCTTTCACATGGACTTTTTCGAGGTCATCAGCGCACGTCGGTCGATCCGCAAATTCAAACCCGATTCTATTCCCCATGAGGAAATTCTGCGTATATTGGATGCAGCTAGCTGGGCGCCATCAGCGCTGAACATGCAACCCTGGGAGTTTTTAGTGGTGTCCGGAGAAACGAAAAAGATGCTGGGCAGTAGCTATGGCAAGATTGTAGATGATTACACCAAGGACTGGGATGAAACACCGGATAAAGCCTTTATGCCCCGCCAAGAGTTTGTCCAATTCGCCAACGGTTACGGAGGCGCTCCGGTTGTCATTGTGGTATTGGCCGAAGCCCACTCAGACCCAAAGTATCGAAAGGCTTTTTTAGAAAGCACCAGTGCGGCTATGGAAAATATGCTGTTGGCTGCCACAGCAATGGGCTTAGGAGGGTGCTGGATGACTGGCCCTTTGGAGGACGAAAAATATCTGCATAAGGCTTTGGCGATTCCGGACGATCGAGAAATTGTCGCCGTAACTCCCCTTGGCTATCCGGCGGCTATTCCCCATCCCCGGCCGCGTTTGGACCCAAATTGGGAACGCAAGGTCCGCTGGTTGGAATAGGGCGAAGAAGAAAGAACTCCAAAAGATTCAATACTATCGATACATGAGCAAATAAGTTGAGACGATACAGGCAATAACGCATGATATCAAAGGCTGTAAAATGTATCGTTACCGAAAGCCGAAACAGCATTATTTGTGTGCTAAGACGATTGGCTGATAATAACCGCTTTCGTCAGGCATCAACCACTTTATTTGCGAAAACCCCGCTGTTTCCAACACCTTCGTTAATTCTTGCCTCAGAATGGCCCGATACTGCGTTGTAGCGCAGGTTGTCTGCCACTGCCCCTCTGCATTTCTGATGATAAATTGGCTAACATTATACACATTAGCGTTTTGCTGCCACTCCCACGTCTGAAATACAATTCGATTCCCCTCGTCTAAAACACGGGGCTGCGTCACTTCTGGTCTTTCTTGCACGAGTTGATCATAATCGCGAATAGACGCCAAAAATAGACCTTCATGATTTAATCGTTCCCACATACTTCTGGCAGCACGCAACAAATCCGTTTCTGTCAACAAATGAGGCAAAGCATTGTCGCAGGATAATACCACATCAAATTTTCGGGAAGTACATTGCTCAAGATAACGGAAATCCCCTGTATGAAAATCAACCTGCACGTCAAAAGATGCAGCTTCTGCTTTTGCCCGCTGTATAGATGCTGAACTTAAGTCAATGCCATGTACTTCATGTCCAAGTTTCGCTAGCCCAATCGATTGTGTACCAATACCACATGAGCAATCTAAAATATTCACACATTCTTTGCCTAGCTGGTTCGTAATAATGTTGTGCAACGTTTTGCCTTGTGCTATTACACTGGCGTGCCAATCAATAAAGATCAAATCATAATACTGTGACAAATCATCGTAAAATTTTTGAATCGACTGTGTCATATGCTCCTCCGTCAAACCCCGACAATTCCATTTCTATCCTTTTCTATTCGGGCCCATTTCGACAAATCCCTGCGATTAATGTTCCTGCCGAAAAAAGTCATTAGCTTTGGCAAAGCGCTTCTCAGCCCACCCCGCCAAACTGCCGAGCACTGCTGACATTCCGAGCATGGGGATTACTGCGCCAGGTTCCGTCTTCATGACGATAATCATCACCGGAACCGCCATGATTTCTGCGATTAACAGCCCTTTGAGCCATCCGCTCAAAGGAAAGGAAACATAATTCACGACAAAAACCACAACGACCCAATGAACAAATGCCGAAACAATAGAATACATATCCAATTGCTGCAACGCCATGGGCACGATATCGATGATTCCTGCGACAATGCCGCAAAACAAGGTCGCTTGCCATTTTTTCATATTTTCCTCCTCTTTCCGCTCTATTTTCAGCTCAATTCTCCAGCATGCCCAAGTTTTGCTGAAAAATCATGCCTCTAATTTTCCCCGTTACGCCATCCGGTGTCAGATACTCCGGATGGCTTTGGAATACCGCTGCGGCCTGATCCAGGCTTTCCATTTCGTCAATGCATTGCTTCACTTTATGTTTCGCCAGAGGCTGATTGACGAACAGCAGTTTCCCCGACTGGATACGATGGTTGGCAACGGCGATGTCAACCCGCTTGTTACAGTCACAGGTCTGGTGATTAATCAGCCCACAGTTGCTTTCCATGAAAATCCGCATTTTTTCTTTCACTCTCGACAGTCGCTTTCGGTAAGCTTCTGGCGTTACTTCCAACATGTCAGCCCCGTCGTTGCTTTTAACATTAAAAATCGCACTCAAAATATAAATTATGCGCTCTCCCCGACTAAGACAGAGCAGCATCGCATGCGTACAGGAAATTTTCAATTCTTCGGCCAGAACATTTCTGTCAACCGAAGAAAGCTCTATTGGCGACAGAACGTTCTGCTCTTCCTTGATTCCTTTTTCAAAGACGTCAAAAGAGAGGTTCTGATGTTCGAGCCCTCTTTTGCGGGTGTTGATCAAATAATTGGAAGCTATTTTGTAGACCCAGGTCGTAAACTTACTTTCCCCACGGAACTGCGACAGATTAGTGATGACTTTGATGAGTATTTCTTGGGTCACGTCTTCCGCATCCGCAGGATTCCAAAGCATCCGAACAGATAAATTGTAAATATCATCCTTGATCAAAATGATGAGTTCTTCCAATGCAACTCTATCACCGTCGAGCGCCCTTTTTACAATTTCGCTATTAATTTCAACCATGGTTATCCTCCCTTAAAAATCTCTATACTTATTAGACACCAAATTCACTTTTCTGTGACAGGTAGTCGGAAAAATATTTAATAAAAAACCGCCCGAAGGCGGCCTGTTTATTGCAAAGCGGAATATTTAGTTTCGTATCCCCAATTTGGCCACCACCCTAAACCTTCTCGTCCATTCGTCCCTGCTTTTGTGCGGTTATGTATGCGAGAGTGACCTCTTTAGGCTGTTTTTCGATAATGATCTCTTCGATTTCGCCATGTTTTTTTTCGGCTTTGACCTCTAGCGGGCACGGAGGTTCCGTGTGAAAAAAAGCAAGCGCTGCGTCTGTAGAATCAAAGAGCGGAAACAAGCTGAGCAATCCGGTCATATCAAAAATTTCCATGACCCCTGGTTTGAGGCAACATAGAGCCACGTTGCCGTCTGCCTTCCTTGTCCGTTTTAAAGTCGAAAGAAATACTCGCAAGCCCATGCTCGAAATGTACTCGGTGTTGGAAAAATCACAAACAATTTTATAGTGCCCTCCCTCCAGCAGACTATTGCACTGTTTCTCCAGCTCCGGCGACGAGGTCACGTCGATTCGAACTGACAATTCTATTACGTGTACGCCATCCAGTTCCCGTATCAGCATATCTTATTTGCTCCTTTTTACGTCAAATCCCGACTTTTAGTTGTTGGAATGATCAAAACTTCACTATTGGGGATTTTCGTTTCCAGGTTAAACTTGATTTTGTCGATACTCTGCTGGACTTGTTTCATTTTCTGTTCCCCGTCGAACCCGAGAAAAATCTCTATATATAGTTTGTCTGTATCCCGTCTTAAGCGGATCGCATGAAAGTCGGCATATTCGTCGAAATGAGCCGACAGTTCCCGCAAGACATCAGCTTGTAATGCTTCTTCCGTATCATAGTAATGGTATAAATTCGTAAGCCCTGCCGCAGTGAAAACGTCCCGAACTCTTGGTTTCAGCAGACAAAAAACCATCTTACCCTGTAGCCGATGGAAGTCTTTAAGAACGGATAGAAACATCGACAATCCAGCCTCTGATACGACTTCGGTTCGCGAAAAATTGCAAACGATATTCCGGACTCCCTCGTCACTAAGTCGGCGCAGAACGGTTTCCACGGCGGCAGCAGCGGCGCCGTCCACTTCACCCGGAACAATGACAACTTTTGTTGAGCCATTCGTATTGACTTCAATCTCCAAAAAAACCAATCCTCCCAGATATGATCAAATTGACAACCGGAAGAAACCAGTTATAGTATTCGACAATTTTCAGCTTTGTCCTGTCAGCATTATCACTGCCCTGTGTCCCCAGTCCTGCAGATGTTACTTTCCCCATGCTCGATTTTCGTTTCAGGGCAGAAATTTTTTGAACCTGATAGATTTTGAATGCATTTTAAAAATTATCATAAGCAACCTAAAATAGATACTATCCGAAAGTATAAAAAAGAAACCTTACCAAAAAATGATAAGATTTTCTTCAAAACTACCTATGCTTCTGCGCCTCGATGAACTCGATCATTCTTCCAAAAAGGTCTTCACCCGCTGCCTCACAATATTTGCCGGACCAGGGATCGGCAAACCCATGCAAGGCATTTGCTTTGACCAGATTAACATTTTTTTTCGCGGATAGCTCCTGAATCAAACAATCAACATCAAAGCCCTCTTCTATTCGGGGAAAGCAAAGAAATACCGGACACTGTGGTTCCACGTCCTGATAATCTCGTATCCGGGAACCGTAAATCCCCACAGCCCCTGTGCACCAATCCGCCGACCGGCTGCATATCCAAGCGATGGTCGCTCCGACACTATAGCCAACGATGAAGCAATAGCGATACTTGTCGCGAATGCTCCGCGCCAATATTTCAATGCGTTGCTGAGCCAAACTGAATCCGACATTCTTCATAAAGTTCTGGTAGGCAATCGGCTCTTCACGATAGCTAAAGGGATTCTGTCGCGGTGCAAGCAGATTCGGACATAACACGTCATATTTTTCTTCGCCCAGCCGGTTGCAGACTCCCGCGATATGGTTATTAATTCCGTAGATTTCATGCACAACGATGATTGCTGTATCGGAGTTGTTTTGAATGCGTATCATGGGTGATTGCTCCTTGCTTCCTCAATTGCCACCATCAAAAAACCGCAAAAGGCCGCATTATCAACCTGCAATGGCTCGGCCACTTCCTGCTTCATCAGCATGATCTGCTCCCGGTATGCCTGATAAAACTCAAAAGTGGGACGAGGGCTGTATGTAAGTCCTGTCAATTCAAAATACGCGATGATTCCTTTCGCGGTTGTCGGCTTGATGAATGCCTCTACACTGGGTCGGTAATAGATCGGGTAAACCGTCAAAAGCGGCCATTTTGCAACTTTATATTCCTGCAGCAGACCCGTCATCAGCCCAAACCCCTTCGCCTGGTCTCCATGCAGAAATTCTTTCAGTCCATAGGCCAAGTGTTCTTTTTCATCGGCGCTCATGGAATGCACCGCATCGCG
>Ga0316604_10002286_pt1 | contig 14937 bp, 11 predicted proteins | sample OWC_soil_day20_C_FD_207650 | JGI IMG/M metagenome (GOLD analysis project Ga0316604, IMG submission 207650) | Wetland soil microbial communities from Old Woman Creek delta, Ohio, United States - OWC_soil_day20_CT | ecosystem: Environmental > Terrestrial > Soil > Wetlands | place: USA: Ohio... | reverse complement strand
TGATAAAAGTAGCTACTGCGTGCCATTCCTACGTAACCGAGCAAATCTTTCAATGGATATTCATTTTTTAGGGTGTCGACCAGTACCATCTTTTCTTTGTTTGTTAGGTTTTTCGGATCGACACCCGAGTCTTTTTTTACGATTTCCACCGTTCCTTCCAGAATATCCTTTTCAAGTTTCAGTCTATGAATTGGCGTTTCAACGATTCGATTTCGGATAAAAGAGAATCTCTATCATCGGGGAGTGGCTTATCTTTTTTCTTTGTCAATGTTATGCTGTCCCCCTTACCGAGCAGATCGTTTTTCCAATTGTACAACGCCGCCCTTGTAACACCACATTCCTTGGCGATGTCTTTTGCACTGCCGGTTCGAGTGCACAGCGCAATTACGCCATCTTTCTTCTGCTCTTGACTGTATTGTATACCTCCGACGCGTTTTTTGCGAGTTTCCGATGCCAATTCTTTACACCAGTCTCTGAGCGTTTCCCTGGAGGGGTATCCCAGCGCTTTTACCGTCCTTGATAGACGGCAACCATGTTCAAGATAGTACTTCACAGCAGTTATCTTCTGTTCCGATGAATATTTCGGATAGCGTGAATATCCATCTTTCAATATCCCAGTTTCTTGTTCTTTGAGATATGCAGCATACCATATCGGCAATGTCTTGCGGTCTGGGTAGCCAAGTTCATGAATTACATATGCTGTCGATTGATCATATTTGATGTAAAGTTTAATGGCTTTCGTTTGTTGTTCTATTGAATACATGGGCAACCTCCTGTCTCGTTTAGAGTCCAAGATTTTGTCCGCATGCCCTTATTGGAGAATGGATCTAAATGAAAGCTTTGTTTTACACAGGATGCCAGACCGTCAATTGATTTGCGCATATCCGTATAGCCGCAGGCAAGATAAATATGGTCGACGCCAGAAATGTCTCCTAGCATAAGTGTTTCATTGCCACGATGGCTGTTTCGACAAGTTCTGCATCAGCACTGCGGTAAATATGGATTTGGATATCGTTGCGCTGTATAGTGACCGCCAATTGTCCTGTATGGATGCTAGGCTTATGAAGTTCTACAAACGCAGGTTCTTTCCTCACTGGAATCGCTACTGGAGATTGATTTTGAGGAATAGCAAGTTCCCGGCAGGTTTCCTGACACACTTTCTTTTGCCAGTGGTAATACGTTTTAACGTTAATATTATTTTCCGCACACCAGGTTTTTTTTGTTTTTCCGCTGTTTCGGCAATCGGTTACAATTTTGATCCACTGTTGCATGCGAACTTCATGCGTCAATTTTTGCACATTCATACAACCAAAACTCCTTCCGACTTATTAAGAGTTCCAAAAGAATCTAATAAACTCCAATTAGATTCTTTTGGAACCATTTTCGCATTAGGATGTCTTATTGTCTATGTGCCGGTTTGTTTGACGCTTACATTTCACAAGATTACTGGCAAAGAAAATATTAGTGATTTCCAACGACGTTTAATTGCTGAGGAGCATTTTCCAGACGATGAAGCATGCAAACTTTCAAATATACTCGCAAAACCCACCTTCTAATAAGGTACTTCTATATCCACTCACGGGAAAATCATTTCAGTGTAAATAGCACCATTTTTTCATTAACAAGTTTTGCCGCTAAATCCGATACGTCGCCAAACTCCATACATCCGGCCTGGCAATGCTGTACACATGCCGGTTTTTTACTTTTGGAAACCCGATCTCCGCAACCATCACAAAAAGCAGTAGGTGACGGAAAGAAATCATATTGCCATCTTCCAAAAGGCAGTGGAGTTGGGCCAATACTGTTTAATTTAATTCCATCCTTCGTTGGTTCATAATCGTGCTCCTGACGGCAAGCGATTTCACAAGTGTGACATCCGGTGCAATATCTGTAATCAATCAAAAGTCCTTTTGCCATTTTAAATCTCCTCATTTCTTAAAAGTAATCAATCTGCTTTACTGATCCGGCAAAGTAATGATTTACAAGAATTAGCCAGACCAGATTTTCCTGGACGCATGGGCACTAAACAATTAATATTGGATTCGAAAGTGCCAAAGAACGTGCCATCCTCAGGATCTCTTTCCGGAAACCACCAAGCATGGTCAGCCGATACGGTATCCTTTCTCAACCCTGCGAAGAATTCTGCTTTCATTCTGCATTCGCCTAAATGATTTTCAATTTTCACCCAATCCCCGTCCTTAATGCCATATTGGGCTGCTGTTTCGGGATGAATTGTGACACATGGATCAGGATGTAAGCGACGCATCGAAGGGCTTTGTCGGTGCTCAGAATGGAAGAACCCCCAGCGACGCGCGCCGGTCGTGAGAACCAAGGGGTACTTTTGGGCCAGCTCCGGTGTGCGTACAGGGCTTTCCGGCGGCTCTGAATAACTGGCAAGATCCTCAAGACCGAAATGGGCAAGCATCTCACATCTGAATTCATATTTTCCGCTCATCGTATTAAATCCGGGCTCTCCATCAGCACGAAGCAGCCCTTTTTCATGCTTATAATATTCGAATTCCGGATATTTCCAAGTCTGTTCCCTTAATTCGCTATATTTTATCGGCAAGTTCCCTTTTCCTAGTATGTAGTTATAAAATTCCTCGTCATTATTCCATGGGTTTCCTTCTGGATCAAAACGTTTACCGATTTCATAAATGATCTGCGGGTCTGATTTGCAATCGCCTAAAGGCTCTATCGCCTTAACAATGGCACCCAGATAATACGGTTGGTGTCCGCTAAGTCCAATACGCTCGGCAAAGGATGCAGCCGGCAAGATCACATCGGCTGCAGCTAGAGCAGTCGGAGTCATGAACATATCAACGACAACAATAAAATCCACATTATCAAACGCCTTTAAGATACGTTTAGGATCAGCACCCATACAAGCCAATGGATTATTTGTTTGCATCCATAATGCCTTAACTGGATAAGGATCACCTGTTTCAATCGCATCAAGAATGGAGTCAGGACTAATTACCCCAATCGCTCTCAAAGCAGGGTATTTGTGGTTTAATATTTTTTCCCGCTGCTCTTCATCTTCCAAACGAACATCATCCGGTGGATTCCATGTATCTGTTACGCCGAAACAGGGGCGTCCGATCACCATGCTCCCGGGCTTTTCAATATTGCCTGTAAGAGCAACAAGATCCATAACCGCCATACCGGTTAAAAAACCTTCCGAACTATGATCAAAGGCAACCCCCCATTGCAAACAAGCTGTATTTGCTTTTGCTAAAAGACGAGCCGCTTCAATGATAAGTTGCTTATCAATACCACAAATCTCTGCTGCTTTTTCAGGAGAATATTCCAAAGTTTTATTTTTATAATCCTCAAAATTCGCAGTCCATTTCTCAATAAAGTCCTTGTCTTCTATACCCTCAGAACAAATAACATTACCCATAGCGATGGCTAACGCAGCGTCCGTTCCCGGCCGTACAGGAAGCCAATATTTCGCTCTCGAAGCAAGCCAGGTCAGCTTCGGATCGATGACAATAAGTTCACTCCCTCGCTTTATACATTCCACAATCCAGTGTCCAAGAGTCCCATCGGAATTGGCAACAACCGGATTATTGCCCCAGATTACAATAACGCTGGGAGGAGTCCACCTCGGATCATCATAACGTTCCGGAAAAAATTGAGAATAGTCTGCAATTACGAAATCACCCAGTTTAAAGCCTGTGCTAACGAGTCGAGGGATGTAGCAGCCAAAACCACTTAAAAATCCTGGCATATAGTTGGGAGTATTAAATGATTTTGCCGTACGGGGACCATAACCATTGATATCTCGGCCTGTGCCCTGCGTAACAGAAATGGATTCAGAGCCATATTTGGCGCTAACTTCTTTCAATTTCTTCTCACAATAATCATAGGCTTCATCCCAAGTCATTCTTTCCCATTTATTTTCTCCACGTTTACCAGCGCGTTTCATGGGATATAACAGACGGTCAGGATTGTAAATCATTTCCTTAGCCGCTAAACAACGGGGGCAAAGTCTTCCCTGATTGTAAGGATTCTCCGGATCGCCTTCGATTTTCATCAACGCACCATCTTTGACGTACATTAAGATACCGCAATTATCATGGCATCCCGGACCGGTACGCGAATTACTGCGATATACAGTATAACCGTCTTCTTCCCATTTCCACGCTCGTCCTGACTGATCGCTTTTAAGTTCCATATGAGTTCCCCCTTTTTTTAATAACATATTTCATGTCATAAGAGCCGTTTTCTGGAAATAATTTCATTTTCTTCTTAGTTTCTTTCCAGCTCTTGTATTCTTATTTGCATTTAATATGCCAATCTCAAAGCCAAACTTATATATTTTTATTTAAAACCTAAAAAGCCTTATGAAATAAGGCTTTTTTTAGACAAAAAAATTAATTAATTGTCTAAAAAAAGCCCTCGTTACTCTAACTGTTAAGTTGTTTTGCAAACCTATAATCATTATTTTACAGCAAATGACCGAAACCTTAATGAATAATATCAAACTATTACATATTTTATGCGACAAGAAAAAAACAGAGCACTACAACATTTGCACCAAGCAATAAACACGCCCAAATTAGGCTTGGACGGCCGCTAACTTTCTCAATTTGTTACACAGTGGTTTTAAATACGTTAATCTTCTTCGCACAACTTATATTCCTTTAGCCGTCTATAGAGTGTTGGCCTGCTTATCCCAAGTATATTAGCCGCATCAACGATATTATAGTTCGTGAATGCCATGGTCGCCAAAATGGCTTCTCTTTCAACCTCGCCAAGTGTTTGAAGCTTTTGAAGTTTTGGGGAAGAATTTATTACCGCGTTTCCTTCTTGAATATTCATCGGCAAATCATGAAGTGTTATTTTATCATTTTCACACATATTTAGGGCGTAGTACATGGCATTTTGAAGTTGTCTGACATTCCCCGGCCACTCATACTGAAGTATTTTATTTGTAACATCATGATCCAAAATGGGTATCCCCCTGCCCATTTTCAAACTGTGTTTTTTCAGGAAGTATCGGGCGAGTTCAATCTTATCCATGCCTCTATTCTTTAATGGCGGAATTGAAATTTCAAAGGCAGCAATGCGGTAATATAAATCTTCCCGAAACTTATTCTGTCTTACCAGCCCATATAGATCCTTATTTGTAGCGGCAACAACTCGAAAATCCGTCGAAATATATTCACTTCCACCGATTCTCATAATCCGTTTGTCTTCAAGCACTCTTAGCAGAGATGGCTGCAGCTTCAAGGGCATATCGCCAATTTCATCAAGAAACAAGGTTCCTCCATCCGCCATCTCTAATTTTCCTGTATTTCCGCGCCGATTAGCCCCTGTGAAACTGCCTCCTTCATAACCGAATAATTCACTTTCAATCAGTCCTTCAGGTATAGAAGCACAATTGATCGCTATAAAGGGTCCTTCGGGCCGATATTCTTGATGAATAGAATGAGCAAATAATTCTTTACCTGTTCCACTTTCACCAGCAAGTAATACATTCCCATATTTTCCGGCTATTTTGCGAGCGATCTTTTTTGCATCGCTTATTTCCTTGCTGCTGCCATAAATATCCGAAAATTGGTATAATGCGTTTAAATTATTATCTCTCTTACAGTGTCGTTTATCATCTATGCTATGACTATTTAAGTTTCTTGTAGGATACTTATATTGTGGAATAACTTCTTCGATAGTTTTCACAAATAGAAAAAGAGTTGAAAAGAGCCATGTTATTAATTCTTTTTTATCCGGCGAATTATCAATAGCTCCGTAATAAGGCAATGCCAATATCCCAACGATATTCTTTTTTTCATCATGAATAGGGATAGATACAGTAAATGTTGGTTTCTGCAAATCTTTGTTGTAGTTTTCTGGTGACATAAGGCAAATTGGTTGATCTAAAGCAGCACAAAGCGATTGAGCAGTAGTTCCAACTTTTTCTTCGCTCAAATCCATATTGATAAAAAACGGGTTGCTGCTATGCAGCACGACTCCTTTAGGATCATGTAACACAACACAATATTTATCACTATTAAAGGCAAATGAAAAATATTTATTAAACAGCGGCCGACTTGCTTGTAGCAACACATCACTCTTCTGATGAATTTCACTGACATTGTTGATTCTTAAGTTTTTCTTTTGTATTGGTAATGTTGACTTAACACCATTTTTTTTACACCGAAGCCAGGATTGCGCTACGCACTGCCTTACCTTATCCAAATGTTCAGGAATCTCATTATTTATGATTAATGAGTGATAACATTGCTCAATCTCCGTCCAATTTGTTGAGTTGGTTCCGAGGACAAAAGATATAAGATTATCCAGGTGCATTGTTGGCTCAACTGTTTCATGCATATTCTAACCTCCTTCAATAGTAGATAATTTCTATAACAAAGTTCTTAAAATCATAGCATTTCACATCATGTACTATTAAAAAATTCCACAATTTCACACTATTTTTTCCTGTATTTTCAGTTTTGCCATATATTCAATTACCTCGGGTGAAACTCCTTCCAAATCTGTGTATGATACATTTTACATTTTAACGTTGAAGGAAAAATTCATAATAATAGATTAATACTGATTCAAGCTATAGTAAAGCCAGTTGGTTTTAAACCACTGACTTTACTATCATTTAATCATACTGTTGAGTTATAAAAACGCATTAAATATGAAAAATTGGAATGTTAAAATTCTCTCTCTTTTGATTGGATTGTATCTGGCTTAACCTTATACCAAGCGGCATACATGGTTGGAAAAACCAAAAGCGTCAAAATAGTGGCGACAAATAATCCCGCAGCAATGGCTACAGCCATTGCCCCCCAGAATACGCTCAGCATCAACGGAATCATTGCTAAGATTGCCGCAGCCGCTGTCAGCATGATGGGACGGAATCTGAGAACTGCAGCGTTGATAATACCATTCCACAAGGTTTCTCCGGCTTTTATTTGCAGCTCAATCTGGTCAATCAAAATTACCGAATTTCGAATAATAATTCCAGACAAAGCCAAAATTCCTAGCTGCACCACAAAACCCATCGGCTTACCTGACAGAACCAATCCAGCGCTGATACCAATTATACCTAACGGTGCCGTCAACAGAGTAAGAAGCATTTTAGGAACGCTATGAACCTGGATCATCAGTAGAGTGATAATAAAGAAAATCATCACCGGCACCGGCTCCAGTAACAGCTTTGCAGCGTCCTTACTACGTTCCAGCAGACCGCCAATATCGATACGATACCCCGGAGGCAGTCCGGCCCGTATATCCTTAAGTTTCGCATATATTTTCTGCGAAGCGTCATTTCCCGTGACACCTGCGACAACATTAGCCTGAACCGTAATCGTAGGTTTCAGATCCCGACGCCATATTAATCCATCTTCAGCATCATAACTAATTTGAGCAATTTGATCAAGTGGTACATACTTACCGTTGCCGATGTGAATATTCATGTCTTTGATCTTTGACAGATCAGTGCGGTTATTTGAATCAACCCTAAATACCATATTTACAGTTTTATCCTTCTCCCTGAATTCGGCTATAGGAGCGCCTGACAACTGTGACTGAAGTGAAGATGCCAGTGCTTGAGTACTTATACCGAGCAAGCGTACCTTGTCTTGGTCAATTTTCAGACGCATGATTTTACTCTTTTCGTTCCAATCGAGATTGACATTGAAAACATCAGGATATTCAGTCATCACGTCGCGTATTTGTCCAGCAATTTCACGCACTTTATCGTGATCATATCCACTCACTCTTAACATGACAGGATAAGGCTCTGGCGGTCCTGTCTGCAGGATTTTAACGTTTCCGCGAACACTAGAAAATTCTTCTTTCAATATTTTATCGACTGTTTCCGATAGAGCGACTCGAGCATCAATATCCTTGGCAACAATAACAAACTGGGCAAAATTGCTTTTATTGAAAGTAGGCTCCGCTGTCAAAACAAACCTAGGCGCTCCTTTTCCCACGTAGTAGCTGTAGTTAGCAATTGACGCAGCGCCTTGAATGCGTTCTGCAAATTCAGCTGCAACTGCGTCGGTTTGCTTGAAGGAAGCGCCTTCAGGCAAAGTAAGGTCCACAATTAACTCCGGACGAGTCGACGGTGGGAAAAATTCTTGTTTGACAAGCCCAAATAAGGCAATAGAGGCGACAAAGAAAAATAGAGTAACGAACAAAACGATTTTCCGGTGACAAAGGCACCAAGATAATATTTGCTTAAATTTCCTGTAAAAATAGGTATCGTAAATATCTTTTGCTCGCTCCGTCTTCGCACTAGTAACCGTGTGCTTAACCTTTATAAGATAGTACCCCATTAAAGGCGTGACCATAGCCGCCACAATCCACGATATAACCAACGCCAGTGTGACCACCGAAAAAATGCTGCCCATCATCTCGGACGCCGAGCCTTTGGAAAAGCCAATTGGAATAAAGCCGGCGCAAGTGATAAGCGTTCCCGTCAGCATTGGGAAAGCGGTCACAGTGTATGCATAGCTGGCCGCTTTATACCGGTCCCAGCCCTGCTCCAATTTAACTACCATCATCTCTATCGCAATTATAGCATCATCTACTAAAAGCCCCAGAGAGATAATCAAGGCCCCCAGAGAGATCTTCTGCAGTGCAATACCCATTATTTGCATGCCTACAAAGACAGCCGCAATTACTAAGGGGATACATAAAGCAACTACAAGTCCGGACCTCATGCCCAGACTGATAAAACTAACGCACAGCACAATAAAAATGGCTATCCCCAAGGACTCTACGAATTCATTGATTGAGGATGCTACCACTTCCGGCTGGTTCGCCACCTGATGAATTTCCAAACCGAGCGGCAGTTCTTTTTGCACTTGATTTATGGTTGTTTCTAGATTTTTACCTAGACTTAAAATATTACCATTCTTATCCATGGATAGCTGTAAGCCAATTGCTGGCTTGCCGTTAAAATAAAATTTAGGATCGGACGGTTCGATGTAGCTACGAGTTACTTTGGCTATATCCCCCAGGCGGAATGTGCGTTCATTACTCCTTATAGGTAGATTGCGTATAGCGTCAAGATCATCCAACATCCCGCTGACACGCAAGTAAACATTATCGGAAGATGCCTCGATCATCCCTGATGATGCCATGACATTCTGCGCTTGTATGGTAGAAATGAAGAGGTTTGGATCAATACCAAGCTGAGCTAGTTTACCATTTTCTATCTCGACATATATTTGTTCGGTTTGCACACCCACAAGATCTACTTTTCTTACGCCAGGAACTCCTAGCAAAATACGCCGGATTTTTTCTGTCTTTTCCCGTATTTCCTCATAGGAAAATCCGTCAGCAGTAATAGCATAAACGCAACCAAAGACATCGTCAAACCGGTCGTTGAAGAACGGGCCGATGACACCAGCCGGCAAAGAACCTTTGATGTCATTGACCATATTCCTAACTTCAACCCAAGTCGGTCGGACATCTTTTGCATCAACATAATTTTTTAGATTTACATAAATCACACATTGGCCTGTACTAGAATAACTTTTTATGTAGTCGATCCCCGGTGTATCCTGCAGTTTTTTTTCTATTTTATCGGTAACCTGTTCTTCAACCTGGCGAGCTGTGGCTCCCGGCCAGGAAGCACTGACAATCATTTGCCGTACAGTAAAATCCGGATCTTCCATCCGCCCTAATTTTTGATAGGAAAACAATCCAGCAATAAAGATTACTGCTATGAAATAAAACATTAACTGCTTATGGTTAAGCGCCCATTCTGTAAGGTTAAAATTCATCATAAGCTGCCACCCGCTACATTCACCTTTTGCCCTTCCTTTAGTTTGTGAATACCCGCTGTTACAATTACATCTCCATCCTTCAGTCCTTCCAAGACCTGAACTTTCCCGTCGCCAAAATCGCCTGTTCTTATCGGACGTAATTCAACAACTCCGTCACCAACTATCCATACTGCAGGGGACTGACCTGTTTGATAAATAGCAGCAAGTGGAATATACAGTGTTGTTGGCTGTTGCCCAGCAAATGCCCCGATCTCAACAGAAGCGGTCATGCCAAGTTTAATTTCCGGTATTGAGTTTACCAAACTTATGCGGACCTTGTATGTACGAGCTATTTTGTCAGCCATTGGCGCAATTTCTCTGATTTTCCCATCATTAACCACACCCGGCAGTGCCCAAAACTTCACTTTAATTTTTTGAGCCTTGTTAATTTCATCGATACGGCTTTCCGGAACATATATTTCTATCTCTCTTTCGCCATCTCTTACGACTGTAACAACGGGTTGACCAGCACTAACAACTTGACCGACTTCAGTATTTATTACGGATACTAGTCCTGGAATATCAGTATACAGTTGGCTATAGTCCAATTGGTTGGCGCCTTGCGTATATTGTGCTGAGGCTTGGCGGGCAGCCGCAATAGATACGTCGTAACTAGTTTTGTACTGGTCATATTGGGCGCGGCTTACGGCACCCTGCTCGAATAATTGTTTGTAGCGCATCAAATTTATTTCTGCCAATCTTAGTTGTGACTCGGCCGAATAGACTTGGGCCGAGCCACTATTGACTACCTGTTGCAAATCTTTAGAGTCAATCTGCATCAGAACATCGCCGGCCTTCACGCTGCTTCCTACCTCTACATGGCGCCTTACTATTTTGCCGCCCACTTGAAAAGCTAGTTGACTCTCATAGCGTCCGCGCACTTCGCCGGAATATGTGTAGGTTTGAAGCGCACCGTTTTCTCTGATAATCATGGTTTTTACTATAGGGATATCTTCCATGATTGCTTGTGGTTTTAAATAATGTTTAAATGAAATCCCAATAAGGACGCACATTATAAATACCCCGGCGAAAATTATGCACATTTTATGAGTGACTACCTTTGTCTTTATCATACCTCCACACTCCCTTTATTTATCTCTTAAATAGATAAAGATAATCCAATTTATTTAAAACAAACGTTTGTTTTAATACGACAAAAAAATAATTCACTTAAATCAATCAAATTCACTCCGTACTTTTTTAGGGTTGGTAATGCCATAAAGATAACCCCGAAAGGCGTGAGCAACATATTCTTCATTGGATTTTTCCGTTAGAGGAATAAATTTTTGATTAATAGGTCTGGTAATAAAATAAAAGTTTATAATTCCCGCCAAAGAAATTGCGGTGTAGCCAATATTCAAGTCCCTCCTAAAATCCCCGTTTGCCATACCATCTTGGAGTGCAGCAGCCATAAATTCATACATTTGCGAGATGTGTTTTTCAACAATTTGTCCACCATATTCCGTGGGGTTAGTTATTTCATTCGTCATTAAGCGAGCTAAAAATGGCCGCTGCATATTAATGCGTGCAATCTGATCGGCATAGGATGTTAGCCTTCTAATAGGTGTAAACAAAGCATTGCCTTGTACTGACCTTAATGCCTGTAAAATTGGAGTAAGTTGCTCTTTCAATATGGTCTGGTAAAGCCCCTCCTTACTGTCGAAATAGTAAGAAATGGCGGATACATTAACATTTGCTGCTGTTGTTATTTCGCGCACCGAGACGGCAGAAAAGCCCTTAGTTGCAAACATCTCAGTGGCAATTTCAATAAGTTTCGTGCGAGTATCTTTTTCCATATAAATTCGCTCCCAACAAACAATCGTTTGATTTTAGCATAATCAAGTATGTTTGTGTTGTCAAGATTTCCCCAATAATAGATCAAGGCTAAAATCACAGTTTTGGTACAAAAAACACAGGCACAAAAGTCTCTCTAGCCGTTAAAATAGCTAGCTGATAACGCAGATTGGAATATTTTTTTTACTTAGTCGTCAACCTTTTTCGCTGCCAAGATCTCCTGAATATTTACAATTTTCTCTTTCGCAGGATCACTGGATAAAGCCCGTTTGAATTCATCAATACTTTTGCCCAACGACCGCCCTACTTCCGGCAACTTTCCTGGCCCAAAGATAACAAGCCCCACAACTAATATTATACTTAACTGACCTATACCTAGATTAAACATAATTTCACATCCCTTTTTAATCCTCTTGCTATGTTTAGCTCTTTATATTTTTTTAACCAAGGAAGCCAATATCGTTTTACTGCTGGATACCACCATATCACCAAAGCCCTTGTTCTTAGCAAAAATTTCATCCAAAGCCGCAATCAATTTATCAAGCTGCTCATACGATACGGTAAGTGGCGGTTCCAGACGAATAACATTCGGATTATTTAAAGTATATGCTGTAATAATCTGATGTTTGTTTAAAAGTTCTCCTGCTACCAGTGCTCCCAGATATTCCTCGGCTAATTTCCCCACAGCTCCTCCAGTCAGCTTGTTGAGAAGCCCGCCTTGCTTCGGCTGCGCAAACTCAAGGCCAAGCATAAGTCCCATTCCGCGAACATCTTGCAAAAACGGATATTTTTCCTGCAACTGCCATAATTTTTTAATAAGATAATCTCCCTTTTCTGCCGTTTGTCGTGATAAATCTTCGCGAAAAATAATCTCTAACGTAGCAATTCCTGCCGCTGCTGACCGAGAATTACCGCCAAAGGTGGATGTATGCAGAGTCGCCTTTTCCAGACTGCCATATGCGCGTTTCCATACCTTCTCTATAGCAATATACACCGCCAGAGGCATCACACCGCCTCCGAAGGATTTGGATAAACACATAATATCGGGAACAATCCCTTCGTGTTCGCACGCAAACAGTTTACCAGTACGGCCGAAACCAGTCTGGATCTCATCAACAATAAGCAATGCATTATGTGCTGTACAAATCTCCCTGACGTCCTTCAAATAGCCTTCCGGCGGAACAACAATACCGCCTTCGCCTTGAATAGGCTCTACGATAAAAGCTGCCACATCTTCCTTGACCAAAGCTTTTTCAAGCGCAGCACTATCTCCGTATGGGATAAATTCTACTACTGGCAACAGAGGATTAAAAGGTTTCCGGTATTTCTCCCGCCCCGTAACTGACAAAGCTCCAAATGATTTGCCATGAAAAGCACCCTCGCAGGAGACAATTTTTGTTTTTCCCGTAGAAGCTCGTGCCAGTTTCAAGGCCCCTTCCACCGCTTCCGCGCCACTATTACCGAAAAATGAATATTGCAATTCGCCTGGTGTAAAGAGTGCCAAATTTCTGGCCAAAGCCCCCGCAAAAGGATTGAGGGCAGCTTGCAGCAAATTAGGGGATCGTATCGATTCTACTGCCGCGATGATCTCAGGATGATTATGTCCCAAGTTCAAAGCTCCATAACCTCCTAAAAAATCCAAGTATTCATTTCCTTCATTATCCCAGACTAAGGTACCCTCGGCCCTAACAAAAAACTTATCAAAATTTAATAATCCCATCATATTTACTAATTCCGGATTGATAAATTGACGGTGATTTTCCCGATTTTGTTCCCGTGTTAGTTGCATAACTTCCTTGAGTTCTAAAAAATCGGGGATTACTTCTTTTATATTTCTTTTCATTTTCGCCTTTCCTCCTTCATCAACCTCACATACTTGAAAAACCATACTATCCGTTCATTTCGTTACTTGGATATCTCCGTAATTTTTTTATAATTTTCGGAAATTCAACCACTATTTCTTGTATAATTTCATCTGCCGGTTTGATGGAATGAATCAAACCGGCAATCTGTCCGACCATTACCGAACCAGACTGAATATCGCCGTCCAGAGCGGCAGATTTAAGTTTGCCGGCACCCAGACGATGAAGTTCCTCTGGGCTAGTTCCTTGTCGTTCCAGTTCAGTAAGTTTCCGCGCCAGATTGTTGCCGATGACCCGTACCGGATGACCAGTAGACAACCCCGTTACCACAGTAGACCGATCTTTGGCCCGCAAAATGGCGTCCTTATAATTTGAATGAGCAATACATTCTGTAGAAGCGACAAACCGCGTACCAATTTGTACGCCTTGAGCTCCCAAGGCCAACGCAGCAACCACACCACGAGCATCGCCTATTCCGCCGGCAGCAATGACTGGAATATGAACCGCATCAACGATTTGCGGGATTAGAGCCATAGTAGTAACTTCACCTACATGCCCCCCGCTTTCCATGCCTTCGGCAATGACAGCATCAACACCGATACGTTCGAGCCTCTTTGCTAGCGCCACGGAGGACACGACAGGTATAACCCTGCTACCGACTTTTTTTAATTGGGGTATAAACTTAGCTGGGTTACCCCCTCCGGTAGTAATAATCGGAATATGTTCCTCAATCACTACCTGCATTACTTCTTTCACAAACGGCGACTTGAGCATAATGTTCACACCAAAAGGTTTGGTCGTCAACGCCTTGGCTTTCCGTATTTCAGCTCGCAGCAAGTCTGGCGGCATATCCCCTGCACCGATTAATCCCAGTCCACCGGCGTTAGAAACGGAGGTGGCCAGTTCGGCGGTGGCAACCCAGGCCATCCCCCCCTGTAAGATAGGATAATCAATGTTTAACAGCCGACATATCTTTGAATTATACAATCACATTTTCCTCCTTAGCCATTATATTTCACATGGCACCCAATTAAGCCCAGTCCCAAAAGCTGACCACCACACAGACATTGTGGTCTCTCCCTGTGTAGAAGTAAGTCAGCAACAAGATAATTACCATTTACGGTCAGTCCACACTGCTTGCTATTGTGCAGACTACCGTCAGTTTTAGTAAGCCATAATTCCTGGTTCCGGATTTTGCCTATTGTGAACAACAAATACTAACGGCCTGTAAAACTCCGGCTTCCTAGGCCGGAACCTGATACAGGCCGTAGTTCGAAGTAAAATCGACTTATTTCATGTAGAGTTATACCTTTCGGAGACAATAATCTTTACCTGCAGTAAGTCATCATTTATTTAGCGATGGGCTTCTTTTCTCCCGCAACAGACAACATTAGCTTAATTCTATTCAGTTGATTCACCTCACTGATCGTTGAATCATAATCCAGCGAAATAATATTGGCGCCCTGGTAACGCCGCCGTAACTC
>Ga0316604_10002285_pt1 | contig 14945 bp, 15 predicted proteins | sample OWC_soil_day20_C_FD_207650 | JGI IMG/M metagenome (GOLD analysis project Ga0316604, IMG submission 207650) | Wetland soil microbial communities from Old Woman Creek delta, Ohio, United States - OWC_soil_day20_CT | ecosystem: Environmental > Terrestrial > Soil > Wetlands | place: USA: Ohio... | reverse complement strand
GTCCTCGTCGACACCTGGATGTGGACGCCTTTCGTGATGCTGATCTGCCTGGCCGGCCTCAGGTCCATTCCTCCCAGCATCTACGAAGCCGCCGAATGCGATCGCGCCAGCAAGTGGCGGCAGTTCTGGACCATCACGCTGCCGATGGCGCTGCCCTTTTTGATGCTGGCCGTGCTGTTCCGGGGAATCGAAAACTTCAAGATGTTCGATCTCGTGGTGCAGCTCACCGGCGGCGGCCCCGGCGCCACGACCCTGCTGACGTCGATCGATCTCAAGCGCGAAGCCTTCGAGAAATGGCGCACCGGCTTTGCCTCGGCCTACGCGGTGATCCTGTTCGTGACCGTGTTCGGTCTGGCCTCGATTTACGTCAAGGCGCTCAACAAGGTGAAAGACAGATGAGCTACTCCATCACCGAGCCGTCAAGCCGCCAGAAGTGGTTCGCAGGAATTCTGGTTATTGGCTACGCGCTGCTGACCTTGCTGCCGCTGGCCTGGATCATCGCCACCGGCTTCAAGACGCCGACTGACGCCATCGCCTATCCGCCGAAGGTGGTGTTCAGCCCGTCGCTGGAGGGATACGTCAACCTGTTCACCTCGCGCAGCCGGGTGACGCCGGAGGATCTGGCCGCGCTGGGACCGCCGACCACCTGGTACGACGCCATCGTCCGCCAGTATGACATGGTCATCAATGGCCCCTCGCGCTATGGCGAGCGGTTCATGAACTCGGTGATCATCGGCTTTGGCTCGACCTTCCTGTCGGTGTTTCTCGGCACGATCGCCGCCTATGCGTTCAGCCGCTTCAAGGTGCCGCTCAAGGACGATCTGCTGTTCTTCATCCTGTCGACCCGGATGATGCCGCCCATTGCCGTCGCCATCCCGATCTTTCTGATGTACCGGCAGCTGGGACTGAGTGACACCCACCTCGGGATGATCCTGCTCTACACCGCCGTGAACCTGTCGCTGTCGGTCTGGCTGTTGAAGGGGTTCATCGACGAAATCCCCATCGAATACGAAGAGGCGGCGCTAATCGACGGCTACACGCGCTTCCAGGCCTTCTACAAGGTCGTGCTGCCGCAGGCCGCCACCGGCATCGCCTCCACGGCCATCTTCTGCCTGATCTTCTCGTGGAACGAATATGCCTTCGCGGTGCTCCTGACCTCGGGCACGGCGCAAACCGCGCCGCCGTTCATACCCACCATCATTGGTTCCGGTGGCAAGGACTGGCCCGCCGTGGCCGCTGGCGCCACGCTGTTCCTGTTGCCGATCATGATCTTCACCATCTTGCTCCGCAAACACCTGCTGCGCGGCATCACGTTCGGAGCGGTTCGCAAATGAACAACTTCATCTATGGCCTGCTGCACCTGCGCCGAGGGGCCTGGGAGATGGTCGCCACCGTATTGATCGCTCTGGGCGTCGTCATGCTGATGCAGCCGCTGGCGCTGGTGCTGTTCACCTATTCCTTCCTGGTGACGCTGATCGGAACGGTCATGTTCATCATCGTCAGCCATTTTCCGGAGTAAACGATGGCACAGATCGTCATCAAGAACCTACGCAAGGAATTTGGCGCCTTCACAGCCGTGCAATCCTCCAGCTTTACCATCGAAAGCGGCGAGTTCTTCATGCTGCTGGGACCGTCGGGCTGCGGCAAGACGACCACGCTGCGGATGATCGCCGGGCTGGAGCTGCCAACGGCGGGCGAGATCTATATCAACGGCATCGAAGTCAGCCAGAAGCCGGCCTCCAAGCGCGATATCGCTTTCGTCTTTCAGATGTTCGCCCTCTATCCGCATATGAACGTGCGCAAGAACATCTCCTATCCGCTGGTCAGCCAGGGCATGCCGCGCGACCAGGTGCGCGCCAAGGTCGAGGAGGTCGCCGAGATCCTGGGCATCACTGGGTTGCTGGACAAGCCGGTCGGCGGGCTGTCCGGCGGCGACCGGCAGCGCGTGGCGCTCGGGCGAGCCGTGGTTCGCGATCCGGCCTGCTTTCTCATGGACGAGCCGCTGGGCGCGCTGGACGCCGAGTTCCGCGAGCACATGGCGCAGGAGTTGCGCGCCTTGCACGACCGGATGCACGCCACCACGGTCTATGTGACGCATGACCAGCTCGAGGCCATGCAGATGGGCGACAAGATCGTGGTGATGAACCACGGCGTCGTCGAGCAGTTCGGCCGCCCGCAGGACATCTACGACTGGCCGGCCACCACCTTCGTGGCAAAGTTCATCGGCTCGCCGGCAATGAACCTGCTGCCTTTCGACGGCATGGTGGGAAACGGCGCGACCTCGGTCACGCTGGCGGGCACTGAGGTACACATACCCAGGATGATCAGCGGCGACGACGGCGGGCTGGTCCTGGGCGTGCGGCCCGAGCACGTTCATCTGGACGATGATGCAGGATATCGCGGACGCATCATGGCGGTCGAGTATCTGGGCACCACGCAGATCGTCACGCTGGATACTGCGCTTGGGCAGGTCAAGGTCCGCGTTGGTTCGGACAAGGTCGCAACCGTTGGCGACACCGTGGGGCTCAGGTTCGATGCCCGCTCGATCTCGCTATTTGCAGCCAATGGCCATGCGTTGATCTCAACGGCCAATCAAAAGGTACTGAACCATGGCTGAAGTCCTTTTGAAAAATGTCTCGAAGTCCTTCGGTCGGCAGACGGCCCTTGCCGAGGTTTCCCTGACGATTCCCGATGGCTCCTTCGTGGTGCTGCTGGGACCGACCGGCGCGGGAAAAACCACGCTGCTGCGCATGGTTTCGGGATTGGACAAGCCCTGTGACGGCGAGGTGTTCATCGCGGGACGCTCCATGCAGGGCCTGCCGCCCGCGCAGCGCAACGTGGCGATGGTGTTCCAGCAATATTCGCTCTACCCGCATCTGACCGTGCGCGAGAACATGGAGTTTCCGCTCAAGTCGCCGCTGCTGCGGACGCCCAAGGCTGACATGGACCGCAAGGTGGGCGAGGTGGCCGAGATCCTGCAGATCTCCCACAAGCTCGACAACAAGGCGACGGCCCTGTCCGGTGGCGAGATGCAGCGGGTTTCCATTGGCCGCGCGCTGGTCCGCAGTCCGTCGGTCTACCTGATGGACGAGCCGCTGTCGTCGCTGGACGCCAAGCTGCGCGCCGATCTGCGCATCGAACTCAAGAACATCCAGGCCAATCTGGGCGCCACGTTTCTTTACGTCACCCACGACCAGATCGAGGCGATGACCATGGCCACCCACGTCGGTGTCCTCGATCACGGCCGGCTGGTGCAATTCGGTACGCCGCGCCAGATCTACGAGCAACCCGTCAGCATCTACGCCGCCGGACGCCTGGGCCAGCCGCACATCAACATCCTGCCGGCCGACCTGTTCGGACCGGCTCCCTACGGTGCGGCCTTTATCGGCATGCGCCCCGAGCAGATCCAGCAAGGCGAAGGGCAGGACAGCCTGGTCAAGCGGGTCGAGCATCTGGGGGACCAGACCCGCCTGCATCTGGCGTTCAAGAGCCACGATCTGACAACGGTCATCGATGCCCACACGCCGCTGCGCGCGGGCGACATCGTGAAAATTCAACCGCTGAGGCCGTTCTATTTCGATGCCGCCGGCGCCCGTATCGTCTGAGGAGGACACCATGACGCAATTCATGAACAAGCGCGAAAACATCGTCACCGAGGCGATCGAAGGGGTCGTGATGGCCTCCGGCGGGCGTCTGGTGCGGCTGGACGGCTTTCCGCATATCCGCGTCGTGATGCGCGCCGATTGGAACAAGGGCCGGGTGGCGATCGTCTCCGGCGGCGGTTCGGGGCACGAGCCGGCACATGTCGGCTTTGTCGGCCCCGGCATGCTGACAGCGGCGGTGTGCGGCGATGTGTTCGCCTCGCCGTCGGTCGATGCGGTGCTGGCCGGGATTCTGGCGGCTACCGGGCCGGCGGGCTGCCTGCTGGTGGTCAAGAACTATACCGGCGACCGGCTGAACTTCGGCCTGGCCGCCGAACGGGCCCGCGCCTTCGGCCTCAAGGTGAACATGGTCATCGTCGACGATGACATTGCCTTGCCGCACCTGCCGCAATCGCGCGGACTTGCCGGCACGCTGTTCGTGCACAAGGTGGCCGGTGATCTGGCCGAAAAGGGCAGCGATCTCGCGACCGTCACCGCCGCCGCCGAACGGATCATCGCCGGCACCCGGTCGATCGGCATGTCGCTCGATACCTGCACGGTGCCCGGCTCGGCCAAGGAAAGCCGCATCGCTCAAGGCAAGGCTGAATTGGGTCTTGGCATCCACGGCGAACCGGGCGTGGAGCAGATCGACTTTGTCGATGCCGAGCAGGCGATGGCGGCGATGATCGACAAACTGGCGGCCCAGGCGGACGACAGGGACTATGTCGCTCTGCTCAATAATCTCGGCGGCGCCTCGGTGCTGGAAATGTCGGTGCTGGCCTACGAATTGTTGCGCTCCGAACTGGGCCGGAAGATCAAGTTCATTGTCGGGCCGGCCGCCATGATGACGTCGCTCGACATGCGGGGCGCTTCGGTGTCGATCTATCCCCTGACCTCAGGCGATGGGGTGTCGCTATGCAGCCCTGTGGCCATGTCGGCGTGGCCGGGCTGCCATCGGATCATCTCCCCCGTCGCCCTGGCGCTGCCTGACGGCCTGACGCCCATTCGTCCGATTCCCTCACAGCACCGGGCAACGCGCGATTTCCTCCTAAAGTGCTGCAACATCATGATTTCGCTTGAATCTGAACTGAACGCGCTGGACGCGAAATCAGGAGATGGCGATACCGGGTCCACCCTTGCCGGCGCGGCAAAGGCCTTGATCGGAGCGCTGGATCACCTGCCGCTCGCCGACCATACGCAGCTCTATCGGGCGATCGGACTCGAGTTCAGCCAAACGATGGGCGGGTCGTCGGGCGTGCTGCTGGCAATCTTCTTTGCGGCGGCCGGCGACGCGGCATCCAGTGGATTGACCATGCGCGATGCGCTGATGGCCGGGCTGGCCCGCATGCAGGAAATCGGCGGGGCAAGGCCGGGCGACCGGACCATGATCGACGCCCTTCACCCGGCGCTTTCAGCCCTCAACGACGGTATCGCCGCGGCAGCGGCGGCGGCCCGCAAGGGCGCCGATCACACCGCAACCATGAGTGTCGCCAAGGCCGGCCGCGCCGCCTACGTGAGCGCCGAAAAGCTGAGCGGTCACGTCGACCCCGGCGCAGAAGCCGTTGCGCAATTGTTCGAGGCGCTCGTCTAGAGCACATCTGGCGAACTCAGGTTCGCCGACGTGCTCTATCCTTTTGTTTCCACGTAACTCCGGACGCAAAACCGGTTCCCACTTTTGCTGGAGTTGCTCTGGCGCACAGGCCGATCTCCAAAGCCAGGAGCGCCGCATAAAGCGGCCCACATCTGTTCACGCAGGCAAGGCCGCTTCCGTGGCGCGCAGGCTCTGGCGCTTGAGGCGCAGGCTTGGCTTTTCGATCAGCACCCACGAAAGCCACGCGGCAAGAGTGGCACCGCCGACCGTAGCCAGCAGGCTGATGGCCGATCCCGTCCAATTGAGGCTGACCAGAATGTTCAGCACCAGCCCGTGATAGATGTAGACGCCGTAGGAAATGTCGTTGCCGCGCAGCAGTCGGCTGGACAGCGACGGCAAGGTATAGGCGAGCGACACCACGGCAATGGCCAGCATCATCAGCGACAGGTAATCGCCGATGGCGCCCGCCGGCTTGAGATTGACGACGGCGATATAGGCGGCAAGCCAGAGCACGCCCTTTCCCCGCAAGAACCGATGCACGACCGCGATGTGCCTTTGCAGCAGCGTTCCGGCCAGGAACATGTAGAAATGCGTGAAAAAGGCGTACTTCAGGAGTTTGGCAACCCTCGTTTCCTCAGACGTCAGCATGTCGGGGAAGAGATGGTTGATGCAGATGCCGACCAGGGAAAACAGCACGAATGCTGCCAGTAGAACCGCATCAAGGCTGATTTTCGACCGGCGAGCCAGCCAATACAGGACCGGCAGGACGAAATAGAACTGGATCTCGACAGGGATCGTCCACAGACTGCCGTTATACGAGCCGAAGCCGAAATCCTTGAGGAACCCCGGCGTGTAGATGAGCGCGCCAAGCTGCGCCACGTACCAGGCAAGGCCGGCGGGATGCAGGAAGCTGAAGCCGAACAGGGACGCCACGAGCACGGTTATGCTGATGCATGCCCAGAGGCCGGGAAAGATCCGCAGGGCGCGATTGCGAAAATACGAGCCGATGCCGCTGCTGCGCTCATACGAGGCGGAAATCAGAAATCCCGAGATGACAAAGAACACCGGGACGCCGCGAAAGTGCCACAGGCTGTCGGCCCAGGCCGGAAAGGCGAGGCCGAGATGGGCCTTCGCGTGAAAAATCAGAACCTCGGTGGCTGCCATAAGGCGCAACAGGTCGAAATTGTTCAGGCGGAAATCGTCTCTGGCTGAAAGGCTACCGGTCATCAATGGGTACTTCGACTTGTGGTTTCGTGCGTCCCGTCAGTTGCAGGGACGAGCGGGGCTGATCCTGTGTGCTGGCGCGCCCTGGCTTCCGAGGCGTCTTCTCTCTCGGAGCACACCCCGCAGAGGGCATCCTCAGCACATTCGATAGCCTCAATACGGAAGTTGAGAGGATAGTTGAAGTCCGTATGGCAAGAAAATAATAGAATTTATCGTAAAAAACAAAGATCGCGATAAAGTAAAAAAGAAATATGACAAGCATATAAGTTGTTTGCGGTCTTCCGCAAAGGAAGGCGTCTGAATTTATTCGTGCTGTCAGGTATAAAATGGTGGGAGAAGTAGGACTCGAACCTACGAAGGCTTAGCCAGCGGATTTACAGTCCGCCCCCTTTGCCACTCGGGACATTCTCCCATCCCGTTCCCGCCGCTGCCCGAAGGCGTTGGCCGAACGGGCGCTCTTATGGCGGCCATGCCGGGCGCTGTCAACCCCACCGTCCGATTGTTTTGTCGACAAGGCAATTGGCGGGAAACGGGACACGCCCCAGACGGGCGGGGCAACCGCCTGAAGCCGCCATGAGGTGGCTTCACGACGCCAAGCGGCGTCGCGCGAAGCGAAAGCCAAGGGCCGGCAGGCCCGTCGACGACTGAGGCCGAAGAAAAATCCACGCCACTGGCGTCGACAGGGCGCCGCGGCTATAAGCGCCACATGTCCGATGAAACCTCATCCCCCAAGCGCCCCGGCAAGCGGCCCGGACGGCCGTATGGCCAGACGACCGGCAAGTTCGGCCCGCGCGACTTCCGCCCCCGTCCCAAGCGCGAGCGCGAGGCGGGCGAGGCGCTGTGGCTCTACGGCCTGCACACCGTGGAATTCGCGCTGAAAAATCCCCGCCGCGTCGCCCTGCGCCTGCTGGCGACGCGCAACGCCCAGGCCCGCCTCGCCGAGCGTTTTCCTGACGGCAAGCTGCCGCTCGCCGCCGAGGAGGCGTCTCCGTACTCTCTCGACCGGCTGCTCGGCTCCGAGGCCGTTCACCAGGGTTGCGCGCTGGAGGTCCAGCCGCTCAAGCCGCTGACGACGCTGGACCTTTCCGGCGCCCGTCTCGTGCTGGCGCTCGACCAGGTGACCGATCCGCATAATGTCGGCGCCATCCTGCGGTCGGCCACGGCTTTCTCGGTTGATGCCGTGCTGACGACGACGCGCCATAGCGCCGCCGAATCCGGCGTGCTGGCGAAATCCGCCTCCGGCGCGCTCGACGTGGTGCCGGTCACCACCGTCCGCAATCTCGGCGACACGCTCGAGGAGATGAAGGCGGCCGGCTTCACGGTGGTCGGGCTCGATTCGGAGGCGCCGGAGGCGCTGGATGAAGCGCGCTTTGCCGCGCCGGTCTGTCTGGTGCTCGGCGCCGAGGGCAAGGGCCTGCGCCAGCGGACGCGTGACCTCTGCGACGTGCTCGCCCGCATCGACATGCCCGGCGAGATCAAGAGCCTCAACGTCTCCAACGCCGCCGTGCTGTCGCTCTACATGGTCCGCAAGGCGATCGCCGGCGCCTGACAATATGGCGCGTGACAGGTGCATGGGCAGGGTTGCGCCTGACCGTGCCTTCGGCTATTCGGAAATCCGCGCCGGCGTAGCACAGCGGTAGTGCAGCGGTTTTGTAAACCGAAGGTCGGGAGTTCAATCCTCTCCGCCGGCACCATTTCTTCCCAGCCGACAGCAAGCCCGTCGTCTATCGGCCTATCCACTGTGCCATACCGATGGATGCCGGCGCCGTGGGAACAAATCCGTACTGGGCATAGAGGTGCTTTGCGTCACCATCGGCGATCAGGCTGACATAGGCCTCTGCCGGGGCGAGCTGCTGCAACTCCTGCATCAGCCGCGAAACGATCGCTTTGCCGAGGCCGCGCCCCTGATGAGCTGGCTCCACGGCGATATCGACGATTTGGTAGAACAGCCCATCGCCGACGGCCCGCCCCATGCCGACGACACGGTCGCCCTGCCTGACCAGGACCGCTGCAACGGTGTTCGGAAGGCCGGCTGCTGCCGCCGTCTCGCTCCGGGGCGTCAGGCCGGCAGATCGGCGAAGACGGCAATAGTCCTCAATGGCTGGCACCTCGACGCTTACCGCATAGTCATCCATCATGTCTTGCCCCATCCGTTGAAGCGGACGATGTCCGCTTTCGATGAGCCACGCAACGATGGACGCAAGCGGGTCGTCGATGGAGGAATATTTTTCCTTGCCTTCAAGCGCATGGAAGCCTTTCAAGGATGCTATTCCAGATGCTGCGGCTTCAAGCCGTCAAGCAGGGAGTCTTGAAGCTTGCATCGCGCCTTGACCCTCGTCAGGCGACGGGCGATCAGCGCCATGCCGGTGCTGCTGATCGTTGTGGTCGCCACCTTCCTGTTGCTTGAGGCGGCGCCGGGTGATGCCGTTGACGCCTATCTGCTGTCCGCCGGGGGCGGCGATGCGGCGCTGGCTGCCAGCTTGCGCGCCCAATACGGCCTCGACCAGTCGCTGCTGTCGCGGCTTTTCCTGTATGTCGCCGCCCTCGGCCGGCTTGATCTCGGCTGGTCGGTCGCCTTCGAGCGACCGGTCGTCGATCTCATCTTCGAACGCCTGCCGGCCACGCTGCTGCTGATGGGCTCGGCCACCGCGCTGTCCTTCAGCCTCGGCTCGCTGCTCGGCGTTGTCGCCGGCAGCCGGCCGGGTTCGCTCCGCGACCGGGCGCTGTCGATCGGGGCGCTGACGCTCTATGCCATCCCCGGCTTCTGGCTAGGGCTCGTGCTGGTGCTGGTCTTCTCGGTGTCGCTGAGGTGGTTGCCGATCGCCGGGCTTGAAACCATCGCCTCGGGCAAGCACGGCCTTGCCCGCGCCCTCGATATCGCCCGCCATCTGGTGCTGCCGGTCGCCGCGCTCGGCTTCATCTATCTCGCCCTGTTTCTTCGGGTGATGCGTGCCGCCATGGCCGAGGTCTGGCGGCAGGACTTTGTGCTGGCGGCGCGCGCCAAGGGCCTCACCCGCCGCCGCATCGTCTGGCGCCACGTCGTGCGAGCGGCGCTGCTGCCACTTCTCACCGTGCTCGGGCTGCAGTCGGCCGGCATGCTGGGCGGATCGGTGGTGATCGAGAGCGTGTTCGCCATTCCCGGCTTCGGGCGGCTGGCGCAGGAGGCGGTGGCCGGCCGCGACGCGCCGCTGCTGATCGGCATCATCCTGACGTCGGCGGTGCTGGTGATCGTCGTCAACCTCGCCGTCGATTGTCTCTACGCCGTGCTTGACCCGCGCATCGGCGCCTCGGAGGGCTCAGTATGAGCTTTCTGCGCCGGCTGCTCTCCGTCCCCACCGGCGCCGTCGGCGTGGCGCTGCTCGTGGTCATCGCCGCTGCCGCGCTGCTGGCCCCGTGGCTGATCCCCGGCGATCCCCTCCGCATCGCTGGCCCGGCGCTGCTGCCGCCGTTTGCCGATCCGGCGCTGCCGTTCGGCACCGACCGGCTCGGGCGCGACGTGCTGGCCGGCCTGCTCCACGGCGCCCGCACCTCGCTGATCGTCGGCATCGCGGCGGCGGCGGCCGCGGTGCTGATCGGATCGGTGGTCGGCACGATCGCTGGCTTTGCCGGCCGGCTGGTCGACGAGGCGCTGATGCGCGTCGTCGATGCCTTCCAGATCGTGCCCGGCTTCCTCCTGGCGCTGGCCTTCGTGTCGGTGGCCGGCGGCTCGCTCGGCACCGTCATCCTCGCCATCGCGCTGTCCGCCTGGGCGCAGCCGGCCCGCCTCGTGCGCGCCGAGGTGCTGTCGATCCGCGAGCGCGACTATGTCGCCGCCGCCCGCGTCATCGGCATGCATCCCCTGGAGATCGCCTTCAAGGAGATCCTGCCCAATGCGCTGCCGCCGGTGCTGGCGCTGGCGGCGGTGATCGTCGCGGCGGCCATTCTCACCGAGGCGGCGCTGTCCTTCCTCGGCCTCGGCGACCCCAACGTCGTCACCTGGGGCTCGATGATCGCCGAGGGGCGCAACGTGCTGCGCGCCGCGCCCTTCCTGTCGGTGATCCCCGGCGTCGGTCTCGTCGCCGCCGTACTCGGCGTCTACCTCGTCAGCGAGGCGGCCGGCGAAGCGTTGGGGCGGGGAGGGCGGTCATGACGACGCTCACCACCATGTCCGGCCTCACTGTTACCTATCGACGCGCTCCGGCACCGGCGCTGTCCGGCGTGTCACTTGACATTGAAGCCGGAGAAATTCTCGCCATCATTGGCGAGAGCGGCTCGGGCAAGTCAACGCTGGCCCGCGCGCTGGCCGGCCTGCTGCCCGAGCGGACAGAGGTCGCCGGCCGTATCGATTGGCCGGGCCTCGACGGCGCGCCGCGCGCCGGCCGCGATATCGGCTATGTCTTCCAGGACCCAGGCTCGAGCCTCAATCCGGTGCTGTCGATCGGCGAACAGGTGGGGGAGGGCGCTCGCCACCATCTCGGCCTTGACCGCCGCTCTACCGACGCGGAGGTCCTCCGCCTGCTGTCTCGCGTTCACTTGCCGCAGCCTGAGCGCATCGCCCGTGCCTTCCCGCACCAACTCTCCGGTGGCCAGCGGCAGCGGGTGGCAATCGCCGCCGCCATCGCCGCGCGACCACGCCTGCTGATCGCCGACGAGGTCACCTCAGCGCTCGACGTGGTGGTGCAGGCGGCGATCGTCGAAATCCTCGTCGAACTGGTGCGTGCCGACGGCATGACGCTGGTGTTCGTTACCCACGACCTGGCGCTCGCCTCCGGCATAGCCGACCGTGTCGCCGTGATGGCGGCCGGCCGCCTTGTCGAACTGGGACCGGCCGCCGAGATCATCACCGCCCCGAGGGCGACCGAGACGGCGGCGCTGATCGCCGCCCATATCGACCTCACGACGCCGCCGCTGGTCGGGGAGGCGTCATGAGCGAACCGCTGCTGATTGCCCGCGATCTCCGCCGTAGCTTCGCCAGTGGTGGCCGCCACGTCGCCGCGCTCGACGGCGTGTCGCTGACCATCGCTTCCGGCGAGACGCTGGGCCTCGTCGGCGTCTCCGGCTGCGGCAAGTCGACGCTGGCGCGCGTCCTCACCCGCCTCGTCACGCCGGAGAGTGGCGACATCACGTTCATGGGCAACGACTGGCTGGCGCTCGGCGGTGGCCGCCTGCGCGCCGCCCGCCGCCACATGCAGATGGTGTTCCAGGACCCGCTTGCCGCCTTCAATCCGCGCGCCACGGTGGGCGGCGTGATTGCCGATGCCTTGCGTATTCACGCCGTCGTGCCGGGGGCGACGCGCGCCGCCGAGGTCGCCCGCCTGATCGACCGCGTCGGCCTGCCGTCCGATCTTGTCCGGCGGTCGATCCGCGACATATCGGGCGGCCAGCGCCAGCGGGTGGCCATCGCCCGTGCCGTCGCCGTCCGGCCACGCCTGATCATTCTCGACGAGGCGGTGTCGGCTCTGGACGTATCGGTGCGCGGCCGCATACTGGAGCTGTTGATTGACTTGCAGCGCGAGACTGGCGTTGGCTATCTTTTCGTTTCGCACGATCTCGCCGTCGTGCGCGCCGTCTCGCACCGGATCGCCGTGATGGACGCCGGCCGCATCGTCGAGGAAGGGCTGGCCGCCGGCGTTCTCGCCGCGCCGGCCTCTGACGTCCTCGTCCGCCTGATCGGCGCGGTGCCGCGCCTCAAGGGAAAGCCGCACGCATGAGTGACTTCGATCCCCTCTGCCTTCTTGACCCGCCGCTGTTTCCAGCCGACCGCGTCGCCGGCCTCGCCGACCGTCTTGCCCGGCTGATCGGCACGTCGGGCGATGTTCTGCTCGTGCAGGCGGAAGCGGTGGTGGCGCTCGAAGCGGTGGCGGCCAGTGTCGGCCGCTCGGGCCTCAAGGCCATCAACATCGTGACCAGCCCGTATGGCGTCTGGTTCGGCCGCTGGCTGCGGCGGGCCGGCGCCAGCGTGGTCGAGATCCGCGCCGAGGCGGCAAAACCGGTCAGCACGCGGGCGGTGGCGGCAACACTCGACGCCCATCCCGACGCGAAACTGCTGGCGGTGGTTCACGCGGAATCGGCGAGCGGCATCCGCAATCCGCTCGAGGCGATCCTGCGCCTGGCCCGTGAGCGCGATGTGCTCACCATCGTCGATGCCGTCGCCTCGCTGGGCGGCCACGCCTTCGCCGCCGACGCGCTCGGCGCCGATGTCGTGGTGGTCGGGCCGCAGAAGGCGCTGGCCGGGCCAGCCGGCCTCTCGGCCGTGGCCGTCGGTCCGCGCGCCTGGGCGGCCATCGACCGGCCGGGCGCCCCGGCGACGTCGACGCTGTCCCTCATCGACCAGAAGCGCCTCTGGCTCGATGCCGGCCGGGGCGCGCTGCCGGGCACGCCGTCGCCGCTTGAGCTGTGGGCGCTGGATGCCGCGCTCGATCGCGTCGACGCCGAGGGAATCGAAGCCATCGTCGGTCGCCACACCGAGGCGGCCGCTGCCGCCCGCGACGGTCTCGAGGCGCTCGGGCTGTCGTCCTGGGCATCGGCTGGCGAGGCGTCCCATCTCGTCACCACCTTCGCGGTGCCGGCCGATATCGACGCCAGTGTCCTGCTCGACCGCCTCCGGGCCACCGATCCGGAATTCTCCTTCGGTGTCGGAGCGGGGGCCGAACACCTCATCCGCCTCAACCACACCGGCCGCCGAGCCGACCCTGCGGTGGTACACGCCATGATCTCGGCGCTCGCGGTCGCCCTCCGCCGTTGACAAGGCGGCCGCACCTCCATAAATATCCGGCCACCCGAGCGGGTGTAGCTCAATGGTAGAGCAGCAGCCTTCCAAGCTGAATACCCGGGTTCGATTCCCGGTACCCGCTCCAAAAATCTCAAAGATTGAGCAAGTACAGCGATACCCCAGGCAAATTTCCGGGCACGCGAACGTTCTTGTCACGCCGTCATCGCCGAGCGCATCGAATCCCATAAACTGTCATCAACTCTGTTGAGCGTTGAGGCCTCTCAACCTTGCGAATGGCAGCTCGACAACAGCACCAGCGTCCTGGCAACTTATTGATACATATATAATTATGTCATCCTGGCGCAGGCCAGGACCTCAGGAAGAATGAAACGAGCGGCTCCTATCGAGCCCCGAGCACGCTTGGCGCCGGACAGGCCTTCATCGTCCCTGATGGAGAGCCTCTGGCCGGCCACTTGTGCATGGTATCGATCCGCGACTAGCCGGCGAGCCAAAGTCAGGCGGCCGAGGCGTGTTTTCCTTCGATTTCCCGTCGGGCCAGATCGGCGAGAAAGGCCGATCGCGTCAGTCCGCGCGTCTTGGCGATTTGGTCAATGGCAGCCAGAAGGCCGGCGTCCATGGTGATGTTCGCCTTTGCTGTCCGGCCACTCAGGCTGATCAGCGGAACGGCCAACAGAAAGGCTCCCTCGGCCAGATCGTTTTTGACGTCCTCGTCGAGGCGGACTACGTCCAGCGGACGGGCTTCGGGCAGGGGCTCCCCCTCCAGATGCAGCGAAAGCGCTTCGCTGGCATTGCTCAGGAGGTCGTCCATCTCGTCGGCAGCCGAGAAGCAGCCGGGAACGTCGGGGAAGTGAATGCCAAAGGCGCTGTCCGCGTCCTTATGCACAACGCCGATATAGTAGCGCATGAGGGGCCTCCTACTGCCATCCGGCTTGCTTGTAGATGTTGCTGACCGACGAAGTTCAGTGCACCCATTACCAGCGGTCAACTCCGAACAGAGCGAGTGCGACCAAGGCGAGTGCAAATAGCAGCACAATGGCAAGAGGTCCCTCGGCAGCGGCCTCCAGGATATATGGTATCCGGACTTTCAGTTTCGTTCTGTTTTGCATTGTTCGACCGCCAATAGGTTGTTCGCTCGAAGAATGCAGATCTCATCGTCGTTGCGCACGTACAATCGCGCGCAACGATCACTTGGTGCGTGGAAATAATGGATGCATGTTGCCATCCTTGTCGAACAATTTGGCGAAAGAGTCTCGTGCCTGCTCGAACTCTCCTGGTCCAAACCAGCGCTTGACAGTACTCGGCGCCACCCCAAGTACGTCGCCAATCATTTTGAACGTCGGCACTGTGCCTCTCGCCATCAACTGACCGGCGATCCATTTCGCACTATCCTTACTGCGGCGGATCGCTCCCTCGCGCTGGTAATGCAGGTTGGAGCCGCCGAGCCGCTCCCTGACAAGGACGATGAGATCACGCGGGATCGTCAACTCGTCATTCCAACTGAGCGCATCGAGTGAACAGCAGATCACCCAGTCGATGAGTTTCTCCGGAATGGCTAGCCCACGTCGGATCAGATGCGTCTGCCCGCCTGCCGCAATCTCACGTGCCTCGATGATTTTTTCCATCATCCGAAGGGCCATTTCACTGATTGCGTTCAAGTCGACATCTAGGATTCCGTTGAGAAGATCCGGATCGATGCCGTAACGCTCTAGGTGTGAAGCCTCAAGAGGTTGTCTCGGGTTAGGTTGAGGCGACTGATGGGTGTTTTCGCGTCAAGGCT
>Ga0316604_10002284_pt1 | contig 14947 bp, 12 predicted proteins | sample OWC_soil_day20_C_FD_207650 | JGI IMG/M metagenome (GOLD analysis project Ga0316604, IMG submission 207650) | Wetland soil microbial communities from Old Woman Creek delta, Ohio, United States - OWC_soil_day20_CT | ecosystem: Environmental > Terrestrial > Soil > Wetlands | place: USA: Ohio... | reverse complement strand
CTGGTGAGATTCATCGACAGCTGGCACGTTTCGCCGGCCGAGGCCAACGTCCAGCCACCGATCAGATCGGGCTTGCGCACTTCCGAGGCCGCGGCGGGGTTGGTCGGGGCGGTCGCCAGGCCCGCCGGTTGGCCCATGGCGACATCGGTCGTCGGCTGCGGCATGACCGGGATCACCGGCGCCGGCAGCGCTTGGCTCGCCACAGGATTGACCGGTTGCGGTGCGAGCGGAGCGATACGCGGCGGCTGCGGCGCATAGCTGCTGCAGGCGGTGAGCGCGAGGACGGACATGACAGAGGCGGTGGCAAGGATGCGCATCAGGTAAGGCTCCCAGGGGGCGAAGAGAAGACGCCGTGGCTCCCGGCGTGATTCTTACAAAGCATTGTGCCCAATGATAGCCGCACAGGTCCTGGAGTGGAACCAAAGGCTGAAAAAACTTGAGAATCGCAACAAATGCTCATCGTCGACGTTGCACGGAAGACGCGAAAGCCGCAAGATGGCTCGGTGTTCGGGCGGGGAGCACGTTGAATGTTGTCCTTTGTGGCGCGTGTGTTGGGGCTGGTGCTGTTTTCCATTGGCGTGGTGTCGCTGATTTCCGACGGTATCTCGTCGATCGCTGCCGACGCGGTGGTGATGACACCGCTATCGGGAAGTCTTTCTCTCATTGCACCCGACTTTGTCGACCGCATCGAGGCGGCGGTGACGCCGCTCATCGGCGAAGCGACCTGGGCCGAATGGGGCCCGGCAGTCCTCGCTTGGCCGACGCTCGCCGTCGCCGGCCTTTTCGGCATCTTCCTGATGCTGGCGGGTGCCCGTCGGACGCCCCGTTCGACGAGAGGCCATGTCGGCTTCCCCTCCTGAAACGGTCGTGCTGGGCATCGACGCTGCCTGGACTGCCGCAAACCCGAGTGGCGTGGCGCTGGCGGCCAAGATCGACGGTGTCTGGCGCCTCGTCACCGTGGCATCTTCCTTCAGCGAATTCATCAAACACATCGGTGGTGGAGAGGCCCCCAGCCCGACGGCGCTGATTGCCGCCGCCACCCGCCTTGCTGGACGGGCACCCGATCTCATTGCAGTGGACATGCCAATGATGGACGCGCCAATCCTGGCGCGCCGGGCCGCCGACAATGCCGTCAACCGAGCCTATGCGGGCCGGGGTGCCGGCACGCATTCACCGACCGGCAGCCGCCCCGGCGCCGTCGGCAGGGCGCTCGAGGCAGAGCTGTCCGTCGTCGGCTATCCGCTGGCCACCCTCGATATCCGACCGCCCTGTCGCATCGAGATCTATCCGCATCCGGCGCTGATCGAACTTCTGGGCACGACCTATCGCCTGCCCTACAAAGCCGGCAACACCGGCAAATACTGGCGCGGCCTGCCGCTCGCCGAGCGGCGCATCCGCCTTTTCAAGGTATGGGCGACCATTGTCGCCGCTCTCGACGGTGTGATGGCTGGCACCGCCGCCCTTCTTCCTCTGCCGCCGACTGATGCGCGTGGCCGACGCCTCAAGGCTTTCGAGGACTGCCTTGATGCTGTCGTCGCCGCGCATGCCGGCGCCATGGCGCTCGACGGCCGGGCGCGACCTTACGGAGACGCGACATCAGCGGTGTGGGTGCCGTTGTCGAACGTGCCGACGACCGTCATCGCTACGCATCGACCGGCAGGTTGAGGCCGGCAAGGCCTGACGACAGCTTGATGATGGAGCCAAAAGCTGGCGGGCATCGAGGTGCAAGCGCCAGCTCCGTCGACTGCAGATGGCATCGCTCCCGACCCGGCTTGCCGGATCGGGAACTGAGCGTCAGACGTCGAGATTGGCGACCGACAGCGCGTTGGTCTGGATGAACTCGCGGCGCGGCTCGACCTCGTCGCCCATCAGGCGCTCAAAGATGTCGTCGGCCTCGACCGCCTCGTTCACCTGCACACGCAACAGCGAACGCGCGTTGGGATCGAGCGTCGTCTCCCACAGCTGTTCGGCGTTCATTTCGCCGAGGCCCTTGTAGCGCTGCATGGTAATGCCCTTGCGACCGGCGCCGTAAACGGCATCGAGCAGCGTCCGCGGACCGCGCACCACGACTTCACTGTCGCGGCGCCGGAGCACGGCCGCCGCGCCATAGATGGCGGCAAGATGCTCGTGGTGGCCGGAGAGCTTGCGCGCATCGGCCGACGACAGCAGTGCCGCGTCGATGATGCTGGTCTCGGTCACGCCGCGCACGGTGCGATGGAAAGCGAGGCTGCCGTCCGGCATAGCTTCGCCCGTCCAGCCCTTCTCGAACTCATCGGCGATGAAATCGAGCCGGACGGCCACGTTGTCGGCGGCGGTCTGCGCCGCCTCGCGATTGTCGAGGAGACGGGCGTCGAGGGCGCCGGCAATCGCCGCCTGCTCGACGACATTGTGGCTATAACGATGATGCAGCCCATCGATGAGACCGCGCACGGCACGCGCACGGTCGACGATGGCCCGGAGATCCTGCCCGGCGCGCGCCTCGCCGTCGGCGAGTTTCAGGACCGCCTCGTCGAGTCCTTGCGTCACCAGGAAGTCCTCGAGTGCCCGCTCGTCCTTCAGGTATTGCTCGGACTTGCCGCGTGTCACCTTATAAAGCGGCGGCTGGGCGATGTAGATGTGGCCGCGCTCGAGCAGCGCCGGCATCTGCCGGAAGAAGAACGTCAGTAGCAGCGTGCGAATATGGGCGCCGTCGACGTCGGCGTCGGTCATGATGATGATCTTGTGGTAGCGAAGCTTGTTGGCATCGAACTCGTCGACGCCGATCGAGGTCCCGAGCGCGGTGATCAGCGTGCCGATTTCGGCCGATGACAACATCTTGTCGAAGCGCGCCCGCTCCACGTTGAGGATCTTGCCCCTGAGCGGCAGCACCGCCTGAAACTCGCGATTGCGGCCCTGCTTGGCCGAGCCACCGGCCGAATCGCCCTCGACGAGGAACAGTTCGGTGTTGGCCGGATCACGGTCCTGACATTCGGCGAGCTTGCCGGGGAGCGAAGCCATGTCGAGCGCGCCCTTGCGGCGGGTCAGCTCGCGGGCCTTGCGGGCCGCTTCGCGGGCGGCGGCGGCCTCGACCACCTTGCCAACCACGGTGCGAGCCTCGGCCGGATGCTCCTCGAACCAGGTGGAGAAAGCCTCGTTGAGAGCGCCCTCGACAACTGGGCGCACTTCCGACGACACCAGCTTGTCCTTGGTCTGGCTCGAGAACTTCGGATCCGGGACTTTCACCGACAAGACGCAAGTCAGCCCTTCGCGGCAGTCGTCACCGGTCAGGGTCACCTTCTCGCGCTTGGAGATACCGGCGCTCTCGGCATAGCCGGTCACCTGGCGGGTCAGCGCACCGCGGAAGCCGGCGAGATGGGTGCCACCGTCGCGCTGGGGGATGTTGTTGGTGAAGCAGAGCACATTCTCGTGGTAGCTGTCGTTCCACCAGAGCGCGACTTCGACGGTGATGCCGTCCTTCTCGGTCGACACCAGGATCGGCTTCGATAGCGCCGGCTTCTTCGAGCGGTCGAGATAGCGCACGAAGGCTTCAAGCCCGCCCTCGTAGTGCAGTTCCTCGACGCGCGGCTCGACGCCGCGATTGTCTTCAAGCAGGATGCGGACGCCGGAATTCAGGAAGGCCAGCTCGCGCAACCGCCGTTCCAGCGTCGCGAAGTCAAAATCGGTGACACCCTTGAAGGTCTCGTGGCTCGGCATGAAGGTCACTTCAGTGCCCTTCATGCCAACGGAGGGGCCTGTCACGGCGAGCGGAGCATCCGGCACGCCGTTGGAAAAGCTCATTTCATGCACCAGATCGTGGCGCCAGACCTTGAGCCGCAACCAGACCGACAACGCGTTGACCACCGATACGCCGACGCCGTGCAGACCGCCCGACACCTTGTAGGAATTCTGGTCGAACTTTCCGCCGGCATGCAGCTGTGTCATGATGACCTCAGCCGCCGACACGCCCTCTTCCTTGTGGATGTCGGTGGGGATGCCGCGGCCGTTGTCGCGCACCGTGCATGAGCCATCGGCGTTGAGGCGCACCGTCACCAGGTCGGCGTGGCCGGCCAGCGTTTCGTCGATGGAGTTGTCCACGACCTCGTAGACCATGTGGTGCAAGCCCGAGCCGTCGTCGGTGTCGCCGATATACATGCCGGGGCGCTTGCGCACCGCGTCGAGACCCTTCAGCACCTTGATGGATTCGGCGCCGTATTCGTCGGGGTCGTAGGCTGTGGTGTCGGTCATGGAGGCCTTCGTTTCTCGTCTCGGGAGCGTCCCGCCTGAAATGTCATAAAGGCTGGCGGCGACGGCTTCAACCACCCTTGGCAGAAGGGAGAAAGCCATTTCTTTTCAATGGCCTCACGGGATGCACATCCTGCCTGGGCGATGGTGGCCGAACCATGGTCCGGCAATCGGGTGGAAATGCGGCGAATCAGGCTCAAAATTCCAGGAAATCCGGGGCGGCGGCGTCCGGAATCGCGATGATTTCTGCCTCGTTCGAAAAGGACTCGAAGGGGGCGGCCTCTGTGCCGGTCATGAAGGCCTGGACGCCGAGCGCGGCGATGAGGTCGACCAGCGCCCGCCGACGGCGGGCGTCGAGATGGGCAGCCACCTCGTCGAGCAGCAGCACCGGCGGGCTGCCGGTCAGCTCAGTGACCAGCGCCGCCTGGGCAAGCACCAAGCCGGTGAGCAGCGCCTTCTGTTCGCCGGTCGAAGACGCTGAGGCGGGCATGTCCTTTTCGGCATGACGGACCGAGAGGTCGGAGCGGTGGGGGCCGACGAGCGTGCGACCGGCCGCCCGGTCGCGCGAGCGCCCCGCCTTGAGATCAGCCTTCAGCCAATCCTCGACATCGGCCGCCGCCGCACCGTCGAGCGCCGCATCGACGTCGCCGGCAAGCTGGACGGCGGCGCGCGGGAAGGCGCCGTAGCCGTCGGGGCGCGTCTCGATCAGTCGGGCGAGGCAATGCACCGTCTCGCGGCGGGCGGCGGCGATCGCAACGCCGGTGGCGGCGATCTCCATCTCAATTGAGTCGAGCCAGACGACGTCGGCCTCGCGCGCCTCGAGGAGGCGGTTGCGCGCGGCAACCGCCTGTTCGTAGGCCGAAACGCGCCGGCCATGCGTCGGATCGACGGCCAGAACCAGACGATCGAGGAAGCGGCGGCGGTCACCGGCCGGGCCGGCAAACAAGCCGTCCATGGCCGGAACGAGCCAGATAAGACGCACATGATCGGAAAAGCGCTCACTGCCCTTCTGCGGCTCGCCGTCAACGACGAGTCGCCGACCCGGTTCGCCGTGGACGGCACCGGTGCCAATCCGCACGGAACCGAAGGCTCCCTCGACGTCAGCGAGCACCGAAAAGCCGCCGGATCCGCCGAGCCGGGCCATCTCGGCGAGCGTTGCTCGGCGAAAGCCCCGACCGGGGGCGAGCAGCGACAGGGCTTCGAGCACATTGGTCTTTCCGACACCATTCTGGCCGACGAGCACCACAGACCGGCCCGAAAAATCGAGCGCAAGGTCGGCATGGTTGCGGAAATCGACGAGGCGAAGGCGGCTTACGCGCACCTTCGCCTCCGGACGAGACTGGGTCATGGCGCTCCGGCGGCGGCCTACACCCGCATCGGCATCAGCACGTAAAGCGTGGCGCCGTCGCCGTCGTCCTGAATCAGCGTCGGCGAACCGGCATCGGCGAGGTGGAACACCGCCGTTTCGGAGGTCAGCTGGCCGGCGATGTCGAGGAGATAGCGGGCGTTGAAGCCGATCTCGAGCGGCGTGTCGCTGTAGTCGACCATCACTTCCTCAGTGGCGGTGCCCGAGTCCGGATTGACGACAGTCAACATCAGGCGGCCTTCGGCAAGCGCCAGTTTCACCGCACGACCGCGCTCGGACGAGATGGTGGAGACGCGATCGACAGCCTCGGCGAACTCGGCCTTGTCGACCCGGAGTTCCTTGTCATTGCCCTGCGGAATCACCCGGCCGTAGTCGGGGAAGGTGCCGTCGATCAACTTGGAGGTCAGCACCACGTTGCCGACCGTGAGTCGGATCTTGGCGTCCGACAGTTCAACCTTGAGCTCGGCCTTCGGATCCTCGATGAGGCGCTGGATCTCGCCCACCGTCTTCCTGGGCACGATGATGCCGGGCATGCCTTCGGAGCCCTTCGGCGCGGCAATGTCGGCGCGGGCAAGGCGGTGACCGTCGGTGGCAACGGCACGGAACAGCGCACCATCCGGGCCGTCAACGGTATGCATGAAAATACCGTTCAGATAATAGCGGATCTCCTCGTTGGAGATGGCGAACTGCGTCCGGTCGATCAGCCGCTTGAGATCACCGGCCTCCAGCGTGAAGGCATGGCTGAGCTCACCGACGGTGATATCGGGGAAGTCGCTCTCCGGCAGCATCTGCAGCGAAAAGCGCGAGCGGCCGGAGGAAATCGTGAGCGTGGCACCGTCGGCCGAGCCCTCGAGGGAGACCTGGGAGCCCTCGGGCAGCTTGCGCACGATGTCGTAGAACATATGCGCCGGCACCGTGGTCGCACCGGGGCGCTCGACGACAGCCGGCACCGTCTCCTGTGCTTCAAGGTCGAGGTCAGTCGCCTTCAGCTTGAGCTGGCCATCGTCGGTCCGAATCAGGACGTTGGAGAGGATCGGAATGGTATTCCGACGCTCGACGACGCGGTGGACGTGGGTGAGAGAGGCAAGGAGGTGCGACCGCTCCAGCGTAACGCGCATGGAAAAACCCGTCTGTCGTGGCTGCCGCACCGGTCGGCCGCACTGGGTGCGACCGGCGCAGCCTCCGGAAAATCTGGCGCTGAGTACCCGCCGATCAGGCAGACCCTGCCCAATCAAAAAGCGGATGCTCCCGTACATGTCCCAAGCGTTTGCTTGTCGGCTTGATGTTGCGATCAGGCCGGCAAACGCTCTAGGCCGGTCCCCGCCGCCGCCAGAGCGGCGATCGCAGGGAACAGCACATTACGGCAACTACCGATTTCCGCAAGCCGGCAGGCCGGCGACCGAAGGGGTTTTCGCCGCCGTTTTCGTTTCCGGTCCGGTGTCAGGCCTCGAGCATACGCTTCAGGACCTCGATCTCCTGCGTCAACACCTCGTCGCCGCCGAGCAGATCCTCGACCTTGCGCACCGCATGCAACACGGTGGTGTGGTCGCGGCCACCGAACCGACGGCCGATCTCTGGCAGGGAGCGCAGCGTCAGCGACTTGGCCAGGTACATGGCGATCTGGCGCGGCCAGACGATCGAACGAGTCCGGCGTGAGGACAGAAGGTCCTGCTTGGAGACGTTGTAGTGCTTGGAGACGACGCGCTGGATATCCTCGATCTTGATGCGGCGCGTGTCGGTGACGCGGATGAGGTCCTTCAGCGTCGTCTCGGCCATGGCGAGCGACAGCGTAAGGCCGGTCAACTGGTTGTGGCCAGCAAGGCGCGTCACTGCGCCCTCAAGGTCACGGCCCGACGTGGTGACGTTGCGAACGATAAAATCGATGACGTCGTCGGGAACAGAGAAGCTTGGCATGTGCAACGCGGTGAGGGCGATGCGGCGTTCGACGATGGCGCGGCGCAGCGCAGCATCGGGGGCACCGATCTCGATCAGCAGACCGCCGGAGAGACGCGAACGGACGCGCTCGTCCATGGTTTCCAACTCGACCGGCGGCCGGTCGGCGGCGACGATCACCTGCCGGGCGCCATCGATCAGCGTATTCACCGTATGGCAGAATTCCTGCTGGATCTGCTTTCCGTGCAGGAACTGCATATCGTCGATAACCAGCAGATCGATGGTCCGGAGCGCTTCCTTGAAGGCAAGCGCCGACTGGGTCTGCAGCGACTGCACGAAGCGGTACATGAAATGCTCGGCCGTGAGATAGAGCACCCGCATTTCCGGATGCTCGGCCTTGAGGTGATGCGTGAGGCCCTGCAGGAGGTGCGTCTTGCCCTGGCCGACCGAGGAATGGATGTAGAGTGGATTGAACTTGACGCCGGAGGCCGGGCCGTCGGCGACCTGGCGGGCAGCGGCCAGCGCCAGGCGATTGGAGGCGCCTTCGACGAAATTGTCGAAGGTATAGCGCGGATCGAGCGGCGAGGAGATATCGTCAAAAAGCCGAGCCGAAGCGGCGTCAGCCGGACGGGCCGGAGCGGTGGCGCGCAGCATTGGGGTGCTGGCCGTACGCACCACCTCCGGCGCCGCAAAGCGAGCCGGCGTCTCAACTCTGGCCCGCATGGCCGAGCGCACGGACACCTCAACCTTGCGATAGGCCGCACCTTCAGCCTGCCAGAGGCCGGCAAGCTTGTCGCGGTAGTGGGTGGAGATCCAGGTCTTCAGGAAGCGACTCGGCACCGAGAGCCAGACGGTGCCGCCCTCGATCTGCTCGACATTCATGCCAGCGAACCAGCAGGAGAACACCTCGTCGCCGAGATCGGCCTTGAGGCGGCCACGAACGCGCGCCCAGGCATCGGCATGATCAAGTGCCGCTCCGGCGACGCCGCAGGCTTCCGCTTCCAACATATCTCGGCCTCCATCCATAATCTTCTGTCCGCCAGGTCTTCCATCCGAAGGACGCTTCCGCCAGGAGCTCCCTTCGCCGGCCGTCCGAAAACAGGCTCCGGACCGACCATCTTCTCCTTACCGGCCGGGGCGACAGCCTCTGGGAACACCCATCTGCCATCGTCCCGTCGGCGGGATTAAAGCACCTTTCCCTTGCGAGGAAGGCACCTTTATGATTTTGCCCGCCGCAAGGCCGACAACAACACTCATGACGGGCAGAGCCCGTCATCTACCGGAGCCGCAGCTTCCGGACCTCAGCTTGTGGTCAGTGTGACAGGTATCCCGATCTGCGCGCACCGTGTCGACCGGAAGGCCGCTTCTGTCCAACGCATCGGTTCAACTCTGGATCCAGGGCAGACCGCTCGCCTTCCAGCCATCGACACAGCCCCTGTGCCGATCCGGACCGAGCGCACCCTCGAAACCGCCTGTCACGTTGAAGGCCCGCGCAAACCCGCTGGCCGTCGCCGCGGTCGCCGCAGATCGACTGCGCGCTCCCGACCGGCAAATGAAATAGAGCGAGGCATCGGCGCCGACACCGAGGTCAGCGAGCGCCTCCGCGAGTTCGTCGATGAAGGCAGCGTTTACGGCCATGTCCGGAAACCGCTGCCACTCGACGAGCAACACCCGCTTGCCGATGCTCCCGAGATCGGGAAGACCGACGAAGTTCCATTCGGCCACCGTCCGGACATCGACCAGCACGGTCGAGGCATCAGCGACCAGTGCGTCCCAAGTCTCGGGCGCACCGACGTCTCCCGAATAACCCGGACCTTCGTCGAATGCCCCCGCAACCAAGATCGCCCCACCACTTCAAGATAAATTCTGTAGAAAAGACAAAACAATCCCGCGCGCAGAATGCGCACACGATACGAATTACCTTTCCAGGATTGGGTTGGCTACTTTGCCTCGGTTATCACACTTAAAGAATTACCGACGGCTAGCCCCCTGCTTTAGTTCAATTTCGCAAGCGAGTTCTTGGCTCGCCCCCATCAACTTGGGTGACCATACACAGGCCCCAAGGGGGGAGCAAGAGCCGAATCTTCCTATGTCGTTAACCCGCTTTTTACCGGGGCGGACGCCTCCGGAAGGACGATCGGTGAACCCTAGGGGATTCAAAGATTTGCGACCACCCATCCGGCCAAACCCCATTTGGTCGTACGCCAACCGCTCGGCCATTCCTTAGCCGCGTTTTTGTTTCCGCCACCCCAGATTCACTGCCGCCTAAAGCCGACGTATGACCAAGCGTTTGTTTTTGAATGATAAAATCTGTCACCCGACTCCAGGCCGCCGCTGGCTCCCACTCAGGCCGCGCGAGCCGGAAAAGCAAAAGGGTCCGGCTTTAAGCCGGACCCCAAAACAATCATTTTGTCGCAACAAGAGTCGCACCGGCGCCATGCGGCGTCGGATATCAGGCGCTGATCGACTTCAGGCGAGCCGCCAGGCGCGATACCTTGCGCGAGGCCGTGTTCTTGTGAACGATGCCCTTGGTGGCCGCCCGCATGATCTCCGGCTCGACAACCTTGAAGGCCTCGACGGCAGCGGTCTTGTCGCCGGAAGCGACAGCTTCCTCGAACTTGCGGACGTAGGACCGCATGCGACTGCGACGGGCCTTGTTGACTTCAGTGCGAGCCGCAATCTTGCGAGTCGCCTTCTTGGCCGAAGACGTATTGGCCATTATCGAGCCTTTCTCTCTCCCGGCGGTGCCGAGACTTGTTGTTGAGCCGCCGCGGCTGCCGGACCCGGCCACACGGACGACATAAAACCATCAGGCGGCCGACGACCGCCGGTCACCGTCCTTGGGGCGGGCTTATAGACGGAGAAGCGTCCGCCGTCAACGCCGTCAGCACTGGCAGGACTGACAAAAGAAGGTCGAGCGCCCAGCCTGCCGGATCCGCGCCACCGCTCCGCCACAGCCAGGCCGCCGGCAAGGCTCGCCCTCACGATCATAGACGGCGAAGCGGTGCTGGAAATAACCGAGCGTACCATCGGTGCGCATATGGTCGCGCAAAGTGGAGCCGCCAGCCTCGATCGCCTCGGCGATGACGGCACGAATGGCCGCCGCGAGCCTTTCGGCCACCACCGAATCGGTGAGCACGGAGGCTGGTCGGCGTGGATCGAGGCCGGCCCGCCAAAGCGCCTCGCAGACATAGATATTCCCGAGGCCGGCAACAACGCCTTGATCGAGCAGCGCCGCCTTGAGCGGCGTCCGCCGGTCGGCGAAGGCGGCAAGCGTTTCGGCCGAGAAGAGATTGGAGGTCGGCTCGATGCCGAGGCCCGCAAGGTGCGGATGACGCGCCATGTCGGCCTGCGGCAGAAGATCCATGAAGCCAAACCGTCGGGGGTCATTATAGATGACCGTCGCCCCGCCCTGAAGATCGAAGCGAACGTGGTCATGACGGGCGTCGCGCGAGCGGGCAAGAGCGAAGGCGCCCGGCAAAACACCGGCCGCGCCCGATCCGGCATCTTCGATTCCGGGCCTCTCGATCCGGAAAGAGCCGGACATGCCGAGATGGGCGAGCAGCGTCTCACCACCCTCGATCTCCCAGAGGAGATATTTCGACCGGCGGCCGAGGCCGAGAACACGGCGGCCGGCGAGGCGTTGGGAAAACTGGTCCGGGAAGGGATAGCGCAGCGCCGGCCGCGCCAGCGTCACGCTTTGGATGGTCGCCCCCTCCAGCACCGGCTGAAGGCCGCGCCGCACCGTCTCCACTTCCGGCAGTTCAGGCATTTTCGGACAAGCTCCTGTCGCGACGCGGTCCGTCCCATCGCGTGCGGCCAACATAGCGCCCGCCGTTCTCTTCGGCTATGGTCACGGGCGCGCCGGTGGCGCGGGGCTCACGGCAGGACGGGACGGACGATGACGGACAACAGCACTTCCTTCGGCTTTCGCGAGGTCAACGCGGGCGAAAAGCAGGGCCTCGTCGATAGCGTCTTCCACTCGGTCGCCGGCCGCTACGACCTGATGAACGACCTGATGTCGGGTGGCCTGCACCGGCTTTGGAAGGACGCGATGGTGTCCCGCCTCGCCCCGCCACGCTCCGGACGCCGGCCTTTCAAGGTGCTCGACATGGCCGGTGGCACCGGCGACATCGCCTTCCGTATCGCCGAGCGTTCGAACCGCACCGCCGACGTCACCGTGGCCGATATCAATTCCTCCATGCTCGAGGTGGGCCGTGAGCGTGCCCAGGCGCGCGGCCTCGACAAGCTGGAGTTCGTCGAAGCGAACGCTGAGGAGCTACCCTGGGCGGATGCCAGCTTCGATGCCTATACGATCGCCTTCGGCATCCGCAACGTGCCGAAGATCGACCGGGCGCTGTCGGAAGCCTTCCGCGTTCTGAAGCCCGGCGGACGTTTCCTCTGCCTGGAATTTTCGCGCGTCGACGCCCCGGTCGCCGACAAGGTTTATGATCTTTATTCCCTTCACCTCGTCCCGAAGATCGGCCGCGTCGTCGCCAAGGACGAGGAGAGCTATCGCTATCTGGTCGAATCGATCCGCCGCTTCCCCGACCAGGAGCGTTTCAAGGCGATGATCGAGGCGGCCGGTTTTTCCCGCGTCAGCTATACCAACATGACGCTCGGCGTCGTGGCGCTCCACGTCGGCGTCAAGCTCTGACGCCCACCGAGGAACTGTCCGGATGCTTCCCGTCGATATCGCCCGCCTCGTCCGCGCCACCTGGGTGCTCGCCCGCGAGGGAGTGATCAACGCGCTGCCGCTGCCCGAGCCGCGCCCCTTCGCCGTGTCCGCTGCGCTGTTCCTGGCCGGCGCGATCCGGCGGCGCGGTGCCGTTAGTCGGGCCGAGCGGCTCTCCATCGCCTTCTCCCGCCTCGGTCCTTCTTACGTCAAGCTCGGCCAGTTCCTCGCTACGCGACCGGACGTGGTTGGCGCGGCGCTTGCCACCGACCTCGCCGAGTTGCAGGACGCCATGCCCGATTTTGGCCTGTCGGGCGCGCGCGTGGTGATTGGCGAGAGCTTTGGTGCCGAGGCAGACCGGCTGTTTCCCGAGCTTAGCGCGCCGATCGCCGCCGCCTCGATCGCCCAGGTGCACAAGGCGACGGTGACCGACCGGGACGGCCGCCGCCGCGACGTGGCCGTGAAGGTGCTCAGGCCCGGCATCGACCGACGCATCGCCTCCGACCTCGCCGGCTTCTATCTCGCTGCCCGACTGATCGAGGCGGCGGCGCCGCGCGTCCGCCGCCTCCGGCCGGTCGCCATCGTCGATACACTCGCCCGCTCGCTGATGCTCGAGATGGACCTGCGCCTTGAAGCCGCTGCGTTGTCGGAGATGGGGCAGAATACGGTTGGCGACACCGATTTCCGCGTGCCCACCGTCGACTGGCAGCGCACGAGCCGTGCCGTGCTCACCATGGAGTGGATCGACGGCATCAAGCTGTCCGACGTCGCCTCCATCGGCGCCGCGGGCCATGACCTCAGAAAGCTTGCCGCCACGCTGCTGCAGTCCTTCCTGCGACACGCGCTGCGCGACGGCTTCTTTCACGCCGACATGCACCAGGGCAATCTGTTCGTCGACGACGCCGGCCGGATCGTCGCCGTCGACTTCGGTATCGTCGGCCGTCTCGGCCCGCGCGAGCGCCGCTTTCTCGCCGAGATCCTGCACGGTTTCATCACGCGCGATTACCGCCGTGTCGCCGAGGTGCACTTCGAGGCCGGCTACGTGCCGCCCGAGCAGGATCTTGAGACCTTCGCGCAAGCGCTCCGGGCGGTGGGCGAGCCGCTGCACGGCGTGCCGGCCTCGGAGATCGCCATGTCCCGGCTGCTCAACCAGCTGTTCGAAACCACCGAACTGTTCGCCATGCAGACGCGGCCCGAACTCATCCTGTTGCAGAAAACCATGGTGGTGGTGGAGGGTGTCGCCCGCAGCCTCGACCCTGAACTCGATATGTGGAAGGTGTCCGAGCCAGTGGTCGGCGGCTGGATCGCCCGCAATCTCGGGCCGATCGGTCGCATCGAGACGGCGGTGACGGCGGCCGGCAATCTTCTTGCCCTCGCGCCGCGCCTGCCGCGTCTTCTCGATGCTGTGGAGAGGCTTGCCGTCCGCGCCGAGGCGGGCAACGACGACCGCAGGCGTCATCGCTCGCTCGTCCTGCCCCTCTGGGTCGGCGCGCTGTCGCTCGCCATCATCGCCGCTGCCAGCCTCGGCTGGATCTGATCAGCCGCGGGCGAGGGTGGCGAGGCGGTTCTCGTCGGTGACGGAGATGCGGCGGCGGGCGCTCCGAACGATGCCCTGCCCTTCCCAGGCCGACAGCAGGCGACTCACCGTGTGCAGCGTCGTGCCGGTCATCTCGGCGATGTCCTGCCGGGTCAGCGGGAAATCGATAAGAATGGCTCCATCTTCTTCCTTCCGGCCGGCCCGGCGGACGAGGCGCAGCAGCGCATGGGCAACGCGGCGCTCCACTTCCTCGGTCGACAGCTCACGGATGCGCGTGTGCGCTTCCTGCAGCCGCTCGCCCACCGCCTCAAGGGCGTTGAAGGCGAGCACCGGATTGAGCGCCACGAAATCCTGCCACTGCGAAGACATCCAGACGAGCACGAGGCTCTCGGTCACCGCCTCGGCGGTGGCCGGATAGTCGGTGCGGCGGATGGCCTTGGCGATGCCGAACACCTCGCCGGGCAATACGTGGCGAACCACCACCTGCTCGCCCGCCGACGTCACCTGGACGACCTTCAGATGACCGTGGAGCAGCAGGTAGAACTCGTCGGCCGGGGCGCCCTGACTGAACACCGGCTCGCCGGCATCGACGGTGCGCACCTGCACCGTGGCCAGCACGGCGTCGAGGTTCTCCTCCGTCATGTCGCGGAACAGGTCGAAGCCGCGGATCAGCGATCGGTCGAGCTTGCGGGACGCCATAGGTAACAACTCCTCTTGCCGTCCGTTATAGCAAAGCACCGGCGGTTGGCCAGCCGGCCGTCTTGCAAAGCCGACGTGGCGGCTCCATCTTGAGAAGCCGGTCCGGGGGCCGCCCGCCGCCAAACGACAGGACGGGGAGAAAAGGAAAAGTCATGGCCTTTTTCGAGACATTCCGGAAGCCGGCCACCCTGCCAACACCCGAGACGGCACTGCCCGGTCGCGCCTCGCCGATTGCCACCGCCGAAACCCATTTTGTCAACGGCCGGCCGCTGAAGGGGCCCGTGCCCGAGGGATACGCCGTCGCCACATTCGCCCTCGGCTGTTTCTGGGGCGCCGAACGGCTGTTCTGGCGCCTGCCGGGTGTCTACGTCACGTCGGTCGGCTATGCCGGCGGCTTCACCGAAAACCCAACCTACGAGGACGTCTGCTCGGGCCGCACCGGCCATACCGAAGCGGTGGACGTGGTGTTTGATCCGACGATCGTCTCCTATGCCAACCTCGTCCGCCTGTTCTTCGAAAGCCACGACCCGACGCAGGGCATGCGCCAGGGCAACGA
>Ga0316604_10002283_pt1 | contig 14949 bp, 10 predicted proteins | sample OWC_soil_day20_C_FD_207650 | JGI IMG/M metagenome (GOLD analysis project Ga0316604, IMG submission 207650) | Wetland soil microbial communities from Old Woman Creek delta, Ohio, United States - OWC_soil_day20_CT | ecosystem: Environmental > Terrestrial > Soil > Wetlands | place: USA: Ohio... | reverse complement strand
CTTCATAGATACCCGTACAGGGGCCCGTCTTTCTAAAAGAGAATTTAGGATTGGCATTGCTGCCGCCTTTGGCGATCCGTTCCGAATAGTATTCCACCCGCATTGCGCCATGAGAGTGCACTCCCCGACTGTCCGCATAGGTTAAGTGATTGGCCACTTCCTGGGCATGATCTTCTTTCAAGCCGGCTTTCATCACCTTGTTCTTAATCAACTGATGCAATTCCTCTTTGTTTACCAGCACCAAATCTTGACTGTTCATACTAACAAACGCTCCTTTTATTGTCCTTCTATCAAACTTTTTCGAATATTGTATCTTTATCTTTTATTTTACGGTGCTTCGCCATTTTTTTCATCATCCATACCGGATAAATCGTTCACGTCCATTTGTCCGCTTTAGACAAAAAAGCCTGCCTGAAAAATACCGCTAATGCCGAACTTATAGCGGCTGCCGCCAGTTCTTCAAAAATCCATATCTATGGTCAACAAGAAACTTCTTCTTTTCCGGCCAACCAGTGAAAAAGCCTGCAACTTATGAGAAATCCCATAAGTTGCAGGCTTGTATTTTATTATCGACGTCTCAACAGCTTCTTAACAAGAGGCGTCATCAACCCAAAGAGTAAAAGGAATAACCCTGCCGCCGAATAGGCCTGGCTGCCGGAATTGCCGGCAAAATACAAGACCGGAAAGGCCAGCACACTTAAGGCCGGTAACATCGTTATCGTCTTCATGCTCTCACCGCCTAAATCAAGAAAATTGCCAGCCCTGCCAACAGGCAGGCAAGCATTGCCACAAAAATAAATATCCGGATAATCTCGCCTTCCTCGCCAAGGATGCCCACCATCGTTGTGCCCAACAATACTTTGCTAGGCGCGATAATGCTGCCGATGGCCCCGCCTACCGTTTGCGCTGCTAAAATAGCAGCCGTATCGACTTTGAGAATGGCCGCTACTTGGTATTGAAAGCCACCGAACAAAATATTGGAAGACAAGTTACTGCTTGTCATAAAGGTACCGATAAGACCGACAAACGGCGCCAGAACAGGATATAACGGTCCGGCAGCCGCCGCTCCGCCTTGCGCCAGCACCGCTGTCTGTCCCGTGTCATCCATAATCTTCGCCATGGCCAGGAGACCAAGAACCGCAATGGCCGAAGGGATCGTCTGCAGAAACGAATTATTCAGGATCCGCCGCCAACCGCCTTCGCTGATATAGCCTTTCTTGTAATACCAATAATAGCCGGCAGCCGCGGAAACCAGCAAAAAGGCCCCTGAATGGATGAAAGGCGCGAGCGGACTGTATTGGTTGTAAGAAGAAGTTCCGACCCCTAGAGCAGTCGTCTTGCCGACAAAAGACAGTGCGATTTTCCATTGGCCAAGATAATTCTTTACATCGCCCAGGAGAAGAACAACAAGAGCGACAACGGTAAGAAAAATATAGGGCAAGAAGGCTTGCAGCATGCTCATTCCGGTCTCACAGGGGTTGGATTCTGCTTTTCTGACCGGACCCGGATCTTCCGCCGGACGCTGGTAATACGGCAGCTTGCCTATGAGAAACACTAATCCAAGTGCCAACGCCGTTACGATAAAATTACTCAGCATCGGGTTTGAGAGCGCTATCCACAATTGCCCGCCTCCTTGCAGCAGTCCAAGGGCCAGCACAGTAACACCATTACGTTTGATTCCCTTTAACCCGCCGGCTAAATAGGTGATGATAAAGCCCGCTCCGATATTGGCAATTCCCAACATACTTGCCGTCCATAATACTGTGTTCCGCCATACAACCGGGTCGCTAAGGTCAGCTTGAGCCATCAGGCCATCCCAGGCTAACCCCAAAGTACCAAAAGTATTGCCCCAAGCTTGTCCCAGCAAAGTGATCAACACCGCCGTAAACGGCCGAACCCCCAGGCCGACCAACAGGGGTGCGCCAACAGCGACCGGTACGCCGAACCCCGTAATTCCTTGTAAAAAGCCAACAAAGATCCAGCCCACCGCCAAAATTTGCAGCACCTTGTCCGGACTGAACTGCTCCATGCCGTAGCGAATAGCGGCGAAACCGCCTGATTCGCGGGAAACTTGGTAAATTGCCAACGCCGGGAAAACCACCATGATGATGGATATAGCGTTCCACATGCCTTTCGCCGCTGCCGTAGCAAGCATATCCCAGCCGGCGCCGAAAAAAAACGCACCGGTTGCGATGGCGGTGAATAGACCGCAGGAGGCGGCTTCGTCCCCGCCCCAGCGAAATCCTACCAGCAGTATCAACAAAACCACAATCGGGGTTAGCGCAGCACACCATCGCCAAATATCAAATTCCATAGTTCCACATCCTATCCCGATTTTTTGCGGTTATGCGGAAAATCACTGTTTCTCACAGTTAACGCTACCGCCGCCGCTGCCGCTGCAATCAGAAAAACAAAGGACAGCTCCTGTTTAAACTCCTTATCTTTCGTTTTCGCGGTATACTTTAAGGGCAGCCTGTACAGCTTGACCCACCTTGATGTCTGCCTTATGCCAAAGCAGAACAGCTTCTAATGCACCTAATACGTGCAAAATATTCTTCTGCCGGCAACTGTATCCCATAGTGCCTATCCGCCAGATCTTTCCTTTCAAAGGGCCGAAGGAGCTGGCAATTTCAATTTCAAAATCTTTCAGCATCATACTTCGAACGGCTTCGCCATCGATTCCTGCCGGTATCTTGATCGCCGTCACGACAGGCAATTTATTTTCGGCATCGCCATAGAGTTCAAGGCCCATAGCCTTAAGCCCGGCGATAAGAGCTGCTTCGTGCAGCTTATGCCGGCTAAACCGCTGTTCAAGACCTTCTTCGAGCACGATCCTAAGCCCCTCCCTTAGGGCATACAGCATTGAGGTGGCTTCAGTATGGTGGTTCAATCTGACTGGGCTCCAATAATCCATCAATTGGCTAAGATCAAAATAATTCGTACGAATCATTCGGGAAAAGGTCTTATTTTGCATACTGGCGTCGGCCAGCCCTCGTTCTACTTTCTTCCGCTCTAAAAGCAGTGTTTCCACTCTGGAGTTAAAGGTGATTGGGGCCATTCCGGACGGTACGGACAAACACTTTTGTGTACCGCCGATCGCCGCGTCAATTTTCCACTCATCCACTTTTACAGGTGTGCCGCCAATGGTCGCGACAACATCCACCACGAAGAGAATATCCAACGCTCTGCAGGCTTCGCCGATTTCTTTAAGCGGCTGCATGCAGCCCGATGAAGTCTCGCCATGAACCATCGCAACGATTTTAGGCTTCACCTCTTTAATCTTATCAATAACGGTCTGTTGGGCAAAAACTTCGCCCCAGCCCGTTTCCAGGGTGACCACTTCCGCTCCATAGCGTTGCGAAATTTCCACCAGCAGATGTCCAAACCGTCCATATATGGGAACCAACACCACATCGCCCGGCTCAATGATACTGGCCAACACGGCCTCAATACCCGCCCGGGAAGTGCCGTCAATCGGAAAAGCCCATCGGTTCTCAGTTTGGAATACTTTGCGCAGCATTTCCATCGTTTCATTCATTATATTGGTGAACTCGGGATCAAATTGCCCAACAATGGGCGTGCACATAGCACGGAGAACCCGCGGCTCAGCCTCGACAGGCCCTGGAGTCATAATCGTTCGCAAAGTAGTATTAAGATCTTTATACATAATTACATCCCTCTCATTCTTTATTACATATGTCCTAAAAACCTATGCTCTTCGAACATAGGTTTTCGCCTACTTAAGATTATTAACTATGACGGCAATCAGCGCATCTGCCTTTCCGGATTTACAAGAATGAAAAAACGCCCGACCAATCATTAACTTTGCTGTTCACTCACAGGGTTTGCCCTGGAAACTTTCTTCCGGTCAAGCATTACAATACCATCTCACAATAAAAATTATACGTTATTTTTTGGTCGTAGTCATCCGGTACTCCAGATAAAAATAAACGATATTTTTATCCCTGCGGTATAAAAAAAGGCCCAGTCTATAGAATTTTCCGCTTGTTTTCTTCCCAATTACTGCAATACAGCCGCTATCGAAACGGCGCGCGGTTCTTTCATGACCAAGCAAACGGCCGGCTAAGCCGGCCGTTTGCTTGGTCATTCGGAACAGATTATCGTTCCTTTATTTTGGGTAACAGCATTGTATGCATTGTCAAGGGACGTGATAATCGCTTCCCTGCCTGATCCAGCCTGGACAAACTTGACGGCCGCTTCCACTTTCGGCAGCATAGACCCTGGGGCAAAGTGACCCTCGGAGATATAACGCTCGGCTTCCGCTACCGTGATGCGCTCCAGCCACTTTTGATCCGGTTTGCCAAAGTTGATGGCGACACGGGGCACCGCAGTCAGAACGATGAAGGTGTCAGCACATATGACGTCGGCCAGTTTTGCTGCGGCCTTATCCTTGTCAATCACCGCATCCACACTGTGCAGCAACCCATTTTCGCGATATACGGGAATGCCTCCTCCGCCGCAGGCGATCACTACATCCCCATTTTTCATGAGACAGCGTATCGTCCCTTTTTCTTTGATGTCCACCGGTTCCGGGGAAGGAACCACCCGCCGGAAACCCCGCCCGGAGTCTTCTATAAAGGAATAACCCCTTTCCGCCTTTATCTCCTGAGCCGCCTCTTCTGAATAAAACAGGCCGACAGGTTTCGTCGGTTTCTGGAAAGCCGGGTCATGGCGATCGACAATGACCTGGGTGATGGCGGTCGATACATGAGTCGTCATGCCTTGCTTTAAGAAGGTATTCTGCAGGGCGTTCTGCAGATGAAAACCGATATAGCCCTGGCTCATGGCACAGCACTCAGCGAAAGGCATCGCAGCAACTTTTGAATTCTGCTTGTAAGCGAGTTCAAAGGCTAAATTGATCATACCGACCTGCGGTCCGTTGCCATGGACGATAACAATTTTATAGCCGTCCTTGACCAAGTTTACGATATGACCGGCCGCCACCAGGACGGCCTCCTTCTGTTCCTCAGGGGTATTGCCAAGCGCATTTCCACCTAGAGCGATAACTAACTGTTTATCCAAGTCAATCCCCCTCTTTCTCATTTTATCTCGTTAACAGCCTGTAAGACCTCGCCCTCTTAGGTCGGGGATCAACAGGCTATAACACTCGAACTAAGTTCGCTCTAAAGGTTCGGCGGGGGCAATAACTCCCTCCGAACCTAAGGCTCACTTATATAAGGTCACATCCCTGTTGCAATCCTTGGAGTAGACATAAACGAAATCTTCATCCCGTCCCACAGCATAGCAGGCTTGCGGGCAATAGGCGTTCATGAAAATGTAGTCGCCTTTTTGCACCGGAACCCAGTCGTTGTCCAAATTGTACATGCCCTGCCCGTTCAGGCAGTAGGCGCCATGTTCCTGGATGTGCGTTTCAATATAGCCATGGGATGCCCCAGGTTTGAAGCTAAGAATATGAAAGTTGCAATCAAATGCGAGTTCCTTGGGCAGGAAATCCTTAACCAGAACATCCGCCATGCCTTCGTACTTCGTCCATTCCATGTCATTGGTATTCCCCACAACAACATAAGGGGCAAGACCCGGAAGGGGTAAATAGATCCGTTTGTACAGAAAAGCCTTGGTACTCTGGCCACTTTCATTATTGAAATACAGCCTGGTTCCCGGGGGGCAATACACAAAGCCGCCTTTTTCAAGGGAATAAGGCTCCGTTCCGGCTTTCACCTGCAAGTTGCCTTCCATCAGGTACAGCAGCGTTTCCACGCCGTCTTCGCCAAAGCCGGCTTCATTCCTGCCTCCAGGAGGAATAGTGACAAGATAATCGACAAAACTAGCTCCTAATTTTGGCGAACCCAAAATCGTGACATCACAATTTTCAAATCCGGGGATGGTATTTTTGACCAGCCCGTCCGGTTCCAAAAGCGCATATTTTCCCGGTTTTATGATCGACCGATTGCTTAACAGCCCTTTTCGGTATCCGACAACATCATTAAGATAACTCATAACTGACCGCCTTCTCTGTTCTTTTTTGGATTCTGGCATTGGCTACATAGAAGGTGATAGAACCGATTAACAATAAGATGGCTCCCAGGTAAAACCCCCAAACGCCCGACCCTGTCTTATCGATAATGTAGCCGGTAAGGGCCGGCGCCACAACCGAAGAAGACATTCCGAAGAAATTGAAGGTCCCGAGGGTTGTCGCCATATTCTTTTTATCCGCCTGGTCGGAAACATAGGAAATAAGCACAGGGTCAACCGCCATTTTACCCAAGAAGCCGTACAGCAGCAATACCACAGCAAACGTTGTAGTATCCGGAGCGAACATGGATACGCCAACCAAGACAAAAGCGGCAATTTCAAGAAAAAGAATGATTTCTGCTTTCCGGTCACGCTTTTTATCCGATAGGCCGGCAAAAAACAGGGCACCGGGGACGGCAGTAACTGCAATCATTGAGACGATAAGGCCGATCATGCCGCCTTTTATGGCCCGTTCGGCCTCAAGGAACTTAGGCAGCCAAGTGACGATCATATAATAAGCATAGCAGGTGGTGAAATACAGGAAGTAACAGGTTACTAAGGACAAACGGAACATAGAACCTTTCGATTTTTCTTCCTCTTGAACAGTTGTTGCAGCTTGGCTAATGGAAGCTTGGGCCTTCTGGGCAGCTTTAACTTTGCCAGGCTCCACGATGGCGTAGACGAACCACAGGACCAAGAACACCAGGAGGGCGCCGGACACCATTACCATCGTCTGCCAAGGCAAGGCCAATGTTTTCACAAGGTAGCTCGAACCGGTCATCCCGATAATCATCCCAAAAGCCGAGCCACTGTTGACGATGGCGGTCTGCAAGCCTTTCTTTTCCGGCGGCACATGCTGAGAGGTCAACGAATAGGCTGAACCGTAATAAGTGCCGCAGCCAATGCCGGCCATAACGGCGCCGATATAGATCAGGGTAATCGAGTTGGCGAAGGCAATACTAAAAACACCAGCGGCAAATAGGGTAAAACCAGGGATCAGGACTTTTTTCTGCCCGAAGCGATCGACAAGATAGCCGGACGGAATTTGAAGCGCTGTATAACCAAAGAAATAACAGGAAGCAATGAGTCCCATCGCAGCATTGGTTTGCGGACCGATAGTGCTTTGGATTTCAGGATAAATGGGCGACAGCATGGCTCGATAAATCCAAATAATGGTCCATCCCATGCAAAAGGTAAACACGAGTAGTTTCCAATAATTCTTCGGATAGCCCGCGTTCGATGTTTGTGTGCTCATGATAAAAATCCTCTCTCTTTCCTATCTCTTTCCTATCTCTTTCCTATTAATAAGCGAGTTGGTGCAAGGTATAGGCCAGGGTTTTGATTCCGTCGCAAAGATCTTCGATTTTAGTGTCTTCAGCCGGGTTATGGCTGATGCCCTTGATACTGGGCACAAAGATCATCCCGGTTGAAACGCGCGGGGCAAAAATCTGGGAATCATGGCCTGCTCCGCTGTGCATGATTTTGTAGTTGATCTGCCGTTCCCGGCACACCTGTTCAATGGTTGATACGATCCCTTGATCCATCTTTATGGGCTGTTCGTTCATCCAATTGTCGATCTCAATGGCAATGCCCTGGCGTCTGGCAATTTCCTGCATATCATTTTCAATTTCGTCAGTGAATTCTTGCAGGAAAGCCGCGTCGGTATGCCGGCAATCCATGGTAAACAAAGTTTCACCCGGAACAACATTGACGGAATTGGGTTTGGGAACCACTTTGCCGAAGGTGAGGACCAAAGGATCACCCGCGGCCTTTGCTTTGTCGATGGACTGGGTCACAATGCGGGCCATGCACTCCACGGTGTCCTTGCGAAACCGCATAAGCGTTGTGCCGGCATGGTTGGTTTCGCCTTTGAGAGTGATGTTGTAGCGTTTCTGGCCGACGATGGAATTTACCACACCGACTGTATATTGCTCTTTTTCCAGGAAATTCCCCTGTTCAATATGGAGTTCGATGAAGGCTTCGATGTCCTGCCGTGCCGCAGGAACGACCGGGAAGTCAAAACCACAACCGCGCATGGCCTCGACAAAGCCTATTCCATCCGCATCTCTTAGTTGTTCGACTTCCGCATTTCCGGCCAGGCCGAAAATGTTTTTGCTTCCCCAAAAGACATAGGGGAAACGGGAACCTTCCTCTTCCGCCATAGATATGATCTCAATACTTTTTTTAGGTCTCCCGAACGTCTTCAGCAAATTTTTCACGGCTAGGTACCCACCGAAGATACCAAGTTGTCCATCCAGTTTTCCGCCTTTAACGACGGTATCCACATGAGAGCCGGTGGCGATAATCTTCTCTGGTTGCTCAGTCCCTTCCAAGGTGCCGTACAAGTTGCCCACCGCATCGAACTGGCATTTCATTCCCAGTTCTTCGAACTTTGCCTTAAGCTCCGTTTGCGCTTTGAGCCAACTGGGCGAATACAAAAGTCGCGTTGTCCCTGGCCCTTCACTATCACTGATAGAAGACAGCCAATCCATCATCGTCTGGATTTCACCGAAAGCAATATCCATGTCAAAATCCCCTCTCCTTGCATCAATCGTATCTGAAGTCTTTTTCCCAGCTATTGTACTTGTCCCTCTTTCTCACTCAAGTCATTATTGCTAAACCCTTTCTCCCTAAAAATTTTATCTCGTTAACAGCCTGCAAGACCCCGCCCTCTTAGGTCGGGGATCAACAGGCTATAACACTCGAACTAAGTTCGCTCTAAGGGTTCGGCGGGGGCAATAACCCCCTCCGAACCTAAGGCTCACTTATATCACTCCCGGTCTGTATCTTTTCCTTTCGGACCAAAAATTTCAAGCCTAAGGAAAACCCAAACAAGGTATCCTCGCCGGAGGTGTGGCCAAAGGCCCGTACTTCCCGCACCGCTGCCTCTATTTCAGCCATTTCCGAACCGTCAAGCAATCTGACGAGCCGGAGTAATGGCTCGCTGACATACCCCTTTAATAAGGATTTGACATAGGCCGTACTGATCATCGTTGTCCGCTTCGGATTTATCTCTGCAGCAAGGACTTCCCGCCAAGCTCTAAAACGGCCAAACAAGAGCAGAGCTAACGTAAAGCCTAAGAGAATATCATCGCCGCTGGGAGTCAATCCCTGGCCCCGTCCCGCAAAAAAAGTGATCAGCCGGGTGTTTGTGGCGATATCGCTTTTCTCGGAATGAATCAGCAGCTCCACATATTCCCTGGTTTTTGCATCTCCATTCAACCCCAGCGCCGGCGTAAGGCTGGCTGCCGGTGGAAAGTAACTATTTTCCAAGTATCGGTACAGCTTGGTAGCCGGGATATCTTTGAGTCCGCACTCCAACCTCGGCAGCGCAAGATCTACCTCCTCTACCCCGCGCAACCCGATTTCAATGACTGCAGCGCGGCCGTAAAAAACAAGCTTATCCCCCTTATTTACAACTAAATCGTCGCTTTGTACCGTTTCAAGGAGGTGATTTAATTTTTTCTTTTCGATATTCATCCCAAAAGCGGTCAGGGGCGTGCCGCAGAATCCAAAATATACCAGATAACCATTAAATTCTACATTGAGTCCACAGCGAAAAATACTATGCACTTTCCCTGCACTATGCTGTTCCAGCAATAATGGCACCAGCTTGCTCATAACAGCGTTGCTATCCGTTTTTTCCCGGCCGCTATTCAACTTCAATCCCTAATTTCTTTGCATAGGCCAGAATGGCTTTTTCAAAGCACGCCAGCGGTGCACGTACCGTACCGGCTCCAATCTGTCCTACCCCTGCATTTTTATGGGCAATCCCCGTATTGATGAGAGGAGTAATGCCGGTTGCCACTACTTTTCGAACATCGATACCAAGGCACGCACCTTTGAAATCCCAGGTGGGAATACTCCAATTTGAATTATTGGCAATACAGATCTCATTCATTTCATTGGATACTTTCAGTGCATCCTGGAAACCGCCTGCCCCAACAAATCTTGTCACGCCAGGAGCCGCCACCATGGCCATTCCGCCTACCCCCACAGTCTCTGTAATGGCACTGTCGCCGATGTCCGGGTTGGCATCACTTTCCGAATAACCGGTGAAGTATAACCCATTGGGAGTATTTACCGGAGCCGTAAACCATTCATCGCCCATACCGCTGATTCTGACACCGAATTCCCGACCATTTCTGGCCATCGTCGTGACTACGGTCCCATGAGTGACCTTGCGCGCGCAGTCGACAATCGCTTTGCCGGCCGCCATCATCACGTTCAAAAAGAACTGATCGGTATCCGCTAAGAATTTTATCACGCTGTATTTTTCTTTCTCATCAATGTCCAGTTGAGTAATGAGCGGTGCCATTTCCTTCAGAAAATTCAGGGAAGCGGCAATATTTCTCTGGTGGAATTCATCTCCCATGGTAATAGCCTTGGCGATCAGTACATTCAGGTTCAGGCCTCCGTCTTTTTGTTGCAGGGCTTTTGACAGGACCGGCCCCAGGCAATCTCTCATCCAACACAGCCTGGTTATAACTTCCTGCGAATACGCCCCGAACCGGAGCACCTTGCCGATGCCTTCATTCATTATGCAATAGGCAACCGTATCGTCCAGTTTATTTTTCACGACCAGAACCGGCATATTGCCGGAAGTGATCCCTCCCATCGGGCCCACTGCGTTCACATGATGGCAAGGCGTAAAGCTTACTCCCCCGCTTTCCAGGAGTTTTCTAGCACTTTGCTCATCCCCGGCCCAGCCCTCAAAGAGAACTGCTCCGATGCAAGAGCCCTGCATCGGCCCTGTCATATCCTTATACTGGATGGGCGGCCCAGCGTGCAGCAGCACCCGGCCGTTCAAAATTTCTATTACGGATTTAGCCGGCACCACGTCAACCAAAAACGGTTGCGAATCTTTCATCCGCGCGAGAACTTCCCGGTTGGACACTTCGATTTCTTCAATTTTAGAAAGAGCATTGAGGATTTTGATCAGCTTTTTATTGCCCCCGGCCGCCGGTTTCCAGTCGTACTGTACCGAACTGCCGCCATAGGCTAAAATGGATTGATTGAAGCTTGACAGGCCGATGTTCACAATCCGCGGTTTCGAGTTTAAAAGCTCCAATACATTGTCGCTAACAGCAGGCAGTGCTTTTATCTCCATTTTTTTGTCGACGACCTGCTTGTCAGCCTCCTTAACGTCAATCCCTTTCAATTTAAGGGCCAGCCTTACTGCCCTTGCATTGCTCTCTTCGACCAGCACGCCGCACTCCTGCAAGGTGCGTATTGCAGCATCATAACTTTGGGGATCATGCTGCGTCCCGCAGACCGAAGCGACGAAATACAACTTCCTTCCATTTTCCCTGGCCATCCGGAGAGCTTCTTTGATGGTCTCTGACAAGGCTCCCGCCATATCTGGGTGGGAACCGTAGCCTAAAACACAATCCAAAAGGATGACTCCCGTATTCTCATCCTGAGCATATTCTTTGATTTTCCTAATCCTGACTTCCGGATCGATCATAGGATGGGGCTTCCCTTGGGTATAGATGTCATCTCCCAAGTCCAACACTTCATACCCGCCGGCATTTAGGATGTACCCCTCTTGCTTAATCAACTTGCCGAGCCCCAAGGCCTCCGTGATCAGCATACCCGCTTCCGCGGCTAACGTACCACCTGAGTACAGCCCTTTTACCGTTTGTTCCGGCGCCAGCGGTGCAGCCTCACAAGTTAGCTCTGCCATATAATTGTTTTTTACCAGCCGGTTTTTCGCAAGGTCTACCGCAATCATGGCCGTTTCTTCCAGGGTATGGGCCAAATAAACCTTTCCCTCGTGATGATCCGGCTTTTCCCCCAAAAAGATCGCCACAACCGGTTTTGTCAAACTATGGAGCAGTTCGACTATTTCATCCCTGACTTTTTTAGCCGGTGGTTTTGAAATCACGACAATGACATCGGTAGGATCATGGTATTCCAAACCCAAAACGGCATCCCGGACGGTTATGGCGTTCACTTCCTCGCTCAGATCACGGCCGCCGGTGCCGATGGCATGCACAACACCGCCGCCCAACCGGTCAATGATCGTTGTAACTTCCTGAATCCCCGTGCCGGAAGCACCGACAATCCCAATATTGCCGGGTCGCACAACATTCGTAAAGGCGATAGGAATACTGGAGATAATCCCCGTTCCACAGTCAGGACCCATCAAAAGAAGTCCATTTTCATGAGCCTTCTTCTTTAACCTCACCTCATCGGACAAGGAAATATTATCGGTAAAAGAAAATACATGTAAGCCTTTGTCCAACGCTTTTTCAATCTCGTCAGCGGCATATTCTCCCGGAATGGAAAAAAGGGCCAAATTGGCGTCCGGCAGTTCTGCCAGTGCGGCTTCCAGACTCGTCACAGATTGCGCGCTGCTGCCCTTCTTCTTGACAGCCAGATCGTTTAAGAACTTTTCCGCTTCGCTGAGCACGTTCTTAACCACGCTTTCCTCCTCCGCTTCGACGGCGATAATCATATCGCTCGGCGCCGCGCTTTCCGCTTCTGCCGTCAGAAGATTGCTGTTTTTCAGAATATCCTTATTAGCATCCGTCCCCATCATAATCGAACATCTCGTTATCCCCTCCAGCGCATTGATCGAATTGGTCAACAGCATGAGGTTGATAGAGTCTTGATAACTATTTTTTTTAATGACCGTATATAGCATTTCAATTCTCCTTCGCGTGTGTTAATATTTTGTTAATTATGAATTTACCGTCATTATAACACTATTTTTTTGCATTAGCATTGGTATATAATTATATAAAATCACGGTTTTTTTATACTTAAAGGATAAGGAGTAATATCTTGAACATCAAAGACGTACTGAAGATGCCGTCCCTCGATGGAGCAAAACTAATCGCCGGACAAAGCGGCATATTGAACGAAATATCCAGCATCAACATCCTTGAAGCGACCGACATCGCAAATTGGGGCCAGCCTGGCGAGGTACTCCTGACCAGTTTTTTCGCGCTGAACAATCTTAGCGATCAGGATTTGGACGTATTTTTTGAAAAACTCCATACCATCGGCATCAGCGCGGTCATAATCAAGATCGACCGGTTGGTTCCCCAAATTCCGGCTAAAATTATCGAGCTGTGCGATCGGCATTTGATCCCGCTGATCCAGATCGGCAAAGAAGTTAAGTATGAATCGATTATTCTCGCAATCTTAGGTCCGATAATCAATACCAATATGAATCTGCTGAACAAGTATTACGAAGTGCACAGCGAGTTGACCAGTCTGGCCCTTAAGATGCCGTCGATGGATGAGATCCTGCGGGAATTCAAGAAAATGATGCTGCGGGACGTGAGCCTGGTCAACTCGGCGAAAAACACCAAACTTGGTACCAACCCTAAGCTAAACGACGTCACCATTCTGGATGCTAATGAAGTTTCTGCCAGCAAGTACGTCCATTTTCGATATGAACGCAGAACCGTAATCTATAACAGCCTTACGCCAAAAGTCACCGGAAAGCAGCTCTGCGTCGGTATTCCACACCCCGGCTATGACAACTATGAACTGATCATCCACGAACTGGATGAACAGATCAGTTCCGAAGACTTCATGGTCATCGAAAACGGAGTGAAATTCTTGCAGATGGAACTATTAAAGAAATATATCATTTCCCAGAACTTATTCCAGCAAAAGAACAGCATCATCAGCGACCTCTTGAACGACCGGTTCTACGAAGAAAAAGACATGGACGATGTTCTGGAATCTCTTGGCATAAAAAGGTATGAGCACTATCAACTCATCCTTATCAAGCTGGACCGACGTAACGAAAAGAAACCTGCAGTCCAAAACATCATGCCCCAGGCGCTGCGGCAGATCAGGCTTAAATTCAAAGCCCAATTTAAAGATATCGTATTCCTCGAAAAATTGGACGCCATCGTGTTCATCCTCAATTTCAACGACAAACAACGGGAACTGTCGGCAGAGACAGTCGAAAAAATAATGTTTTCATTGGAAGAGACGGATCTCTTCCAAGAGTTTTATTACTATGCAAGTATTAGCTCAACGGTGGGAAAATCCGATATTCCCCGAGCCAATCGGGAAGTTCTGGACACGCAAAAAGTTCTGAGGCTCTTTCATAATTCCAACAAGGTTATGCCGTATGAAGAACTGGGGATCTATAAATTGTTCCTGGATTCCAATAACCTGGCCAATCTCAACCGGTTTATTTCGCCCCGCATCGCCGCTTTCCGGCAGGAATACCCCATGCTGTTCGAGACGCTGAAAACCTTTCTCGACACCAACCAGAACTATATTCTAACTGCAGAAAAACTATTTCTCCATCCGAAAACCGTGCGCTACCGGATTGACAAAATAAAAACCGTCCTGGAAATCGATTTCGCAAACCCGGAAGAGCTGCTGCAGGTCCAGATCGCCGCCAGGCTGTTCAAACTGACGGACGGGAGGAAGACCAGTGAATAAAGCGGAGACGTTCAGCTTTGTGACCAGGGAAAATATCAGCTTGAATATGAATTTACACCGGGCCAAAAGCAACCGGAAAGACATAGTTGTCATCTATTTTCATGGCGGCGGACTGCTTTATGGAACAAGAGACGACCTGCCAAAGCCCTATGTAGAGCAATTTTTGCAGGCCGGCTATGATTTCTTGGCAGTGGATTATCTTTTAGCACCCGAAGCAAAACTGGACTTAATCTTACGGTCGGCATTTGAAACGCTTATTTTTTGCCAAAACGATCCCAAATTGAGTTCCCTTATGGGCAAATACATACTATTTGGCCGGTCGGCCGGTGCCTATCTCGCTTTTATGTTATGCGATATGCTGCGGAAAAAGGCTGCCGCGCCGTTGGCCCTCATCAGTCTTTACGGTTACGCGCGACTTGACGATCCCCAATTCAACACTCCAAGCAAATATTACAGCAAGCTGCCCGTCGTATCCGACGAAAGCATCAGAAAAATCATCGCCAAAACTCCAGTGACCTATGGCCCTATGGATTTGCG
>Ga0316604_10002282_pt1 | contig 14953 bp, 10 predicted proteins | sample OWC_soil_day20_C_FD_207650 | JGI IMG/M metagenome (GOLD analysis project Ga0316604, IMG submission 207650) | Wetland soil microbial communities from Old Woman Creek delta, Ohio, United States - OWC_soil_day20_CT | ecosystem: Environmental > Terrestrial > Soil > Wetlands | place: USA: Ohio... | reverse complement strand
AATTCTTTATCGTTCCTAAATACTTCGCCCAGTGTCTCACGATTATAAAAAGCTGCGTCAATCTTTCCCGACTTTACTGCAAGAATTAGATCTGATGGACTTTTATACTGTAATATCGCTGCATTGGGAAATGTTTTTGTAACATATGCATCGTGAATAGAGCCAAGTAAAACCCCAATCCGTTTATCTTTTATATCATCAAGCGTTTTTAGCTTTGTGCTTTCCGTTTTTACGGCAGTTTGCGTATCTCCAGGCACTGCCCCTGTAGTTTTTGCACACCAGGCAAGAGACAGTATAATAATAAAAATCAACATCAGCATAAGCAACACTTTATTTTTCATAGCTTCGCTCCTCAACATGATTCTCTAGTTTCAACTACGTTTGACGGAAAAATCTGATTTATCCATTTTTTTATGCAGCCTATAACCGCACTTCTATTGCAGTTTGGGTTAATATCTCATAATTTCGGAACTCTTCCTCAAAATCCTGTATTCCCCCACAAATAATATAAACTCTACCGCCACAAAAGGATTGAACTCATCACTTGACGATCACTTTCACAAATGATTAAACAATAAAAAGAAGATCGCTCCACCTTAGGCCATCTTGGCCAAGTGGTTTAACGATCTTCTTTTTATTTTGGCAAGTCGCTGCCCGCTGTCATCCATGACCCGCACCCGGAAACAATTCTGGTACGCATGGATTTATCGATATAGAGCATAAATTGCAATTTCATGGTTTTCCAGATTCTCTGTTAAATGTCTCTATTTTTTTATGTTTTACGGTTTTTTCTAAAGCAGCCTTAACTCGCAGTAATACTTCCTGCCAATCTCCAACCCGCGTCTGACGAAAAAGGCACGCAGTCTCATACCATGAGGTATCCTCGCGATCCAATTGCCATCGCCAGTCAGGAGCGAACGGCAGGAGTATCCACGTTTTCTTTCCCATAGCCCCCGCCAAATGAGCCACCGCCGAATCGACTGTTATTACTAAATCAAGGTTCTGTACTACCCCTGCTGTTTCGTAAAAGTCAGTGAGTTGTTGAGAAAACTCTATCACTTTATAGTCTGTCTTGAGCAAATCTTTTGCCCGATCCCCTACCTGCAAACTTACCCAACTTACCTGATCTGTAACAAGCAATTCACGGAACAACTCAAAAGGAATGGAGCGATTATGATCGTTGTGATGCTTGGGATTCCCAGCCCAAACAATACCAACTCTATAAAGCTGTCCTCCGTCTACCTGATTCAGAACGCTACACCATTTTTTCACGACTTTGGGATTTGCCCTTAGATACGGAATTTCCTTTGGAATTGTTTCTTCAGAAGTCTGAAAAACAAATGGTAAACTATGTAGAGAACAAGCAAAATCATAGTGTTCTGACGGCAAGTTAGCACCAGAATAAATTTTGCAAAAATGTAGCGAGTCGGTCAGTAACTTTTTCAACGGCTCTTGCACCCTAACAACAGTTTCGGAAGCCAACGCTGCAACTTGTTGAGCGTATCTGGCAAATTGAATTGTATCCCCAAGACCTTGCTCATTAAACAACAGTATTTTGCGTCCTGTTAAATTCTCTCCCTGCCAGTAGCAAATGTCCGGCTCCAAATACTTATAAAGCTTACGCCGTAAATCATATTTCTCCCAACCTTTAATATACTGACCTCGGAGAAGATATAAAATACCAAGACCAAACTGGCAGTCCTCAACCTGTTCAGGAGTACTAACTTCAATGGCACGAAGGTAAGCCGCCTCCGCTTCATCTACGCGATGCATCATCTTCAACGCCCTGCCAAGCTTGCGATGGGTATCAGCGTAATCCGGTTTAAGCTTAATAGCTTGCCGAAGGCACTTCTCCGCTTCTTCCAACCGATTAGTAATAATTAATACCACGGCCAAACTATTATAGGGCAACAGATAGTCCGGCTTCAGCACTATGGCTCGCAGAAAATACTTGACTGCTCCCTCCAAATCGTCCATTTTATTCAATACCCGACCCAAATTATAGTAAGCTTCCGAATAATCGGGTTTCAGTTCAATCGCTTGGTAAAAACAAGTCTGTGCTTCATCTTGGCGATTCAGATCATATAAAGCTACACCCAGATTATTAAATATATAAGGATTATCCTTGTCTAATTGAGCCGCGTGCCGAAAAGAATTTGCCGCTTTGTTTGTTAATTTGCGTCTGGTCTGTACAACCCCTAAATTGTTGTAGGCTTCCGAGTAATCAGGACTTAATTTAATGGCCCGGTAAAGACAAGCCTGTGCCCTGTCAAGATAATTCATATCGCACAAAACAAGAGCTAAACTATTATAGGCCTCTGGAAAATCCGGTTTAAGCTCAATTGCCTGTAGCAGACAAGCCTCTGCACCGTTTAGGCGATTGCATTTTTTCAATACCAAACCTAGTCTCAAATAGCTATCCACCCAAGACGGCTTCAGCTTGAGCGTCTGATAAAAAAAAGCCGCTGCCTCATCCAAGCGATTGGTATCCTCGAACAGTAATCCTAATTGGTATAAGACTTCGGGATAATCGGGCTTTAGCTCAATTGCCCGACAGAAACAACTTTCTGCTTCACCAAACCGACTGGTATTTCTGTATAGTAAACCCAGATTATAAAAAGCCTCTGGACAATCAGAGTTTTCATCAATAGCCTGCCGGAGGTGGTATTCTGCTTGTAGGCCTTTATCATTTACTGCTTCTTTTCTGTTATTTAGCCTTACAATTTTTGTATCCATGTTATCTCCTTGCTAATCTGCTGCACTCATGAATGATCCCCTAAAAGCTCTCCCAACAATTTCTCTACAGATTTTCTCACTTTTAGCAAAACTTCTGCCCAATTATCTATCTCATGCTGTCGGAACAAGCGCAATGTTGGATACCAAGGACTGTCTTCTCTATCAAGTTGCCAGCGCCAATCAGGATTATACGGCAATAGCAACCATGTTTTTTGCCCCATAGCCCCTGCTAAATGCGCTACAGCGGAATCCACGGTTATCACTAAGTCCAGGTTAGCTATCACTCCCGCTGTTTCTGCAAAATCTAACAGTGCACCAGAAATATCTATTACGTTATTAAATGTTGTTGCTAAGTCGGTTACCCTCTTACCCTTCTGTAAACTAATCCAGCTTACCTTAGTAATATCAAACAGACTACTAAAAACATCGAAGGGAATAGAACGATTCCGGTCATTGGCATGCGCAGGGTTGCCGGCCCAGACGACACCAATCCGGTATTTCTTACCACCGTCTATTTTATCAAGGGTTTTACTCCAAGTCTCTATAATTGACCGGCTTGGATGTATATAGGGGGTTGTCTGAGGAATGGTTTCTCTGGAAGTATTAAAGCGGTGGGGAAGACTAAGCAAGGGACTTATAAAGTCATATTCCCTTGCATCAATTCTGTCACTATTACAAATTTTACAGTTGGTTAGCGAAAAAACCAATAATCGTCTCAATGGCTTTTGAATTAATACGTTCGTTTCACTTGCAAGCTTAGCAACCATTAACGCATACCTAATAAAGTGAATAGTATCACCGAAACCTTGGTCTGCAAACAACAAAATTCGACGACCGGCCAAATCCTCACCCTGCCATTGGGGAATTGGCAGATGCCTGTTACCATCCCTTATCAACCGCCAATCATCATACTTTTCCCATCCCTTTTCGTACTGTTCCTGAAGAAGATATAAAGTCGCCAACGCTAAATTAGCGTTTACAGAATCCGGTCGAAGAGCGAGGGCCTGTTGAATACAGACTTCTGCTTCATCTAGTTGACGAAATTCTTTTAACATCTTGCCGACATTAGTATAAAATACAGAATTGTTGGGCTCTAACGCTATAGCTTGCCGAAAGCATCCTAAAGCTTCAACCCGGCGATTCATATTTTCTAAAACCATCCCCAAATTATTATAGGCCTTCGCATAATGAGGATTTATCGCTAACGCACGACGCAAATATTCTTCTGCTTCCTTGAATCTATTAGTTCGAATTAATACTGTACTAATGTTGTTTAAGGCCTCAATATAATCAGGCCTCAACTTGAGAGCCCAACCAAAAAGTTCTGCTGCTTGACTAAGCATATTGGCATTCTCCAGGACAATACCTAACTTATTATAGAATTCGGGTTTATGTGGATTCAATTTAATAGCTTGTCGCAACATATCTGCCGCTTCAGACCATAGCCCCTCATCACTCAGGGCACTGCCTAGATTATAATAAGCTTCTGAAGAATGGGGATTCTGTTCGATTGCCTGACGAAGGAGTGTTACTTGTTTCAAATCTCTCTTGACAGCTGATTTAATTTTTTTATCTAGTAACGTCGTCGTTTTCTCCTCTCTATGGTGAAATAAGTGCAATTAGGTATTCGATAAAAATCCCACCCCATTTTTATTCCATTACAGAGAAAAAAGTCACCGGGATATGGACTTATACCAGTTCGTCCAGTAAAGCTAGCTTAACTCTTTCTATAACTTCTTGCCAATCACCAGCCTTACGTTGCCGGAAAAGTCTAATTGACGGATACCAAGGGCTGTCCTCCCGCTCCAATTGCCAGCGCCAATCAGGGTCAAAAGGCAAAAGTACCCATGTCTTTTTCCCCATCGTCCCTGCCATATGCGCCACAGATGTATCAACAGTTATCACTAAATCAAGCGTTTCCATCAAACCTGCAGTCTCCATAAAGTCAACAAGTTCTCTTGAAAAATCGATTACATTGTAGGACGTTTCAACTAAGTCTTCCGCTCTATGGCCAACCTGCAGGCTAACCCAGCTAACCTTTGAAACACTAAACAAATTATTAAATATAGTAAAAGGAATGGACCGTCTTGAGTTGTTACGATGTTTGGGGTGCCCAGCCCAAACCACGCCAACCCTGTATGCGTTACCCTTGTCGATTCCCTCGAGGGCATTATACCAGGTTAATGAAGCGGTTTGGCTAGCCGGTCTATAGGGAACCGCTTGCGGAATGGTTTCATTGCACGTATTAAATATCACTGGCAGACTGAGCAAGGAGCAGACATAATCGTATTGTTCTTGCTGGGGACAGTCTCCTGTATATATAGTCAAATTAGGATATGAAGCCGTTATCAAGCGCCCCAGAGGCTTTTGAACCCATAAATCTGTTTTGGCTGCTAACCTTTCTACCGCTTGTGCATATCTGACAAATTGTATGGTATCTCCAAATCCGTATTCCCAATATAGCAGAATACTGCGTCCGACTAAATTTTCTCCCTGCCAGCTGGGAATTTTAAAGTATGTATCTTCATACCTCTTTTGCCTCAACCTTTCAAACTTCCCCCAGCCAACGCTGAAATTTCCCTGTAACAAATATAAATTTGCCAGAGACAAATCGGCTTCCCAATAATCAGAACGTAACTCGACAGCCCGTCGAAGGCAACATTCTGCTTCGTCAAGCTGCTTATTCACTCTCAAAAATGTTCCCAGATTATAATGAGCTTCTGGATAATTTGGACTCAGTTCGACCGCTCGGCGATAGGCTTTCTCTGCATCAGCAAATTGATTAATTTCCTCTAAAACAGTTCCTAAGTTACTGTAGATAGCAGACTGAGTAGGATCAAGTTTGACAGCGCTGCGAAAACATTCCTCCGCTTTCTGTAAATCACCCAGATCCATTAAAACCAAGCCTAAGTTATTATAAGCCGGCGTATCATTTGGTTTCAGCTCAATAGCTCGACAAAAGCAAGCCTCCGCTTCATGGGGGCGCTTAATTTTTTTGAAAACCAGACCTAAATTATTATAAGCCGGCGCATATTGGGGATTTAATTTTATAGCTGTGCCAAAAGCCGTAACTGCATTTTCTAAATCTCCCCTAAGCGTCAGCTTTATTCCAAGATCCAGATACATTTTTGACGTTATATTCTTTTTCACCGCGTCCCCTATCCTAAAGTAATTTATGTATACAAATTTCATTATACACGTAAATAGGTAATTTTTTCCCTGTAAAATTCAAACTATGAGAAACTTAATAAAAAAAAAAGAAAAAGCCGTCTCATCTATATAGAGTTCCCTCTCCTACTTTAGTTTTTTTATATTGAAATAAAAATGCCGGATATTAGTATAAAAACTACCAAACATCCTTCAAATAATATTAATATAACAATTAATATATAAAATACAGATAGAAATCAAAAAATTAGAAGGTGAACCTCCCCGTAATGGTTGATCATCAATCCGCACCCAAAATACTCCATCGCCTCGACACCACCGCTAGTTCATTAGATACAATTAGCCGCCCGGCTGTTTTTTTTGACCGCGATGGTGTACTCAACGTAAATTTAGGTTTTGTCTATCTTCCAGAAGATTTCCACTGGATCGACGGCGCTATTAAAACTATTAAGTTTTTTAACAATGCCAACTACCTGGTTTTTGTGGTTACCAACCAAAGTGGCGTGGCACGCGGCTACTACACAGAACATGATGTACAGCAACTTCATAAATGGATGAATGCCGAATTAGCCAAGCAGGCAGCTCATATTGATGCCTTTTATTACTGTCCCCACTATCCTGCTGCAAAACTTGAACAATATCGAAAGATCTGCCAGTGCCGTAAACCAATGCCAGGACTCATTCAACAGGCTATCCAGGAGTGGCCAGTCAAGCCAACTCAGTCTTTTTTAATAGGGGACATGGACACGGATTTAAAAGCAGCTGCTACAGCTGGTATAAAAGGCTATTTATTTAACGAGGAAAATTTGTTTAACTTTTCAACAAGAGTTGGCCTTATTAAGCAATAAAGTATTGAATAGGAGCAAATCAACACGATGATACGTGAGATTATTTCTGAGCACCTTTCTATTGTGAATAAGCTACAGCAGCTATGTTTGACCGATTTACAGCGTTTTGCTGAACTATGCGTTGACGGACTTAAGCGTGGAAATCGCTTGTACCTTATGGGAAATGGAGGAAGTGCAGCCGATTGCCAACACCTCGCGGCAGAGTTTGTCGGGAGATTGCATTTTCACAAGGGTTTGCCCGCCATAGCATTAACAACAGATACCTCAGTTTTAACGGCAGTCGGTAATGATTATGGGTTTGATGCTATTTTTACGCGTCAGATAGAGGCATTGGTTAATCCAGGCGACATAGTAATTGGCCTGTCTACCTCAGGCAACAGCGGTAATGTTATCCAGGCAATTAAGTTAGCACATGAAATGGGTGCCGTGACAATAGGGCTCTCCGGCCAAGATGGTGGTATGTTAGGGGAAATTTGTGATTTATGTATTTCGGTTCCATCTGACGTAACGGCTAGGATACAAGAAGTACATATTCTGATTGGTCATATAGTCTTCGAGTTAGTTAACGAGGTATTTAAAGATGCCTAGCAATGTAGCTCGTCTTGAACAATTCTTATTATCAGGGGTATCTGACTGTAAGGTATTAGTCGTGGGTGATGTTATGCTGGATATCTATTATTTTGGAGACGTGCAACGCATTTCACCTGAAGCGCCAGTACCCATAGTTAAAGTTGCAAAGGAACTAAAAACGCTGGGCGGAGCCGGTAATGTAGCAAATAATTTAGTACAACTTGGATGCCAGGTATTGCTAGCTGGAGCTGTTGGAGATGATGACAATTGGCACCATCTCCAACGGCTTATGACCATACACAATATTGAGTGTACCGGAATTATTAAGAGTAATAGGCCGACAATTACCAAAACCAGAATTGTAGCCGGACATCAGCAGGTTGTCCGGTTGGACTTTGAAGAGATAGCGCCCTTACCTGAATATGAAGAAAACCGTTTATTAGAATGGGTATTGGCCGCATTAGCACAAGGCGTAAAAATCGTTATAGTATCTGATTATGGCAAAGGTGTCTGCACTCCCAAAGTGTGTCAAACCATCATCAATACCTGTCATAAGCTAGCTATACCAACAATTATTGACCCAAAGGGTCGGGAGTGGGTTAAATACCGGGGGGCCAATTATATTACTCCCAACATAAAAGAATTGGGTAAAGCGCTGGCTTGTCATGTTGATAATACTGATGGGTTGGTATACCAATATGCAGCAGAGGCCAGACGACGTTTTAACATAAACAACATTTTAGTAACACGTTCATACAAAGGTATGAGCCTTATTAATCATTCGGGCATTATTAATGTACCTACGCGGGCGCAGGAAGTTTTTGATGTCTCCGGGGCGGGAGACACAGTCGTTGCCACGCTTGGTGTTATGTTGGCAGGCGGTACTGATATTGCTACGGCTGTAAAGGTTGCCAATCTTGCAGCAGGAATTGTTGTTGGCAAAATCGGTACAAGCCCGGTGGAGGCTGCTGAACTGCTGGAAGCTCTCCACCATACCCATGCAGCTTTATAATAAAAGCAAAATTATATGATCAGTCCCACCTTACGAAATTATCCGCAACCCCTCTTTAAATTGATAAATACGATAAAAATGGAGTGGCTTTCTAGCCAAAAGCACTATAACTAAGCTAATCTTTTGGCAGTAAAATCATATATACATTATTGAATTAATAACTATTTCCGTTACGCTATAAACTTCCCTTGTTCTTTCTCACAATTATCTATATCAACTATAGCTGGAAAAAGGCCCAACCAACGAATTTATCAACAAATCCAGTTCACTATTTCCACCTCTTTCTTAAAACAGTTTTGTAAATTTTTATTTTTTCTGTTATATGTAATTGTACAAACATTTTTAATTATCCTATTTTTTATCTTTCAAAAATGTCCTTTTCAGCAAAGACAGCTTCCTGTAATTATTAAACAGTGCCATCATAATAGACAAATCCCGCTTCCGGTCGAAAAGCTCGGAAGCGGGATTTTATATGAAAAAATTTTTGAGATTTCTCAGAAAATATCTTTATTGTCTTGTTATTGTTTTTCTTGAATAAACAATTGCACTTTTAAGTTAGACATTGTAGTATAATGAACCAACTACAGAATCTAGTAAACAAGGAGGACATCACAATGAAAGAACCAGTTGTCAAACGCTATAAAGGCAATCCGATATTAACCAAAAACGATGTTCCTTACTCCGTACATACCGTACATAATGCAGGAATAGCAAAATATCAGGACAAGTACTACATGCTGTTTCGTTCTCATCTTGACACAGGGCGCTCTATTATTGGACTCGCAGAAAGCAATGACGGTTACTCTTTTTTCGTACATGCCAAACCTTTTATTATTCCTGCAACAGAGAGTATTTTTAAAGAATATGAGGCTTTTGGTGTGGAAGATCCTCGCATTTCATGCATAGAAGGTGAATACTATATTACTTACAGTGCTTATTCAAAACATGGAGTACGAATTGGACTGGCAAAAACAACAGATTTTAAATCAATCCAACGTATCTCGTTAATCACCGAAGCCGATTATCGCAACGTCGTTCTTTTTCCCGAAAAAATAAACGGTAGATATGTACGCCTCGATCGGCCTCATTCTGAAATTTCGCCCTGGGCAATATGGATTAGTTATTCAAAAGATTTAATCTATTGGGGAGAGTCAGAGTTAATCATGATGCCAGCACCTTATCACTGGGATGAAATGAAAATTGGCCCTGGGGCAACGCCTATCAAAACTGATAAAGGTTGGCTTTCTATTTATCATGGTGTCTTTCCCACCATGGATGGATCAATTTATAGGTTGGGAGTCGCTTTACACAAACTGGACAATCCCGCGATAGTTCTCGGAGTCGGGGACAGTTGGATTCTGCAACCGGAAGACCCGTGGGAAATAACAGGATATGTTCATAATGTGGTTTTTACCTGCGGAGCCATCCTTGAAAACAATGGTATTGTTAAAATATATTGGGGTGCCGCCGATTCTGTTATGTGCGTAGGAACTGCTAACATCAACGATCTTGTAGATCTTTGCCTAAATCATAGCAGACCTGCCGTTACATGAACTATATATTCCGCAGTAAAGAAGTTTGCAGGCGCAGGTAGGTGATGAATTGCCAACACATCATCTACCTGCAAAAGTCTTTAACACGCTGTATATAAATTATGAAATTTTTAATATTTCCTTATAAACTTCAATATATTTTTTTACCATTTTCTGCTGTGTAAATCTACACTCAACCGTTTTCCGGCACGTTTCCCGTGAGATATTTATGACCGCTTGAATTTTATCAGCCATTTCCTCGATACTTGATACAATAAATCCATTGATACCATCTTGAATAATTTCAGGCATAGAACCTTTATTAAATGCCAGGACAGGTGTTCCACATGCCATTGCTTCAACGATACTAAGGCCAAACGGTTCATTAAAATTAATTGGATGTAACAATGCATACGCATTACCCAATACTGTATCCCTTTCCTCAGGGCCCACTGATCCAATATAACAAACATCATCATTAAGATACGGCTCTACATATTTTTGATAATACGATTCATCTTGAATAATACCGGCAATTACTAATTTCATTTTTGCCATTTTAGCAACTTGTATTGCTTCCCAAGTTCCCTTGTCTTTATGTATTCTTCCAAAATAAACTAAATAGTTCCCCCGTTCTTTGTTTAAAGTAAATTTTTCTATATCTATACCATGGTACACAGTCCTTATATAATCAAGCTCCCCATTCCTATCTGAATCGCTAATGGAAACATAATATGTTTTCTTGTTGTACTTTTTATAAACAGGTAGAATTTTAGGTGAGGAAAACCCATGTATCGTTGTTACCACTGGAGTTTTTATTAGTCCACTATAAGTCAGAGGCAAAAAATCATAATGATTGTGTATTATATCAAATTCATTTGCCTGCTCCATAATCTCGGATATATGTAAAGATTCCCAAACCTTAGCATCAAGCTCTCGGTCTTCTTCATAAGGTGCTTTGCATACGCTGCGAAGCTTAGCGGTCGTTAGTGAATCGCCGGTAGCATACAGTGTTACATCAATATTTTCTTTCACAAGTCCTTCTGCCAATAATGAAACAACTCTTTCCCACGGACCATAATGTCGCGGTGGCGTCCTCCACGCAATTGGTGAAATGATTGCAACTTTCATAAAATCCCCCACTTCATTAAAAATTCGGCTTGGTAATCTCGCTGACTTATCGCTCATTGTCACTTGAAGAACTTCGGCAGTGACAATGATGAAGCCTTTATTTATATTAGAAAAATAACTTTCACACAGAGTTGCTGACAGTTCTAAAAGTTTATTCCAAATGGATAATTGTTTCTTTACGAAAAACAATTATTTGACAAAAACTAGTATTTGCAGTATAATACGATTATAAATTGTTTAGAATCACTGACGATTAGTAACAACACTATATTGTTTTTTAACCGCCACGGATTAGAGGAACTGGGTGTAATATACACTCGCCGGCACGCGCCGATATCCAAACGTAGGGGGTTTTTTTATGCAAAAAAACGGATTTGATACTAGGTTGAAGGGCGATAAGAATACCTATAAAGAACTTTTTATGAGGAGTCCCCAAAACCCCATTTTATCAGCTAAGAACTGGCCTTATCCTACAAATGCAGTGTTCAACCCAGCAGCGACGATGTTTCATGGCAAGGTTTTATTACTTGCTCGCGTGGAGGACCGGCGAGGCTTTTCTCACTTTACTAAGGCAGTTAGTGACGATGGAGTTGGCAACTGGCAGATTGATAAAGTGCCAACGTTAGAACCTGATCCAGAAAATCATCCTGAGGAGCTGTGGGGGATTGAAGACCCTCGAATTACATGGCTTTCTGAATTGGGTAAATGGGCTATTACCTACACTGCTTATTCTCGTGGCGGACCACTTGTGGCTATGGCACTAACCAGTGATTTTATAGATTTTGAGCGGCTCGGACCGGTCATGCCGGCAGAAGACAAAGATGCTGCACTTTTTTCACGACGAATATATGGAAAATGGGCTCTTATCCATAGGCCGATTACCGCTAACTATGTACCTGGTGCGCACATCTGGATGTCATCTTCCGATGACTTCGTCAGTTGGGACGCCCGCCAGGTATTAATGCACGCTCGTCGGGGTGGTTGGTGGGATGGCGGGAAAATTGGTCTTGCAGCCCCACCAATCGAAACCGCTGAAGGTTGGATTCTTTTGTACCACGGAGTGCGCCAAACTGCCTCTGGCTCAATTTACCGACTCGGATTAGCACTTCTTGACTTGGATGATCCGTTGAAAGTATTGCACCGGAGTGATGAATGGATTTTCGGTCCGACCGAAAGCTATGAACGGGAAGGAGACGTTGATGACGTAGTCTTTCCTAGCGGTTGGGTATTAAATGCTGAGACAGGCTTACTAAAAATGTATTACGGAGGGGCCGATTCTTGTATTGCTTTGGCTACTGCCAATGTAGACGATTTACTGGAGTATATTAAAAAATGTCCAAAACCGCTGGATGCGCTATTTTATTAGCAATCTAGATTAAATCCAATAACAGGCTAAGCTATAGAAACAGGAAAAAGTAGTGTTTTTATAAAAAGAGGAGACAAAAAAATGGTTGCAACAAATAAAATAAGAAATATTGCTTTTTTAAGTACCTATCCTCCGCGGGAGTGTGGGTTAGCTACCTTTACGGAAGATCTGGTAAATGAAATTGATAAAATACCCTTTATTCAACCAAGTGTTATTGCGGTAGTCAACAAGGAAGAATATACAAACCGCCAGGTAAAACACAAACTGGGTCAGCACGACCGTACGAGTTATCTGCTGACTGCACTTTGGGCGAATGACAATGTTGATCTCCTGGTTATCGAGCATGAATATGGGATATTTGGCGGCGAGTGTGGCGAATATATCCTTGATTTAGCTAGGAGACTAAAAATTCCTTTTATTGTCACAACACATACTGTGCTGTTAGAACCGTCACTGAAACAACGGACTGTCCTTCGAGACTTAGGGCGCCTCAGCACCAAGGTAGTGACCATGGCTGAAAGCTCTATCCCCATATTGGCTGAGACCTACGGTATTGAGTTAGAGAAACTTGTATTCATACCGCATGGTGTTCCTAACATGCATGTAGAATCGCGGGAAAAATTGAAAGTCGCTCACGGCTTCCAGAACAAACACGTCATTAGCAGTTTTGGACTCATTAGCCCCGCCAAAGGCCTCGAGTACGGGATTGAAGCGGTGGCGAAAGTCGCAGCGGATTATAACAATCTAGTATATCTGATTCTCGGCAAAACACATCCCTGTGTCAAAGAAAATATGGGCGAAAAATATCGACAGAGCCTGATTGATTTAGCGCAAAGCCTTGGGGTGCGGGATAATATCCAGTTTATCGATAAGTATCTGACCAAAGAAGAAGTAATTACTTATCTTCATTTGTCCGATATGTACCTGACACCGTATCTGTCTAAAGAGCAGGCGGTTAGCGGGACGTTGGCATACGCCATGGGATGTGGACGGGTTATTGTATCAACGCCCTATCGTTATGCAGAAGAAATGCTGAGTGGCGGTCGTGGAATGCTTGCCGAATTTAGAGATTCCAACTCGATGGCATCATGTATTCGATCAGTGCTTGATAATCCAATTCGAAAAAAAGAAATGGAAATGAATACATTAGCTGTTGGCCAAACGATGACGTGGGCCAATGTAGCCGCTCAATATGCCAAACTAGGCATAAATATTATTGGCGAAAGAGAACATCAGACGAAAGATGATTCAAGGCGTTTTGTCCATCCAGTCGTTCCAAATTCTCATCCTCATCTTACTGTAGTTAGTCGGAATGGAATGAGGGTCGGATAATGGGCCAATTGGGTACTGTCTTTGATGACGCACATATCTTTCGGATGACCGATGATACCGGGATGTTTCAACATACATGTTACAATGTCCCCGATTTGGACAAAGGGTATACCACTGACGACAATGCCCGGGCATTACTTATGGCGGTCATGCTCTTTGAAAAAAAACAGACATCGGAATACCTCGCATTAATTTACCGTTACCTGGCATTCATCTTGTATGCCCAGAATGAAAACGGCCATTTTCGAAATTTCATGACCTATGACCGAAAGTTTACGGAAACACAAGGATCGGAAGAATGTTTCGGCCGCTGTCTTTGGGCTTTAGGGTATACCCTGGCTTCATCAGTAATGCCCATAGGGATAAAGGATGCCTGTACTAGTGCTGTTCGTCGTGCATTGCCACAAATTCATTCTCTCAAGTATTTACGGGGACAAGCATATGCCTTGATTGGTCTTGGCTTTATCGAGAACACTGAGAGCGCTAGCCTTATCCGCAAGCTGGCTGAGTCTATTGCCGTTTGCTTTGAACAATGTGTAGAAGAAAAGGACTGGTGCTGGTTTGAAGACAGCCTCACCTACGATAACGCCGTGCTGCCGTGGGCTATGTTCGTCGCTTCCCGCCAAACAGGCCAGGAACGATTTCTCGCTATAGCGCGCAAAAGCATGACCTTTCTTGACCAAAATGCCTTTCGGGACGATTTTTTCCGTCCTGTGGGCTGTAAAGGGTGGTGGCTGCGGGGAGCTGAGCCAGCATTATATGATCAGCAACCTGTCGAGGCATCCATGTCCACACTGGCTCATTTGGTCGCTTATGAAGTCACTGGTGATAAAGCCATGCTAAAGCTTGCCGAACGGAGTTTCGCCTGGTATTCTGGTGACAACTCTTGCCATGAAAGTCTGATTGACGCCGAAACAGGTGGTTGTTATGATGGCATTATGGCTGATGGTCTAAACCACAATCAAGGTGCTGAAAGTATTGTCGGCTACTGTATCGCTAGTCTGTCTTTAGATAATGCCTTGTCGGCACCATTGGAAAGTCATGATCGCCTTTTGCAAAAACCACCAGATGAACATACGCCATGTTATCGCCCTTGGGGATTCTACCAAGTATTAGATTCTGCGCCAGGGTTTAAGATGAAGAAGATCGTCGTTAATTCAGGGGAAATTCTTAGCTTACAGATGCATTATCATCGTAGTGAGCATTGGATTGTTATTGGCGGTACGGCAAAGGTAACTATCGGCAATACTGAACAAGT
>Ga0316604_10002280_pt1 | contig 14957 bp, 23 predicted proteins | sample OWC_soil_day20_C_FD_207650 | JGI IMG/M metagenome (GOLD analysis project Ga0316604, IMG submission 207650) | Wetland soil microbial communities from Old Woman Creek delta, Ohio, United States - OWC_soil_day20_CT | ecosystem: Environmental > Terrestrial > Soil > Wetlands | place: USA: Ohio... | reverse complement strand
ACCATCCGCCCGCTGGCCGGTACGCGCCCGCGCGGTGCCACGCCCGAGCAGGACAAGGCGCTGGAGGCCGAGCTGCAGGGCGACCCCAAGGAGCGCGCCGAGCACGTGATGCTGATCGACCTGGCGCGCAACGACATCGGCCGTATCGCGAAGACCGGCAGCGTCAAAGTGACCGAAGCCTTCACCGTGGAGCGCTATTCGCACGTGATGCACATCGTCAGCAATGTCGAAGGCCTGCTGCAGGGCGGCATGAGCAGCCTGGACGTGCTCAAGGCCACCTTCCCGGCCGGCACGCTGACCGGCGCGCCCAAGGTGCGGGCGATGGAGATCATCGACGAGCTCGAGCCCGTCAAGCGCGGCATCTACGGCGGCGCCTGCGGGTACCTGAGCTTTGCCGGCGACATGGACGTGGCCATCGCCATCCGCACCGGCATCGTCAAGGACGGCACGCTGTACGTGCAGGCTGCGGCCGGCGTGGTGGCCGACTCGGTGCCCGAGCTGGAATGGAAGGAAACCGAAGCCAAGGCGCGCGCGTTGATCCGCGCGGCCGAACTGGTCGAGGAGGGCTTCTGACATGCTGCTCATGATCGACAACTACGACAGCTTCACCTACAACCTGGTGCAATATTTCGGCGAGCTGGGCGAAGAGGTGCGCGTCTTCCGCAACGACCAGATCACGCTCGAAAGCATCGCCGGGCTGCGGCCGGACTACCTGGTGCTGTCGCCCGGGCCCTGCTCGCCGGCCGAGGCCGGCATCTGCATCGAGGCCATCCGCCACTTTCAGGGCCGGCTGCCGATCCTGGGCGTGTGCCTGGGGCACCAATCCATCGGTGCGGCACTCGGCGGCAAGATCGTGCGCGCCAAGGTGCAGATGCACGGCAAGACCAGCGTCATCCACACCGACGGGCGTGGCGTCTATGCCGGGCTGCCCGAGCGCTTCACCGTCAACCGATACCACTCGCTGGTGATCGAACGCGCCAGCCTGCCGGCCGCGCTGGAGGTCACGTCCACGGCCGACGACGACGGCGAGATCATGGGCGTGCGCCACCGCGAGCTGGCCGCCACGCGCACGCCGCTGGAAGGCGTGCAGTTCCATCCGGAGTCGATCATCAGCGAGCATGGCCATGCGCTGCTGAAGAACTTTCTCGAGGTTGGGCGATGACCGTCGACCTGCGCAGCGACACCGTCACGCGGCCCACCGCGGCGATGCGTGAGGCGATGCACCGCGCCGAGTTGGGCGACGATGTCTTCGGTGACGACCCATCGGTGAACGCGCTGCAGGAGCAGATCGCCGCCCTGCTCGGCAAGGAGGCGGCGCTGTTCATGCCCAGCGGCACGCAGAGCAACCTGGCCGGCATCATGAGCCACTGCGGCCGCGGCGACGAGTACATCGTCGGCCAGGGCGCGCACTGTTATCGCTACGAAGCCGGCGGTGCGGCGGTGCTGGGCAGCGTGCAGCCGCAGCCGCTGCCCAACCAGCCGGACGGCAGCTTAGGCCTGGCCGACATCGAAGCCGCCATCAAGCCCGACGACGAGCATTTCGCGCGCAGCCGGCTGCTGGCGCTGGAGAACACCATTGGCGGCAGGGTGCTGCCCATGACCTACCTGGCCGAGGCCACGGCCCTGGCGCGGCGCCATGGCCTGGGCACCCACCTGGACGGCGCTCGGCTGTTCAATGCCGCGGTGGCGCTGGGCGGGGACGCGCGGGCAAATGCGAAGGCCATCGCCGGGCACTTCGACAGCGTGTCGGTGTGCTTCAGCAAGGGCCTGGGCGCGCCGGTGGGCTCGGCGCTGGTGGGTCCGAAAGAGCTGATCCAGCGCGCCCACCGCTGGCGCAAGATGCTGGGTGGCGGCATGCGCCAGGCGGGCGTGCTGGCCGCGGCGGCGCAGCATGCGCTGGAGCATCACATCGACCGGCTGGCCGACGACCATGCGCTGGCCACGTTGCTGGCCGAGGGCCTGAGCGGTATCGACGCCCTGGAACTGCAGCGCCCGCAGACCAACATCCTGTTCGTCAACGTGCGGGGCGGGCGAGGAGCGCAGCTGCTGGCACATCTCAAGGCGCAGGACGTGCTCGCCACGGGGCTGATCGGGCTGCGCTTCGTCACCCACCTGGATGTCGATCGCGCGGGCATCGACCGGGCGATTGCCGCCGTGCGCGGCTTCTTCAAGGACCACTGACATGCCGATCACCAACGCCGAAGCGCTGACGCGCTGCATCGACCATCGCGAGGTCTTCCACGACGAGATGCTGTCGCTGGTGCGCCGCATCATGAGCGGCGAGATGTCGCCGGTGATGATGGCGGCGATGCTGATGGGCCTGCGTGTCAAGAAGGAAACCATCGGCGAGATCACCGCGGCGGCTCAGGTGATGCGCGAGTTCGCCACCAAGGTGGAGGTGGCGGATCGCACGCACCTGGTGGATATCGTCGGCACCGGCGGCGACAGCTCGCACAGCTTCAACATCAGCACCTGCAGCATGTTCGTGGCCGCGGCCGCCGGTGCGCGCGTCAGCAAGCACGGCAACCGCGGCGTGAGCAGCAAGTCCGGCAGCGCCGACGTGCTCGAGGCCCTCGGCGTGCCGATGACGCTGACCCCACAGGCCATCAGCCGCTGCATTGCCGACACCGGCATCGGCTTCATGTTCGCGCCCAACCACCACCCGGCGATGAAGAACGTGGCGCCGGTGCGCAAGGAGCTGGGCGTGCGCACCATCTTCAACATCCTGGGGCCGCTGACCAACCCGGCAGATGCGCCGAACATCCTGATGGGTGTGTTCCACCCCGACCTGGTGGGCATCCAGGTGCGCGCGCTGCAGCGTCTGGGCGCCGAGCATGCGGTGGTGGTCTACGGCCGCGACGGCATGGACGAGGTGTCACTTGGCGCAGCCACGATGGTGGGCGAATACAAAGACGGCGGCATCCACGAGTACGAGATTCACCCCGAGGATTTCGGCCTGACCATGGCCAGCAACCGCGCGCTCAAGGTCGATTCGGCCGAAGCGTCGAAGGCGCTGCTGCGCTCGGTGCTGGACGACGAGCCCGGCCCGGCGCGTGACATCGTGCTGCTCAACGCCGGTGTGGCGCTGTATGCCGCCAACGTCAGCCCGACCATGGCCGAGGGCGTGGCGCTGGCGCGCGAAACCATCGCCTCGGGCAAGGCGCTGGCCAAGATGCACCAGTTCGTCGCGCGCAGCAAGGAGTTGGCGGCCGAATGAGCGACATCCTCAAGCGCATCGTCGCGGTCAAGCACGAGGAGATCGCCGAGGCGAAGCGCCTGCGCGATGCTGCATCGATGCGCCGCGCGGCGCTGGCCCAGCCGTCGGCGCGTGACTTCGTCGGCGCGCTGCGCGCGAAGATCGCCGCCGGGCAGTCGGCGGTCATTGCCGAGGTCAAGAAAGCCAGCCCCAGCAAGGGCGTGCTGCGCGAGCATTTCGTGCCCGCTGAGATTGCCGCGTCCTACGCGCGCCACGGCGCGGCCTGCCTGAGCGTGCTCACCGACCGACAGTTCTTTCAGGGCGACGCCGCCTACCTGCAGCAAGCGCGCGCCGCCTGCAGCCTGCCGGTGCTGCGCAAGGACTTCATGGTCGACGCCTACCAGGTGGACGAGGCGCGCGCCTGGGGAGCGGACTGCATTCTGCTGATCGCCGCCTGCCTGGACGACGCGCAATTGGCCGATCTGGAAGCCCAGGCCCTGGGCTTGGGCATGGCAGTGTTGGTGGAGGTGCACGATGCCGGCGAACTGGACCGTGCGCTGCGCCTGAAGACGCCGCTGCTGGGTATCAACAACCGCAACCTGAAGACCTTCGAGGTCACGCTCGACACCACGCTGGGCTTGCTGCCGCGGGTGCCGGCCGAACGGCTGCTGGTCACCGAAAGCGGCATCCTCGGCCGCGCCGACGTGCAGCGCATGCGCGATGCCGGCGTACACACCTTCCTGGTCGGGGAGGCCTTCATGCGTGCGGAAGACCCGGGCTCTGCGCTGGCCGACCTGTTCCGGTGAGTTCAAGGGCGGGCAACCGGCTGGTCGAGCCGATCGGCCGCCAGGTCGACGCCCACAGCGGTGAATGGGCGCCACTGCTGCGGGACTGGGCGGCCAGTGACGCCGGCCGCAGTCTGATCCACGCGGTCGACGCGCGTCTGGCCGCCGGCGCCACGATCTACCCGGCCGATGTGTTCCGCGCCCTGGCACTGACGCCCCTGTCGCAGGTGCGGGTACTGATCCTTGGCCAGGACCCTTACCACGGGCCTGGGCAGGCGGAAGGGCTGGCCTTCTCGGTGCCCGCCGGGCAGCGCCTGCCGCCAAGCCTGCGCAACATCGTCCAGGAGTTGCAGCGCGACCTGGGTCTGGCGGTGCCGCTTTCGGGCAGCCTGTTGGATTGGGCGCGCCAAGGAGTGCTGCTGCTGAACACCTCGCTGAGCGTGGAAGAAGCTTGTCCCGGCAGTCATGCCAAGCTAGGGTGGCAAGTACTTACTGACAAAATAGTGGCTGCGGTTGCTGATCATCCACGGCCCAAGGTGTTCATGTTCTGGGGCGCACACGCCCAGGCCAAGGCGCCGCTGGTGCTGGGTTCCGCCGCCGGGGCGCGGCATCTGGTGTTGCAGTGCAACCACCCGTCGCCGCTGTCCGCGACCCGAGCACCGCTGCCCTTCGTCGGCTGTGGACATTTCGGTCGGGCTCACGCTTTCCTGTCGGCGGCCGAACCGGGCCTGCCGGCGCCGGACTGGCGGTTGGATCTCCCGCCTGCACACTGCGATGAAGTCCGAGTCGACACCGAACGGTGATATAGTCGCAGGTTCGCCTCGGAGGGGTGCCCGAGTGGCTAAAGGGGGCAGACTGTAAATCTGTTGGCTTACGCCTACGCTGGTTCGAATCCAGCCTCCTCCACCAGGCGAAACGTGAGACGAGACCTCTGCTTCCGGCAGGGACAGGCGGGAGTAGTTCAATGGTAGAACCTTAGCCTTCCAAGCTAATGACGCGGGTTCGATTCCCGCTTCCCGCTCCAGCAGGAGTTGGTCGCCACAGGCCTGGATATCGCGGTGTCCAGGCCCGTGCCGACGCCCATGTGGCTCAGTGGTAGAGCACTCCCTTGGTAAGGGAGAGGTCGCGCGTTCGATCCGCGCCATGGGCACCATCTGCAGGCATTGTCTGGATATTGGTTTGAGTCAGGAGAAGGCGAAATGGCAAAAGGTAAATTCGAACGCACCAAGCCGCACGTGAACGTGGGGACCATTGGACACGTGGACCACGGCAAGACCACGCTGACGGCGGCGATCACCACCGTGTTGTCGGCCAAGTTCGGAGGCGAGGCCAAGGCCTACGACCAGATCGACGCGGCGCCGGAGGAAAAGGCGCGCGGCATCACCATCAACACCGCGCACGTGGAGTACGAGACGTCCAAGCGCCACTACGCGCACGTCGACTGCCCCGGGCACGCCGACTACATCAAGAACATGATCACCGGTGCGGCGCAGATGGACGGCGCCATCCTGGTGGTGTCCGCCGCCGACGGCCCCATGCCGCAAACGCGCGAGCACATCCTGCTGGCCCGCCAGGTCGGCGTGCCCTACATCATCGTCTTCCTGAACAAGTGCGACATGGTCGACGACGCCGAGCTGCTGGAGCTGGTGGAAATGGAAGTGCGCGAACTGCTGGACAAGTACGAATTCCCCGGTGATGCCACCCCCATCATCCACGGCAGCGCCAAGCTGGCCATGGAAGGCGACAAGGGTGAACTGGGCGAGCAGGCCATCCTGAAGCTGGCCGACGCACTGGACGCCTACATCCCCACGCCCGAGCGCGCGGTCGACGGCGCCTTCCTGATGCCCGTCGAAGACGTCTTCAGCATCAGCGGGCGTGGCACCGTCGTCACCGGCCGTGTCGAGCGCGGCGTCATCAAGGTCGGCGAGGAAATCGAGATCGTCGGCATCGCCGCCACGCAGAAGACCACCTGCACTGGCGTGGAGATGTTCAGGAAGCTGCTCGACCAGGGCCAGGCCGGTGACAACGTCGGCATCCTGCTGCGCGGCACCAAGCGCGAAGACGTGCAGCGCGGCCAAGTGCTGTGCAAGCCCGGCAGCGTCAAGCCGCACACCCACTTCACGGCCGAGATCTACGTGCTGAGCAAGGAAGAGGGTGGGCGCCACACCCCGTTCTTCAACAACTACCGCCCGCAGTTCTACTTCCGCACGACGGACGTGACTGGCGCGGTGGAACTGCCCAAGGACAAGGAGATGGTGATGCCGGGCGACAACGTCAGCATCACGGTCAAGCTGATCGCCCCGATCGCCATGGAAGAGGGGCTGCGCTTCGCCATCCGCGAGGGCGGCCGTACCGTCGGCGCCGGCGTGGTGGCCAAGATCATCGAATAAGGCCGGGTGTGCGCGGGCTGCAGCGCGGGCCCGCCACCTTCTGCCCTTGTCCGCGGCACGGGCGCCATCGGCGACCCGGCTGCACCGCTCTTTGAAGGAAAATCATGCAAAAGCAAAAGATCCGCATCCGCCTGAAGGCATTCGACTACAAGTTGATCGACCAGTCGGCGTTGGAAATCGTCGAGACTGCCAAGCGAACCGGTGCCATCGTGCGTGGCCCCGTGCCGCTGCCCACGCGCATGCAGCGCTTCGACATCCTGCGTTCGCCGCACGTCAACAAGACCTCGCGTGACCAGTTCGAGATCCGCACTCATCAGCGTCTGATGGACATCGTCGACCCGACCGACAAGACCGTCGACGCGCTGATGAAGCTGGACCTTCCGGCCGGTGTGGACGTGGAGATCAAGCTTCAGTAACTGAAGGAGCGGTTGCGCCGCAGGGTGCAACTGCTACAATTGCAAGCTTTTCTCGGCGCGGCTGGGCTCATGCCTCAAGGCGCGCCGAAATTCATCAGCCCGGCCAATCGATGTCGGGTTCGTCAAACAAAGGCTCCGTTCGCCGGGGCTGGAGAAAAACCATGAGTCTGAGCCATCGTCTCGGATTGCTGGGCCGCAAGGTGGGCATGATGCGCATCTTCACGGATGACGGTGATACCGTTCCCGTGACTGTGCTCGATGTGTCCAACAACCGCGTCACCCAGGTCAAGACCGAAAGCGTTGACGGCTACAGTGCCATTCAGGTGGCCTTCGGGTCGCGCAAGGCGTCCCGCGTCACCAAGCCCGAAGCTGGCCACCTGGCCAAGGCGGGTGTGATGGCCGGAGAGGTGTTGCGCGAGTTCCGCGTCACGCCCGAAGTCGCCGCCGAATACAAGCCCGGTGCCACGTTGCCGGTGGGCCTGTTCGCTGTCGGCCAGACGGTCGACGTGCAGGGCACGTCCATCGGCAAGGGCTTCACCGGCACCATCAAGCGTCACAACTTCAGCTCGCAGCGCGCGTCGCACGGCAACAGCCGTTCGCACAACGTGCCGGGCTCGATCTCGATGGCGCAGGACCCGGGCCGTGTGTTCCCGGGCAAGAAGATGTCGGGCCACCGTGGCGACGAAACGGTCACCACGCAGAACCTCGACGTCGTGCGCATCGACGAAGCGCGCCAGTTGCTGCTGGTGCGCGGCGCCGTGCCGGGCGCGAAGAACGGCCATGTGGTCGTTCGTCCCGCCGTCAAGGCCCGCGCCGCGCAAAGCGGCGCTTCTCAGGCCAAGAAGGGAGCCAACTGATGCAGCTCGAGCTCCTCAACGATCAAGGGCAGTCCACCGCCAAGGTCGACGCGCCGGACACGGTGTTCGCCCGCGACTACAACGAAGCTCTGGTGCACCAGGTGGTGGTGGCCTACCAGGCCAACGCTCGCCAGGGTACGCGCGCGCAGAAGAACCGCGAGACGGTCAAGCACAGCACCAAGAAGCCGTGGCGCCAGAAGGGCACCGGCCGCGCTCGTGCAGGCATGACCTCGTCGCCGATCTGGCGCGGAGGCGGTCGCACGTTCCCGAACTCGCCCGACGAGAACTTCTCGCACAAGGTCAACAAGAAGATGTACCGGGCCGGCATGGCTTCGATCCTGTCGCAGCTGGTGCGCGATGGCCGCCTGGCGGTGGTCGACACCATCAGCGTCGACTCGCCGAAGACCAAGCTGCTGGCGCAGAAGTTCAAGTCGATGGGCCTGGACTCGGTGATGGTCATCGCCGACACGGTGGACGAGAACCTGGCGCTGGCCTCGCGCAACCTGGCCAACGTGCTGGTGGTCGAGCCGCGTTACGCAGATCCGCTGTCGCTGGTGTTCTACAAGAAGGTGCTGGTCACCAAGGGCGCCATCGAGCAGCTCAAGGAGATGTTCGCATGACGACTGCCAAGACCGTGAAGAAGCCCGACGAAGGCCGCCTGGCGCAGGTGCTCGTCGCGCCGATCATTTCCGAGAAGGCCACGCGCATTTCCGAGAAGCAGAACCAGGTTCTGTTCAAGGTGCTGCGCGATGCCACCAAGCCCGAGATCAAGGCTGCCGTCGAACTGATGTTCAAGGTGGAAGTGGCGTCGGTGCAGACCATCAACCAGATGGGCAAGACCAAACGCTTCGGCCGTTCGATGGGCCGGCGCGACCACGTCAAGAAGGCCTTTGTGTGCTTGAAGCCGGGCCAGGAGCTCAACTTCTCCGGGGAGGCCGCGTAATGGCCGTCGTCAAAGTCAAACCGACCTCGCCGGGCCGCCGCGCGGTGGTCAAGGTGGTGCACAAGCACCTGCACAAGGGCAAGCCGGAAGCGTCGTTGTTGGAGCCGCAATTCCAGCATTCGGGCCGCAACAACAACGGCCACATCACCATCCGCCACAAGGGCGGGGGCCACAAGCATCACTACCGCGTGGTCGACTTCGTTCGCAACAAGGACGGCATTCCGGCCAAGGTCGAGCGCATCGAGTACGACCCGAACCGCACCGCTCACATCGCGCTGGTGTGTTACGCCGATGGCGAGCGCCGCTACATCATCGCCCCGCGCGGGCTGGAGGTGGGCGCCACGATCGTCAGCGGCTCCGAAGCGCCGATCAAGGCTGGCAACACGTTGCCGATTCGCAATATCCCGGTGGGCTCGACGGTGCACTGTGTTGAGATGCTGCCCGGCAAGGGCGCGCAGATCGCGCGTTCGGCCGGCACCTCGGTGACGCTGATGGCGCGCGAAGGCATCTACGCTCAGTTGCGCCTGCGTTCGGGTGAAGTGCGCAAGATCCACATCGACTGCCGCGCCACCATTGGCGAGGTCAGCAACGAAGAGCACAACCTGCGCCAGTACGGCAAGGCCGGTGCGCGCCGCTGGCAGGGCATTCGCCCGACCGTGCGTGGCGTGGCCATGAACCCGGTGGATCACCCGCACGGCGGCGGCGAAGGCCGCACCGGCGAGGGCCAGGTGCCGGTGTCGCCGTGGAACACGCTGACCAAGGGCTACCGCACGCGCAGCAACAAGCGGACGCAGACGATGATCGTCTCGCGTCGCAAGAAGTAAGGGCCCCGCACCATGGCACGTTCACTGAAGAAGGGTCCGTTCGTGGACCACCACCTGATGGCCAAGGTCGACAAGGCCGCCGCCACCAAGGACAAGAAGCCGGTCAAGACCTGGTCGCGTCGCTCGACGATCCTGCCCGAGTTCATCGGCCTGACGATCGCGGTGCACAACGGCAAGCAGCACGTTCCGCTGTACGTGACCGACCAGATGGTCGGCCACAAGCTGGGCGAGTTTGCGCAGACGCGCACCTTCAAGGGTCACCCGGCCGACAAGAAGGCCAAGAAGTAAGGGATGCCTACGATGGAAACCAAAGCAAGCGTCCGCGGTGTGCGGCTGTCGGTCGACAAGGGTCGGCTGGTGGCGGACATGGTGCGCGGCAAGAAGGTCGACCAGGCGCTCGACATCCTGAGCTTCACGCCGAAGAAGGCCGCCGGCATCATCCGCAAGGCGCTAGCTTCGGCCATCGCCAATGCCGAGCACAACGACGGCGCCGACATCGACGAACTGAAGGTCAAGTCGATCTATGTCGAACAGGGTGCGACGTTGAAGCGGTCGTCCGCCCGCGCCAAGGGTCGCGGCAACAGCATCAGCAAGCCCACCTGCCACATCTACGTGACGGTCGGCAACTAAGGCAAGGGCGAAAGCAAAGACCATGGGACAAAAAATCCACCCGACCGGCTTCCGGCTGCCCGTCACGCGTGCCTGGGCGTCGCGCTGGTTCGCGACGAAGAAGAACTTCAGCACCATGCTGGCCGAAGACCTGCATGTGCGCGAGTTCCTCAAGGCGCGGCTGAAGAGTGCGGCCGTGTCGCGCATCCTGATCGAGCGCCCCGCCAAGAACGCCCGCATCACCATCTACTCGGCACGGCCGGGCGTGGTCATCGGCAAGAAGGGCGAGGACATCGAGAACCTGAAGACCGAACTGGCGCGCCGCCTGGGTGTGCCGGTGGCGGTGAACATCGAGGAAGTGCGCAAGCCCGAAATCGATGCCCAGCTGATCGCCGACAGCATCACCCAGCAGCTCGAGAAGCGCATCATGTTCCGCCGCGCGATGAAGCGCGCGATGCAGAACGCCATGCGCCTGGGCGCCCAGGGCATCAAGATCATGTCCTCGGGCCGACTGAACGGCATCGAGATCGCGCGCTGCGAGTGGTACCGCGAAGGCCGCGTGCCGCTGCACACGCTCAAGGCCGACATCGACTATGGCTTTTCCGAAGCCAAGACCACCTATGGCGTCATCGGCGTCAAGGTCTGGGTCTACCGTGGCGACCGTCTGGCGCACGGCGAGGCGCCGGGCGCCAAGCCGGAGGCCGGCGACGATGACCGCCGCTCGCGCCGCACGCCGCGACCCGGTGGCCCGGGTGCGCCTGGCGCGCCGGGTGGCCGCCCGCGTCCGACGGGCGACCGGCCGCCGCGTGCCGCCGCTGCTGCTACCGACAAGCCGGCCGAAGCCGCGGCTGATGCACCCAAGACGGCGACGGTCAAGCGCGTGCGCAAGGCCGCCACCACGCCGGCCGCGCCCGCCGAGAGCAAAGGGGAATAAGAATGCTGCAACCAGCACGTCGCAAGTTCCGCAAGGAACAAAAGGGCCGTAACACCGGTGTCGCCACGCGCGGCGCCAAGGTGTCGTTCGGCGAGTTCGGCCTCAAGGCCACCGAGCGCGGACGCCTTACGGCACGCCAGATCGAAGCGGCACGTCGCGCCATCTCGCGCCACATCAAGCGTGGTGGACGGATCTTCATCCGCATCTTTCCGGACAAGCCGATCTCGCAGAAGCCGGCCGAGGTGCGCATGGGCAACGGCAAGGGCAACCCCGAGTATTACGTGGCGGAAATCCAGCCGGGCAAGGTGCTGTACGAGATCAACGGCGTGCCCGAGACGCTGGCGCGCGAGGCCTTCCTGCTGGCCTCGGCCAAGCTGCCGCTGCGCACCACCTTCGTCGCCCGCCAGATTGGCGCGTAGACGAAGCAACGGAGAACACGAATGAAGACCAGTGACCTGCGCGCCAAGGATGTGGCCGCGCTCGAAAAGGAGGTCGCCGACCTGTTGCGTGCCCACTTCGGCCTGCGCATGCAGAAGGCGACCCAGCAGCTGACGAACCACTCGACGCTGCGCAAGACCCGTCGCGACATCGCCCGGGTCAAGACCATCCTCACCGAGAAGAAGAAAGGGGCCGCCCAATGAGCCAGGCTCAAGCTGCTGCCAAGAACACGCGCACGCTCGTCGGCCAGGTGGTCAGCGACAAGCGCTCCAAGACCATCACCGTGCTGGTCGAGCGCCGCGTGACGCATGAGCTGTACGGCAAAATCGTCGCGCGCTCGAGCAAGTATCACGCGCACGACGAGAAGGGCGAATACAAGCTGGGCGACGTCGTCGAGATTGCAGAGAGCCGGCCGATCTCCAAGACCAAGAACTGGGTCGTCACCCGCTTGGTGAAGAAAGCCGGTCTGGCCTGAGCTAAGACTCGCCGCGGGCCCATTGGGCCCGGCGCGGCACAAAGGGGCCGCAACGCTGGAATACTGGTGTTGGGCCCTTTTCCGTTGCAGCCCGCAGGGGCGCCATCCAAATGCAGGAGAAAATGATGCTGAAAGTCGGAGACAAACTGCCCGCCGGCAGCCTTCAGGAGTTCATCGAGGTCGAGGGCAATGGCTGCTCCATCGGCCCCAACAGCTTCGACATTGCCAAGGCCACGGCCGGCAAGACCATCGCGATCTTTGCCCTGCCAGGCGCCTACACGCCCACCTGCTCGGCCAAGCATGTGCCAGGATTCGTCGAGAAGGCTGACGAGCTCAAGGCCGCCGGCGTCGATGAGATCTGGTGCGTGTCGGTCAACGACGCCTTCGTGATGGGCGCCTGGGGCCGTGATCAGAAGACTTCCGGCAAGGTGCGCATGATGGCCGACGGCAGTGCCGATTTCACCAAGGCCACGGGGCTTACCCTGGATCTCACCACCCGCGGCATGGGCCTGCGTTCGAACCGCTATTCGATGCTGGTCGTCGATGGCGTGGTCAAGACGCTCAATGTCGAAGGCCCTGGCAAGTTCGAGGTCAGCGATGCGCAGACCATGGTGACCCAGGTCAAGGCTGCACGAGCCTGATCGTTGGAAATGCGGCCCGCGTTGACACGCCGGCCGCTTTCGAGCGATAATTCAAAGCTTCGCCGGTTTTCGATCGGCTGCAAGCTCCGACAAGAGCAGGCAGCCTGAGCAGCAAACCGGATCCGCCCCAACCGCCCGTGCAGGAGTTCTCCTGCGCTGGTCGACGGGCCCAAGACTGACCGCGACAGCGCCCCGTCCCTGACGGAACTCGATGCGGGACAAGTTGGGGACTGAACAATGATCCAAATGCAATCGCGACTCGACGTCGCCGACAACACGGGCGCTAAATCCGTCATGTGCATCAAGGTGCTCGGTGGCTCCAAGCGCCGCTATGCGGGCATCGGTGATGTCATCAAGGTCAGCATCAAGGAGGCCGCGCCGCGTGGCCGCGTGAAGAAGGGTGAGATCTACAGCGCCGTGGTGGTTCGCACCGCCAAAGGCGTGCGCCGCCAGGACGGCTCGCTCATCAAGTTCGACGGCAATGCCGCCGTGCTGCTGAACGCCAAGCTCGAGCCGATCGGCACGCGCATCTTCGGGCCGGTGACGCGCGAGCTGCGCACCGAGCGCTTCATGAAGATCGTGTCGCTGGCTCCGGAAGTGCTCTGATACGGCGCGGCCAAAGGACTGCAAGCATGAACAAGATTCGCAAGGGCGACCAGGTCATTGTGTTGACCGGGCGTGACAAGGGCAAGCGCGGCACGGTGGCCAGCCGTGTCGACGACGACTACCTGGTGGTCGACGGCGTCAATGTCGTCAAGAAGCACGTCAAGCCGAACCCGATGAAGGGCACGACCGGCGGCGTGGTCGACAAGACGATGCCGATCCACCAGTCGAACGTGGCCATCTGGAACGCCGCGGCCTCGAAGGCCGATCGCGTCGGCATCAAGCTGTTGGACAACGGCGACAAGGTGCGCGTCTACAAGTCCAGTGGCGAACAGATCAAGGCCTGAGGAAATCATCGTGGCTCAACAACAGACTGCCCGCCTGCAGACCTACTATCGCGAGAAGATCGTGCCCGACCTGATGGCCAAGTTCGGCTTCAAGTCGGTGATGCAGGTGCCCAGGCTCGAGAAGATCACGCTGAACATGGGCGTCAGCGAGGCCGTGGCCGACAAGAAGGTCATGGACAACGCCGTCGGCGACCTGACCAAGATCGCCGGCCAGAAGCCCGTGGTCACCAAGTCGAAGAAGCCGATCGCCGGCTTCAAGATCCGCGAAAACGTGCCCATCGGCTGCATGGTCACGCTGCGTGGCGTGCGCATGTACGAGTTCCTGGACCGCTTCGTGACCATTGCGCTGCCGCGTGTACGCGACTTCCGCGGCATCTCCGGGCGTGCCTTCGACGGGCGAGGCAACTACAACATCGGTGTCAAGGAACAGATCATCTTCCCTGAGATCGACTACGACAAGGTCGATGCACTGCGTGGGCTGAACATCAGCATCACCACCAGCGCGCAAACCGACGACGAGTGCAAGGCGCTGCTCACGGCCTTCCGCTTCCCGTTCAAGAACTGAGGTGACCTGTGGCTAAACAGTCCCATATCCAGCGTCAGGACAAGCGCGAGAAGCTCGTCGCCAAGTACGCGAAGAAGTACGCTGAGCTGAAGGCCACGGCCAACGACGCGAAGCGCAGCGACGAAGAGCGCTACGCGGCGCGCCTGGAACTGCAGAAGCTGCCGCGCAACGCGTACCCGACGCGCCTGCGCAACCGCTGCGAGTTGACGGGCCGCCCGCGCGGCACCTTCCGCATGTTCGGGCTGGGCCGCAGCAAGATCCGCGACCTCGCCTTCAAGGGCGACATCCCGGGCGTCGTCAAGGCCAGCTGGTGATATCGGCCGCCGCTTTGTCCCTACCAGGCAAGCACAGGCACGAGCAGGAGAGTTTGTTATGAGCATGAGTGATCCGATCGCCGATATGCTGACCCGCATCCGCAACGCGCAGAGCGTTGACAAGGCCGTGGTGTCGATGCCGTCGTCGAAGTTGAAGGTGGCGATCGCACAGGTCCTCAAGGATGAGGGCTACATCGACGGCTTCGCGGTGCGTACCGACGATGGCAAGAGCCAGCTCGAGATCGCGCTGAAGTACTACGCCGGCCGTCCGGTGATCGAGCGCATCGAGCGGGTCAGCCGCCCGGGGCTGCGCGTGTATCGCGGCTGCGAGGCCATCCCGGCGGTGATGAACGGCCTGGGCGTGGCGATCGTGACCACGCCGCAGGGTGTGATGACCGACCGCAAGGCGCGCCAGACCGGTGTCGGCGGCGAAGTGCTGTGCTACGTTGCCTGACCGGCAGTGTCTAACGGAAGGATTCGAGCCATGTCTCGCGTAGGAAAGATGCCTGTGACCGTCCCGCAAGGCGTGGACGTGTCGATCACGGCGGAGCAGATTTCGGTCAAGGGCAGCAACGGCACGCTGGTGCGCGCGTCGAACGCGCTGGTCGCCGTCAAGCAGG
>Ga0316604_10002278_pt1 | contig 14963 bp, 12 predicted proteins | sample OWC_soil_day20_C_FD_207650 | JGI IMG/M metagenome (GOLD analysis project Ga0316604, IMG submission 207650) | Wetland soil microbial communities from Old Woman Creek delta, Ohio, United States - OWC_soil_day20_CT | ecosystem: Environmental > Terrestrial > Soil > Wetlands | place: USA: Ohio... | reverse complement strand
CAGCTCTTCCGAGTGGGCATGGCGGTCCTGCCAGACGATCGCAAGGTCCGGGAGCGAATAGACGTTCAGTCCGCCGTCCGCGAGCCCCAACGCCAGGAAGCGGCCGTCCGGCGAGACCGCCGCCGACGCCGGCTCACCGGCCACGTCGAGCAGCCGCTGGTGCGGAAGGTAGAGGTCCCAGCGGCGCACGGTTCCGTCACTGCCGGCGCTGTAGAGCTTGGTGTCCCGGACGGCGATCCCGTTCACGGCCGCCGTGTGGCCCTGGAACAGACGCAGGGTGGCAGCGCTGTCGGTGTCCCAGACCCTGACCGTCCGGTCGAACCCGCCCGCGATCAGCAGGGGGGCAGCGCCCGGCTCACCGGGCCGCTCGGCGAAGGCCAGCCCGTACACGAGGTTGCGGTGCCCGGAAAACACCCTCACCACCGCTCGACTCGCCGTCTCCCAGAGAGTCACCCGGCTGTCGTCGCCGGCCGTGGCGAGATGCCGGCCATCGGCACTGAAGACAACGCTCAGGATCCGCTCGCCACGGCCCTCCAGCCGGGCAAGCTCCGATCCACTCGCCAGATCCCATACTCGGGCGGTGCCGTCGTGACTCGCGCTGGCCAGGCGATCGGCCTGCGGGGAGATGGCCAGCCCCGTCACTTCGGAAATGGGACCCCGATGGCCCTTGAGGGTACGCAGGGGTGTGCCGGTTGCAGGGTCCCAGATGCTGATCGCGCCATCCTGTCCGCCACTCACGAGCAGCCTTCCGTCGGGGCTGACGGCGAGGGACATCACTGCATCCGATGCAGACCACTCCCGTAGGATTCGAGGCGCCCCGGTCTCGGGCGGGAGGATCCAGAGGACGATCCGGCGGTCGTCGCCGGCGCTGGCGAGCCAGCGGCCCGTCGGGTGGAACACGCAGTCCCGGATCTGCTTCTCGGGGTCATGGCCCTCGAGTCGACCGATCAGCCGCGCCGAATCGGCGTCGAACAGCACCAGCGTGCCGCGCTCGCCACAGGCGGCAACCAGTCGGCCATCCGGACTCACCGCGGCCTGCGACAGCGGGGGGCCGGGGCCCACGAAGGTCTGTTCCGGCGATCCCCCCGCAGTGTCGGCGTGGCGCATCGAGAGATCGCGCGCGAGCCGCCGCGATGCAGGGACCTGCGGATCCAGCTCGCGGGTCCTGGCGAGCGTCCGTTGCGCCTCGGCGTAGTCCTCGATGCGAGACAGGAGGGACGAGTGGGTCAGGCCTGAGTCGAAGAGATCGCTGGTGCGGCGCTGCTCGCTTTCGACCGCGCGCTGCCGCTCGAGCCAGCCCCAGCCGGCGACGCCGGCAACGATCGCAAGCCCCAGAGCTGCCACTGACGCAGTGACCTGGGCACGGCGGAGCGCCTTCCTGCGCCGTGCCTCACGCTCCTCGCGCAGGCGCTCGCGCTGATCGCGCGCGGCATCGAGAAAGCCCATCGCGACCCCGAAGTCGCCGCCATAACGCGCCGACCAGGCCAGGTTGGGCCTGGTTCGCTGCCGCCACTGCAGCGCGAGCTCCAGGTCCGGGTCGATCCAGAGCGCGCCCTTGCCCACTTCCCAGCGACGGGCCGCGGCGCCGAGACGCCCGTAGATCTCTGCCCGGCCTGCCTCGTCCGCCGTCCAGTCGCGCAGCCGTCTCCACTGGCGGATCAGGGCTTCGTGGGTGATGTCGACCACCGTCTCCCGGGCCAGCGGGCTGCCGCTGGGCGGCATGAGGAAACTGCGCCCGGGCTTGCGGAACACCTCGACGACGGCCGCAACGTCCGCCGCATCGACGCCGGCGACATCCGCCGCCTCCCCCAGGTTGATCGGCCGGCGCGTGTCCCTCTCGTCGGCGCCGCGCTCGGCGAGGGACCGGAAAAGGACCTCGGCGATGCGCTGCTGATCGGGATCCAGCTCCGAGAATGCCTCCTCCGCGTGGTCCTCGAGGGCCTGGCGCAGGCCACCCAGCGCGTCCAGCTCCCCGACCGTGAGTAGCCGGTCACCGTCGTCGAGGTCCCAGAGACGCATGAGGGCGTGCTGGAGCAGGGGAAGCTGATCCTTCTCCCCCTTCGCCTCCGCCAGCAGGCGCCGCACGAGCTCGGGCTCGACCTCGCCGCCGAACAGGCGGGCGGGGAGCTGGATCGCGTCCGCCACCTGCTCAGGGGTAAGGCGGGGGGTGAGAAAGAGTCCGGCGTTGATGGCTTCGGGCAGCTCCGGGTAGTCGGCGCAGTCGCTCAGGAACTCCGAGCGCAGCGTGATGACGACATACACGTCCGGGTGGCTGGACGCCCCCAGCAGCAAGGAGACAAAGGCGGCGGCCTCGTCGGCCGCGGTGCGGTGGTAGCGGAAGAGCTCCTCGAACTGGTCGACCAGGATGAGCAGGCGGGACCCGTCCGGGAGGGGCCGCACTCCCAGTTGCCAGTTCAATGCCAGACTGCCGCGGCGCAGGTCTCGCTCCAGGCCCGCGATGACCTGGTCCGCGTTCGGGACGTCGCACGCGCCATCGCCTGGAGCCGATCGCCCGGCGTCGCCAGGCGTCGGCTGACCCCCCGCGGCGAGCGCCGCTCCGGACGTCTGCGGCACATCGCCGTCACCGCCGCGCAGCGCGCTGCCCCAGGCAGTGTCGGCCACCAGCGAGGCGGCGAGGCGGTGATAGGGACGGTCGCCGGGGCGAAGCTCCGCCATCAGCCAACGCGCGCCGGCGCCGGCCATGAAGCCGCTCTGCAGGGCCGGCAGCAGGCCTGCGCGCACCAGCGACGACTTGCCTGAACCGGAGGTGCCGACGACCGCCAGGAAGTGGTTCTCTTCCAGCTTGTCCAGGAGCTGATCGACCTGGTCCTCGCGGCCGAAGAAGATGGCGTCCTCGTCCCGGCCGAACGCGCGCAGGCCGGGGTACGGGTGCCCGATCACGTGGACGCCCCGTCGAGGAACCACTGCACGCATTCCTCGGCGCAGGCCTCACCGACCACGTGAATGCGCATGTTGCTGGCCCGCAGGCCGAGTGCCAGGGGGTCGCTCCGGGTCTGACAGAGGTCGATGGTTGGCGGGCGCCGGCCCTTCGCGGCCTTGGTGCAGACCTTCAGGCACTCGACGAGATGCTGACTGACCTGATCCCTGGGACCGTGGCGGAAGACCATCAGGACCGAATCGCACAGACCGAGCTTGGTGCGAAGGTCCCGGGTGATCGCAGAGCTCTTGACACCGGACTGGTCGTCCATGGCGGAGAGCGGGATGGCAACGCCCAGGTTGTGCTGCTCGAGCCGCCGCGCGATGGCGTAGACCAGCTCCCGGTCGTCGACACCGCCGTTCACCAGCACGAACCGGTCAGCGGCGACCTGCGCCGGCGTGATCGCCTGAGCTTCTGCGGTCGAACCGCTTGCCTCCGATGCGACGGGCTGCGCGACGCGACCTTGCCCGGACGGGGTCGTGTCTGCCTGGGCCTCGTCCCGCCATAGATCGCGCAGCCTGTCGGCCAGCTCACGGGCAAGCCGCTCCTGCTCCGGGGAGTACTCGCGGTCGGTGGGGTCGATGAGAGGAAACCAGCGGGTCCGCGGCTGGTTCTTGTCGTCGAGATACCAGAATCGGTATTTCACCAGGTCGCGCAGGGCCTCGGGCTCCTGGTCCACCGGCGACATCTGAACAACGAAGATACGGCCGCCGTCGCTGCCGAACTTTTCGACGAAGGTCGCCAGCTCCTGACGGCACCAGGTCGACGCGACGTAGCCGTCTGACAGGATCAGGACCAGAGTGCGCGCGGCCTCGATGTGCGAACGGATCGCCGGGGTCACGCTTTCGTTGCCGCGCATCTGCTCGTAATCGAGCCACAGCCGCTCGGCCTCGTCCCGGCGGCCCAGCTCCCGGGCGAGATGCTTCCGCAGGCCGTCCACGAACGTGCTGACCCAGCCCTTGTCGGCGCCCGGGTAGGTCTCGTTGTCGACCCAGGCATAGCTGACGAAGACGTTGTGTTCCATCGGCATTGTCCGACTTGCCCCGCGACGCGCGACCGTCCGTGAATCCCAATGTTAGATCAGTCGCTCGAGATGCAGGGTTGGCCCCATCAGCGCGGGACGCGGGCTCTGCCCGTTCCGTCTCCGGCGGCGGCGAACTATAGTGGCGAGCCTGACGTTTCGCGCATGAATTGCAGCATCCGCCGTGGGGTTGGGTATGCTCATCGGCCGGCGCAACGGCGCGTCAGCGCGGAAAGGGGACGCTGCCGGCCGGACCGACGACAGCGCAAAGGGATGCGCGCGGTAGCCCGCAACGACGGGATTGTCTTTCCGGGCACGGTTCTGTCCGCCGAAAATGGCGTCTTTCGGCTCGGGCAGCCCCGCTTCCATTCGAGGTCGCGCTGGTGAAGACCGTCTATCTGGATTGCCGCGAGCTCGCCATCGGCTTCGACGCCGCCAGGCGGCTCGCCGACCGTGCTGCCGAAGGCGTGCTCGACGAGCCGCTGCTGCTGTCGTGGTACGACCGGGATCGCGACCTGGAGGCCCCCGGCCACGTCAACGAGTGTCACGCCGGCTGCGAGACGCCGGGGTACGTCGACTATGCCGCCAACCGCGGTGGCCAGCTGCGGGTCGACGTCGACGGCGGCCGTTTCGTGTTCTGCTACCGCCCGCTTGCGGAGTTCGCCGACGCGGGCTGAGCCCGGTGTTCCCGGAGATGGACCCTCGATGCTGAGACACCACCAACCACCCTGGCAGGAGATCGCGGCCGCGCTCGCAGCCTGGGCCCTGGGACTGCTCGCCGTGACCGGGCTGGTGCTGTACGGCATACCCTGGGCCGGCGACGAGGCGGATCTCGCCACTTGGCAGGTCCTCGGCCTCGACGCCCAGCAGTGGGCCGACCTGCACCGGGTGGCGGGCATCGTGCTCCTGCTCGCCGCCGGCGCCGTGCTCGCGCTCGGCCGCCTCGAGCTCACCGGGCGGCGGATGCCGCACGCCCTTGCGGCCGCCGTCGTGCTGCTGCTCACGGTGGCGACGGTGCTGCGGTGGCCGCCGGCCAGCTGGCTGCTGACGGACGACGCCGGGCTCGAGGCGTTGGAGGTCGTCGAGGCGACGGACGAGGGCCTGCCCTACCCCGAGGCCGCCGCCGAGCCGCTGGCCCAGGTCGCCCGACAGCTCGGGATGGACGAAACCCGCGTCGCGATCGCGCTGCAGGAGGCCGGGCTTCGTTTCCAGGGTCTCGACGAATCGCTCGCCGAGATCGCCGCGGACAACGGCACGACCGCCCAGGCCGTCTACGACGCCATCCGCCACCTCGAGGCCCCGGTCCTCGCGCCGCACGAGGAGAGCACGCTGGATCTGATCGAGGCGCGCTTCGCCGGCCGGGACATCCGGACCCGATCCATCGCCCAGCTCGCCGACGAGACCTCGGTCCCGCTCGAGAAGGCACTGCAGCGCCTGCGGGCGGTCGGCATCGATGCCGAGGCATCGACGACCGCCGGGACCCTGGCCGCCAAGCACGGCCTGGAGCCGATCGACGTCGTCGTCGTGCTGGCGCTCGACAGCCCCTTGCGAAGCCATCCGGCGCACTGACGGCAACCGCGGTTTGTCGCCGCTTCTGTACGCGGTCAGCGGGATCAGCCCTTGATGCAGACGAGCGGCCGCAGCCGCGCGACGCGGCGCGCGAGGCCGGCCCGCTCGGACGCGAGCACGACAGCCGACACGTCCTTGTAGGCCCCCGGCGCCTCCTCGGCGACGCCACGCAGCGAGGGGCTGCGGATCAGGATGCCCTCCGACTCGAGGCTGCGGACGACCTCCCGCCCCTGCCAGCGCTTGGTCGCCTGGGTACGGCTCATCGTCCGCCCCGCGCCGTGGCACGCCGACGCCAGTGCAGCCGCCTCGCTGGTCGGGTTGCCGGCGAGGATGTACGAGGCCGTGCCCATGCTGCCGCCGATCAGCACGGGCTGTCCCACCTCACGGAGCTCGGGCGGCAACGCCGGATGGCCCGGGCCGAGCGCCCGGGTCGCACCCTTGCGATGGACGTGGACCGGCCGGCGCCTGCCCGCGATGTCGTGGTCCTCCACCTTGCAGGTGTTGTGCGAGACGTCGTAGAGAACGCGCAGCCGCGACGCCGGGAACACCTCCGCGAAGGCCTCGCGGGCCAGCTGGGTGAGCACCTGGCGATTGGCGAGCGCGCAGTTGATCGCGGCGCGCATCGCGCCGAGGTAGTCCTGGCCGACGGCCGACAGGATCGGCGCGCACGCGAGCTCGCGGTCCGGCAGGTCGATGCCGTGGCGGGACGCCGCCGCGACCATGCGCTTGAGATAGTCCGTGCCGATCTGATGGCCGAGGCCACGCGAGCCGCAATGGATGCTGAGCACGACGTCGCCCGTGGCGATGCCGAAGCGTGCCGCGGCCACCGGGTCGAACACCTCCCGGACCTCCTGCACCTCGGCATAGTGGTTGCCCGAGCCGAGGGTGCCGGTCTCGTCACGCTGCCGGCGCTTCGCGAACTCCGAAACCTTGTCGGGATCCGCCCCCCCCATGCGGCCGCCTTCCTCGATCCGTTCCAGGTCTGCCTGGGCACCAAAACCGGCGGCCACCGCCCAGCGCGCACCCTCGCGCAGCATCTCGTCCATCTCGCCGGCACTGAGCCGGACACGGCCCGTGCTGCCCACGCCGGCCGGGATGTGGTGATAAAGCGCGCCGGCCAGCTCGGCCTTGACCGGCTCGACCTCGGCGCGCTTCAGCCCGGTGAGCAGGGTGCGCACCCCGCAGGAGATGTCGAAGCCGACGCCGCCGGCCGACACCACGCCGCCCTGCTCGGGATCGAAGGCCGCCACGCCGCCGATCGGGAAGCCGTAGCCCCAGTGGGCATCGGGCATGGCGTAGCTGGCGCCGACGATGCCTGGCAGGGCCGCGACGTTCCTCACCTGCTCGAGGACCTTGTCGTCCATCGCGCGGAGCAGTACCTCGTCCGCGTAGAGGATGCCGGGGACGCGCATGCGTCCGGTCGGCGGCACCCGCCACGCGACGTCGGAGATCCTTTCGAGCCCGGCGATTTCCATGCGATGCCTACCGATAGCTGCCAACCCAGGTCACTCACCACTGAGACACAGAGAAGCTCAGAGAGGACCAGGCTCTGTCGGCCAGCCGATCACTGCTCTCCGCAGGAACCTGTTCACACTCGATCTTTGCCTTTCTCCGCGCCGCCATGCCGCTGCGGTGAAGATCCGGGGTCGAGGCCGATAGCTGGTCGTCGGACCTCACACATCCACCACGCACTGCGCCAGCCACTGCCCGTCGGGCAGCTGGCGCACGCACAGCTCGGCGAAGGTGGCGGCCTTCACCTCCACCACGGGCTGGTGCCGCTGGACGTCGACCGCCTCGCCCCACGCGTGCCCCTCGGCCCCGCCGCCCGTGAACGCAATGTCGAATGCGCCGAACACCATGCGCCGGGTCGCCATCGCATAGATGATCGCGTCGAGCCAGCCGAGCAGCAGCAGATCGTCGTCCTCGCCCTCCGCCGTCAGATCGACCCGTGACTCGCGCCGCACGCCGGCAGGGTCGGTGATCACCGCGGTGAGGCCGAGGGCGGCCTGCACGAAGGCCTCTGCCTTGGTCGCACCGATGCCGCGGACGCCGATGTCGGCGACGTGGTGGAAGTGCTCCCAGCGGGGACCGCGGCTCATGCGACTACCCGTGACGGCGGGCACGAGCCTGCACGAAGCGCCAGGCCCCGGTCGCACCCAGGCCATGCCCTCGGGCTGCCATGGCTCGAGTGTAGCGGTTGCCGGAGCGTGCAGCGCAGGCGCGGCGCGCGGGACTGACATCGCGCAGCGAATCACCACCCGGCGGAAAACGCTCCGCGCGGATTGTTGACGACCCTCTGCGCTGCACCTATCTTCCGCCGCACCCGCTACGCAGCGATCGACACGACGAGGCCCTGGATGCTCTCACCCGGTGACAAGGCGCCGCTGTTCGAGCTACCCGACTCCGACATGCGGATGACCAAGTCGTCCGACCTGTTCGGCCAGAAGAATGTCGTGATGTACTTCTATCCGAAGGACGACACGCCGGGCTGCACCCTGGAGGCGCTCGAGTTCAGCGACATCATGGCGCGCTTCGAGGCGCTGGATACGGTCGTGGTCGGGGTCAGCCGGGACCCCTGCACCAGCCACGCGGCGTTCCGCGACAAGTACGGGCTCACCGTCCACCTCCTCGCCGACCCCGAGGGCGAGGTCTGCAGCGCCTACGGCGTGTGGCAGGAGCGCGAGAAGAACGGCGAGAAGAAGATGGCCGTGGTGCGCTCGACCTTCATCATCGACAAGCAGGGCGTCGTCCGCCACGCCCTCTACGACGTGAAGCCCAAGGGCCATGCCGAGACGGTGCTCGGCCTGATCGAGGCCCTCTGACGGCGCCGCGCCTCGCGATGACGAGAGAGGGCCGGCCGGCGACGCCGGAGGAACGGCCCATCGTGGCGCGTCAGTCGAGGCATCCCTAGACCGCCAGGAAGACCGTCGCCAGCCCCAGGAAGATCAGGAAGCCCATGCTGTCGGTCAGCCCCGTCAGCAGGATGCTGCTGCCGAGCGCCGGGTCCTGCCGGACCGCCTTGAGTGCCGCCGGGATCAGCAGGCCGGCGAACGCGGCGAGCAGGAGATTGAGCACCATGGCGGCGAACATGATGCCGGCCAACGGCCACTGGTCGTAGAGCAGATAGGTGATTCCCCCCATCACGCCGCCCCACAGCATGCCGTTGACGAGGGCCACCGCGATCTCCTTGAGCAGGAGGTAGCGGAAGATGCCGGGGTTGATCTGGCGCAGGGCGTAACCCCGGATCATCAGTGCGAGCGTCTGGTTGCCCGTGTTGCCGCCCACGCTCGCGACGATGGGCATGAGCGCGGCCAGTGCCACGACCTTTTCGATCGAGTCCTCGAACTGGCCGATGACCCGCGACGCGATGAACGCGGTCACCAGGTTCAGCGCCAGCCAGAACCAGCGGCTGCGCGCCGCCCGCCACACCGGCGCGAACAGGTCCACGTCCTCGCTGAGGCCGGCCTGGCCGAGCAGATCCTTCTGCGAGATCTCCTGGATCAGGTCGAGGATGGCGTCGACCTTGATGCAGCCCACCAGCCGGTTGTGCACCGTCACCACGGGCGCGACGATCAGGTCGTAGCGTTCGAACGCCTGTGCCGCGTCGCTGGCGGAGTCGTTGGTGTGAAAGAACACCGGGTCGCGGATCATGACGTCCGCGACGCGCTCCTCGCCGTCGTGCACGAGCAGGGCCTCGACCGGCAGGATGCCGCGCAGGTTGCCGGTGCGGTCGGTCACCATCAGCTGGTTCGACGCGGCGGGCAACTCGCCGCGCCGGCGCAAATAGCGTAGGACCACGTCCAGGGTGACGTCCTCGCGCACCATCACGATGTCGAAGTCCATGAGGGCGCCGACCGAGCCCTCGGGGAAGGACAGCGCGGACTGCAGCTGGGCGCGGTCCTCGAGATTCAGCTTCTCCAGCAGCTCGGGCACCACGTCCTTGGGCAGGTCGGGCACCAGGTCGGCGATCTCGTCCGTCTCGAGCTGCTCGGCGGCGTCGACCAGCTCCTCGCGATCCATGTCGGCGATGAGGGTCGGGCGCACCGCGTCCGACACCTCCAGGAGCACCGCGCCGTCGTGGGTGCCGTCCACGAGCTCCCAGATGCGCCGCCGGCGCTCCAGCGGTAGGCTCTCGAGCACATAGGCGATGTCTGCCGGGTGCAGGCTGTTGATCTGCCGGCGCAGCTCCTCCGTCTGCTGGCGCTCCACGAGGTTCTCCACCAGCTCGTGGCGCGGCATCTCGGTCTTGTGGACCACTTCCTGCACGAGCTCCTGCTTGTCCAGGAGGAACTGGATGTGGGCCAGTGCGGCCTCGAGATTGCGCGGATGGGCGGGCAAGTTGGTCGTCATGGCAGCAACCCTGGCGGCGGGGTGGAATGGCTTCCGTTCAAAAGGCGGTGGAATTCTAATGCAGGCCGGCGGAAAGTACGGGCGACGGTCCCGACGGACAGGCCAGGCCCGTGAAGCTTCGCACTCAGATCCTGCTGTTCCTCTTCCTGTTCGCGCTCGTGCCGCTGATGGCCGCGGTGCTGATCAACCTGCCGCTGGTGCTCGACCGCCTCGAGCTTTTCTACCAGCAGGCCTATTTGCAGAACCTGCGCGCCGACTTCCGCGACCTCGACCAGCACCTGTCCAGCCGCGACGAGATGGTCCGGCTGCTGAGCAAGCTGCCCGAGCCGGGCTCGGTGCTGGGCATGGGGGCCGACTTCGACGAGGAGGCGATCGACCTCTCCCGTGCCCGCTACACCGAGTGGGTCAACCAGGTGCTCGGCGACCAGTTCGACGTCGTGCAGATACTGTTCCTGGACGACAAGGGGCGCGAGCGATTCTGGCTCGAGCGCGACCCGAAGGACTTCCACTGGCGGCCCACGACGCGGCGCCCGCGCCCGCCGCCCGAGCGTCAGGTGGAGGCGGCCCTCGGCCTCGACCGCCCCGCGGTCCTCGTGAGCCCGATCATCGTCGACGCGGAGCTGGGGGCGCAGGACCCGCGACACTACATGACGCTGAAGCTGGCGAGCCCGGTCGGCCAGGACGCCGGTGGCCGGCCGCTGGGGGCCGTCGTCGTCACCCTCGACGTCGCGGGGTTGGCACACCGCTACCGCAACACGCTCTGGGTGAACAGCGACGGCAGCTACCTTCAGCCCGTCGGCCTGCCGCGGCGCCCGACCACAGCGTTCGACGACTTCCCCGGGCTGCGCGAGGAGTTCGCCGCCAACGACCTGGTGCTGTGGAAGGGGTCGAAAGGCCGGCAGGTGATGTGGGTGCCTCTGCTGCGTACCGTGAGCGGCGACCCGCTATGGGTTGGCCGGCCGGTCGACCCCTCGCCCCTCGCCGCCTTCCAGCAGGCCCTGTCGCTGCGCGTGCTGTCGATCATCCTGGCGCTGACCGTCGTGATCTGGCTGCTCGCGCGGCGCTTCGCCCTGCGTGCCGAGCGCTTCGGCCGCGAGCTGACCGACGGCCTGCGCTGTGTCCTGGAGGAGGACAAGGCGGTCCGGTTCCGCTGGCGCGGACCACGCGAGCTGCACGAGCTCGGCGACACCCTGAGCCGGCTGGCCGAGCAGCACGTCCGCAACAACCGCAACCTGCGCGCGCATGCCCGGGAGCTGGAGGAATCGAACCGCTACAAGTCGCAGTTCCTCGCCAACGTCAGTCACGAGCTGCGCACGCCGCTCAACTCGATCCTGCTGCTGTCGAAGCTGATCGCCGACGAGAGCACGGGGCGGGCGCCCGAGCAGGCCCAGCAGGCGCGTGTGATCCACAGCGCCGGCAAGGACCTGCTGTCGCTGATCGACAACATCCTGGACCTCTCGCGCATCGAGGCGGGACGCGCCACCTTCAACCTGGAGCAGATCGACGTGCCGCAGCTGCTGGCGGACCTGATCGAGCTGCTGCGGCCCCAGTTCGATGCGAAGCGGCTCTACCTGCGCCTCGAGATCGAGCCGGGCGTGGTCCAGCGCATCGACTCCGACCCGGACAAGATCCGGCAGATCCTTAAGAACTTCCTGTCGAACGCCGTCAAGTTCACCGCCCGGGGCGGCGTCGTCCTGCGCCTCGCCCGGAGCACGGGGGCCGATGCCGACCGCCGGCCCGTGGCGATCGCCGTTCAGGACACCGGTATCGGGATTCCGCGGGACAAGCAGGCGGTGATCTTCGAGGCCTTCAAGCAGGCGGATGGGACGACCAGCCGCAAGTACGGCGGGTCCGGGCTCGGCCTCACCATCAGCCGACAGCTCGCCGGCCTGATCGGCGGCGCCATCACGCTCGACAGCACCGAGGGCCAGGGAGCGACCTTCACGCTGCTGCTGCCCCCGCATTTCGACCGCAGCGTCGTCCCCGAGGACCAGATCACGCCCGCCGCGGCCATCAGCCTGCAGCCCGCGGAGCCTGCACCGGCGACCGCACCCGCCGCCCATCCGGCCGCCGTGCCGAGCGCGGACTTCGGTGGCCGACGGGTGCTGGTGATCGAAGGCGACGTCGACCACCTCCTGGTCATCACGCCACTGCTCGAGCGCTGGGGGCTGCACGTGGATGCGGCGGCGGACGTTGCCGAGGCGGGGGAGCTGCTGCGGGACGAGGACGACTACGCCCTGGCGCTGCTCGACGCCGGAATGCCCGGGCAGGAGGCCTATGCTAGGATCGAGGCGGTTCGGGGCTTGAGCGTGCAGCGCCTGCCGATCCTGGCCATGGCTGCGGCGCCCTTCCCCGACCCGGGACAGCTCGGCCTCGCCGCCGCCGACGTCCTGGTGAAGCCGCTGGACCCCGGCGCGCTGCGCGATGCCATCGCGCGTCACCTGGGGGACGGCCCGGCAGAGGATGCGGGCAGAGCATGAAGCGATATGCCGGTTTCAAGCTTCTGATCGTGGACGATCACGAGCACAACCTCTACACGCTGCGCACGCTCGTCCAGCGCCACATGGACGTCGAGATCCTCGAGGCCAGCTCCGGCCGCAAGGCACTGGACGTCGCCCTCGCCGACCCCGGCATCGACCTGATCATCCTCGACGTGCAGATGCCGGAGATGGACGGTTTCCAGACCGCCCAGATGCTCAAGATCCGCAAGAAGACCCGCGACATTCCGATCATCTTCCTCACGGCCGCGTTCAAGACCGAGGAGTTCCAGCAGAAGGGCTACGAGGTCGGCGCGGCGGACTACCTGCTCAAGCCGATCGACGACAACCAGCTCATCAACAAGATCAGCACCTATTTCCGGCTGATCGAGAAGGAACGGGCCCTCAACCGCGTGCTCGAGGAGAAAGTGGCGCAGCGCACGGCGGAGCTCCATGCGGCGAAGCAGCACCTCGAGAACATCCTCACCCACATGGGCGAGGCGCTCCTGGTGCTCGAACCCTCGGGCGTGATCCGTCAGGTCAACCCAGCCGCCTGCCGCATGCTCGGCTACGCCGAGTCCGACCTCGTCGGGATGGGGATCGGCGACGTCTTCGAGGAGGAGGGCGACGAGGCGGCCGGTGCCTTCATGGGCACCTGGCTGGAGGCGCTGATCCGCACCGGCGCACTGTCGGCGATCGATGCGCGATTCATCGCCCGCGACGGCCGGCGGGTGCCGATCCTGTTCTCCCGCACTGCCGTCACCGACCCCGGCGGGAGGATCACCGACATCATCTGCATCGCCAAGGACATGACGGGCTATGTGCGCGCCGGCGAGGCCGCGACCGCGACCGCAGGACCGAAGCGCAGGGCCCGCGCCGCAGGGGCGCGCGGATCGAGGAGCTGAAGCATGACCGAACCTGCAAACCCCGACCTCCCCAACGAGGACACCACGCTGACCGCGAACGCGCTCAAGGCGATGGCGCACCCGCTGCGCTGGAAGATCCTGTGCACCCTGGGCGAGCGCGAGCTCTCGGTCGGTGAGATCGTCGAGCAGACCGGCACCTCGCAGAGCAACATCTCGCAGCACCTCGAGCAGCTGCGGAACAAGAACATCGTGCTGTCGCGCAAGGACGCCAACCGCATCTACTACCGGATCCGCAACCGGCAGCTGCTCGACCTGATCGGCACGATGCGCGAGGTGCTCTGCCGCGTGAACCTCGACGATCGCTCCGCGCAGGACTGAGGCCGCCGGCGATGGAAATGGCCCTCTGGGAACAGCTGCTGCTCGGCGCCGGCGCACTCCTGCTGGTCTTCCTGTTCCGCCCGGGCATCAAGGCGGCCCTGGAGAAGAGCCGGACGGCCGAGCACAAGGACTGGCGGGGCGCCCTGCTGCCGATCGGCGCGGTGGTGCTGTTTGTCATCGTGCTCATCCTGCTCGCCCGCGGCTGACGCGCCGCCCCGCGACTGCCGCGGCGCATCACGGCGACCGGCTCCTCCGGCATGTCGCTCCTGGCCCTGTACGAGCGCCAGCTCCACGACGCCGGACTCACTCCGGATCCGGAGCAGGCGGCGGCCGCGGAGCGGCTGGAGCAGGTGCGCGCCTCGCTCGTCGTCGCCGGCCCGCTGCCGGCAAGGACCTGGCTCGGACGGCTGCGCAGCGCAAGGCGCCCGCCGGTGCGCGGACTCTATCTATGGGGTGACGTCGGGCGTGGCAAGACCTGGCTGCTCGACCTGTTCTTCCACGCCCTGCCCTTCGCCGACAGGCACCGCTGGCACTTCCACCGCTTCATGCAGGCCATGCACGGCGAGCTCTCGCGGCTCAAGGGCACCGCCGACCCGATGGAGCGCGTCGCCGAGCGGCTGATGGATGGCGCCCGGGTGCTCTGCCTGGACGAGTTCGTGGTCACCGACATCGGTGACGCGATGCTGCTCGCCCGGCTGCTGCGGGCGCTGTTCGAGCAGGGTGTCACCCTCGTGACCACCTCCAACGCGGAGCCCGACGACCTGTACAAGGACGGCATCCAGCGGGCGAGCTTCCTGCCGGCGATCGACCTGCTGAAGCGCCACACCACGGTCGTGCGCCTGCGCGGCGACACCGACTACCGGCTGCGCTACCTGGAACAGGTCCCGGTCTACCTGACGCCGGCCGGGCCGGCCGCGGACGAGCGGCTGGCCGAGGAGTTCCGCCGGCTGGCCCCGGACCGGGCCGAGGCCGACGGAGCCATCGAGGTCTACGGCCGGCCGGTGTGGTTCCGGCGGCGCGCGGACGATTGCGCCTGGTTCGACTTCGAGGCCCTGTGCGGTCCGCCGCGCAGCCAGAACGACTACATCGAGCTCGCCCGCTGCCACCACACGATCATCCTTTCCGGCGTGCCGGTCCTCGATGGATCCGCCGACGACAAGGCGCGGCGCTTCGTGCACCTCGTCGACGAGCTCTACGACCGCAACGTGAAGCTGATCGTGACCGCCGCCGTGCCCCCGGAGCGCCTGTATTGTGGGGAGCGACTGGCCTTCGAGTTCCGCCGGACGGCGAGCCGGCTCCAGGAGATGCAGTCCCGGGAATACCTCGGCCGCCCGCACCGCCCCTAGATAGCCATAAATTGAACT
>Ga0316604_10002277_pt1 | contig 14964 bp, 13 predicted proteins | sample OWC_soil_day20_C_FD_207650 | JGI IMG/M metagenome (GOLD analysis project Ga0316604, IMG submission 207650) | Wetland soil microbial communities from Old Woman Creek delta, Ohio, United States - OWC_soil_day20_CT | ecosystem: Environmental > Terrestrial > Soil > Wetlands | place: USA: Ohio... | reverse complement strand
TCTGGTTAGGCTTGGCCACTCACCTGCACGCTCAGCCGGAAGCCTTGCGCATCGGCATCATTCCGTACCTGACGCCGAACGTACTGATCTCGCTGTTTCAGCCCTTGCGCCAGCAACTTGAAAAAGACCTGGGCCGCCCGGTCGAACTCTACACCGCGCCCGACGTTCGGACTTTCGCCCGGCGCACCCTGAAGCCCGACTTCGACATCGTCATCACCGCCGCCCACCAGGCCCGACTGGCCCAACTCGAAGGCGGCTACCTGCCGCTCGCCCGCTTCACCGGACCACTGCACGCGGCCGTTGTCGTCAGCAAGACCTCGAGCGCCCAGCGTCTGGCCGACCTCAAAGGCCGACGGATCGCCGTTACCGACCGCTCCATCCTGGTCAACATCGCCATGAGCCGCCTGTTCGCCGAGCAGGGCATCAACGAGAAAGATCTCCACTATCTGCCGGTCAACTCGCAAAATACCGGCATTTTGACCGTGGCCCGCGGCGATGCCGATGCGGCGATCATTGCCCACTTTACACTGGACCAGAGCCCGGCCGAACAGCGCGATGCGGTGCGCAGTATCTTTCGTTCGGCAGTCCTGCCCAACGTCACCCTGCTCGCCAGCCCGACGCTTGATGCCAGCCGGCGCGAGCAGATCAGGCAATCACTGCTCCAGCTCCCTAAAACCGTCGACGGCGCCAAGTTTCTCGAGACCAGTCGTTTCCAGGGCATCCAGCCTGCCGACGAGGCTTTCATGAAGTCCCTCGACCCTTACCTTAAAGAAACCCGCAGGCAACTCGATCTATGAAGCCGATCTCCGGCATGTCAATGCGCTGGAAACTGGTCCTGACCAGCGTGCTGGTTGAGGTCATCATGCTCGCGATGCTGGTCTGGAACGGACTGCGCCTGATGGATGACACCCTGCAACAACAGGTTGAACTGCGCCTGCAGGAAGTCTCGGTGCTGCTCAACGCCTCGATCGCCTCCGCCATGGCCACCCAGGACTACGCCCCGATCGCCGACGTCTTCAGCCAAAGCCGGCGTCGCGACGGCATCCAGTATTTCGTCCTGAGCGACACCCGTGGCAAGCCCCTGCTCGCCGACGGCTGGGATATCAACACCCCGCCGCCCACCGCCGAAACGAACATCACCCTTTCCCCCGGCCAAGCACTCTTCAGCACCCAGATTCCGATCACCCTGTCCGGCCAGGTCTATGGCCAGCTCCACTTCGGCATTTCCACCCAGGCCATCCTCGAGGCACGGCAACATCTGATCCGGCAGAGTCTGACCATCGCCGCACTTGAAATCATTCTTTCGATACTGCTGCTCTCGGCCCTGGCCATCTGGCTGACCCGCCACCTGATGCAGCTGCGCCGGGCCAGCGAAGCAGTCGGCCAGGGCAACTACAAGGTCGTGCTGAATATCGAATCCGGCGATGAGGTTGGCCAACTGGCCGCCACTTTCAACCAGATGACCCAGCAGATCGACCAACAGCTCAAAGCCCTGCGCGACTCGGAACTCCGTTTCCGCAGCCTGTTGAACCTGTCGACCGACCTCTACTGGGAACAGGACCGCGAATTTCGCTTTACCGAGCGCCGTTCGGGGCGCCTGAGCAACGAATCGCAACACATCGCCAAATGGCTGCACGGCAAACGGCGCTGGGAGCTGGATACGACGCTCAGCCCCGAAGAATGGGCCGTCCATCGCGCCCAACTCGAAGCCCACCAGGTTTTCCGCAGCTTCGAATACGGGGTCAGACTGCCGGATGGCACCGTGCGCTTCCTGCAGATACATGGCGAACCCTTTTTCGGCAGCGACGGGCATTTTTCCGGCTATCGCGGCACGGCGGTAGACATCACGCAGCGCAAAAATGCCGAGGCCTCGCTGCACCTGGCCGCCAGCGTCTTTGCCGAGGCCCACGAAGGGATCATCATCACCGACCCGAACTGGCAGATCATCGACCTCAATCCGATGGCCTGCGAGCTGACCGGTTACGGCCGCACCGAAGCACTGGGCGACGACTTGCGTCGCCACTTCGTCGGCGAGGCCAACAGCAACTTCAATCAGGAGGCCGCCCGCGTCCTCGCCGAGCGGGGTCACTGGCGTGGCGAAGCCCTTGGCCAGCGCAAGGGCGGCGAGCCTTTCCCGCAGCTGCTGACCGTCAGCGCCGTGCGCAACCCGGCGGGCGAAATCGGCAACTATATTTTCATATTTTCCGACATCACCGCCCTCAAGGAACAGCAGTCGAAACTGGAAGCACTGGCCCATTACGACTCGCTGACCAAGCTCCCGAACCGTGTCCTGCTCGCCGACCGCATGTCGCAAGGGATTCATCAGGCCAGACGCAGCGGCGAGCTGCTCGCCGTGGCATACCTCGACCTCGATGGCTTCAAGCCGATCAACGACACCCTCGGTCACGATGCCGGCGATCAGTTGCTGATGGAAGTCGCCGAACGACTTCGCTGCGCGGTGCGCGCCAGCGATACCGTGGCCCGGCTCGGCGGCGATGAATTCGCCCTGCTGCTGCGCGCCGAAGACTTCGGCGAGTGTGAAGCTGCCCTGCTCCGCGTCCTCGGCACGCTGTCCAGCGAATACACCATCAAGAAGCAGAGCGTTTTCATTTCCGCCAGTATCGGTGTCACCCTCTTTCCCAACGACACGGCCGCCCCCGATCTTTTGCTGCGCCATGCCGACCAGGCGATGTATGTCGCCAAACAGGCCGGCCGCAACCGCTATCATTTCTTCGATGCGGAACTGGACAGCAAACTGCGCTCCAAGAACGCCCAAATTACACGCATCCAGAGCGCGCTCGAAGCCGGCGAGTTCGTGCTGCATTACCAACCCAAGGTCGACATGTCTTGCGGCCAGGTCACTGGCGCCGAAGCCCTGATTCGCTGGCAGCACCCGGAACACGGGCTGCTCCCGCCCGCCGACTTTCTACCCCTGGTCGAAGACACTGAATTCGCGATTCCGCTCGGCGAGTGGGTGATCCGCACCGCCTTGAGCCAGATGGACCACTGGCGCGCTCAAGGACTCGGCCTTCCGGTCAGCGTCAATGTTGCCGCCCGCCAACTGCAGGCGCCTGGATTCCCCGGCCGTCTGCGCCAGTTGCTCCGCGAACACCCGGCGGTGCCGACGGCCTGGCTGGAACTGGAAATTGTCGAAACAGCGGCCCTCGACGACATTCAATACGTCAGCAGCGTCATCAATGACTGCCTTGAAACAGGTGTCTCGTTTGCCCTCGACGACTTCGGCACTGGCTATTCATCACTGACCTATTTCAAACGCTTGCCGGCGCATACGCTAAAAATCGATCGTTCCTTCATTCGCGACATGCTTTCCGACCCGGAAGATCTCGCCATCGTCCAGGGCGTCATCGGGCTGGCCCGCACCTTCCAGCGAGAAGTCATTGCCGAAGGGGTCGAAACGGCAGCCCATGGCGCCCGCCTGCTGCAACTGGGCTGTCGCCTTGGACAAGGCTACGGCATTGCCCGCCCGATGCCGGCGGCAGAGCTGCCGGCCTGGGTCAATAACTTCAAGGCGGATCGATCATGGACCTTGGCAGCCACATGCGAACCGGCCTGATCCTGACCGGCGGCGGCGCCCGTGCCGCGTACCAGGTCGGCTTCCTGCTTGCCGTCGCCAAGCTTTCCCGCAACCACCGGCGCAACCCCTTTCCCATCCTCTGCGGCACCTCGGCCGGCGCCATCAACGCGACGGGCATTGCCTGCCTGGCCGACAATTTCGGCAAGGCCGTCGCCATCCTGGCCGGGGTCTGGCGAAACATGCGGGCCAGCGACATCTACCGGGCCGACGCGGTCGGCATCGGCATTTCCGGCGCCCGCTGGATGTCCACCCTGGCCCTCGGCTGGCTGCTCCGCAACCCGCCCCGCTCGCTGCTCGACAACGCCCCGCTGCGCGAACTGCTCAGCCGGAATCTCGATTTCAAAGGCATCGAGCGCGCCATCGCCAAAGGCGCCTTGCACGCCCTCAGCATCTCTGCCTCCGGCTACGAATCCGGCGAGAGCATCAGCTTCTTTCAGGCCCACCCCTCGGCCGAACCCTGGCAGCGCGTCCACCGTCTCGGCATTCGCGCCGAAATTGGCGTCGATCACCTGCTGGCTTCGAGCGCTATTCCTTTCATCTTTCCGGCCACCCGGATCCACCGGGAGTTCTTTGGCGATGGCTCAATGCGCCAACTGGCACCGATTTCGCCGGCCATTCACCTCGGTGCCGAGCGCATCCTGATCGTCGGCGCCAGCCAGGCCAACGAACATCAGGAGCGACGCCGCGTCGAAACGCACCCCTCGCTGGCCCAGATCGCCGGCCACGCCCTTTCCAGTATTTTTCTTGACGGACTCGCCGTCGATATCGAGCGCCTGCAACGCATCAACCAGACACTATCGGCCATCTCCCCGGAAATGCGGACTGCGGCCGGCATTCCCCTGCGCCCGATCAAGACGCTGATCATTTCGCCCTCGGAACGACTGGACAAAATCGCCGCCGAACACGCAACTGCGTTGCCGAGACCGGTAAAGCTGCTACTGACTGGATTGGGGGCAATGAATCGCCGGGGCGGCGCGTTGACGAGCTATCTGCTCTTCGAGAAACCATTTACCCGGACCCTGATCGATCTGGGTTACGCCGACACCATGGCACGCGCCGAAGAAGTTGGCAGTTTTCTCGATCTTTAGGAGTTTTGGCGGGTCCGGTGAGATTCGAACTCACGATGGGTTTCCCCACGCCGGTTTTCAAGACCGGTGCATTCAACCGCTCTGCCACAGACCCGCTGTACTAGCTCCAACAAATTTCGCGGCCGGTGCAATCAAATACGGCGCCCGGCCCCGAGAGGCGCGCATGATAGCACAGGAGACCGCGCCGAGCATTCGAGGCGGCGCACACCCTGCATTGAAACTTTAGCGCGCCTCCGTTAGTCTTAGATACTGTTGAAACACCATAGGGAAAGACTCCGCATGAACAACAACTTCGAAATTTCCAGCCAGGGCTCTTCCGGGTTCGCACTGCAGCAGAACCGCGTTTTGCGCAATACCTACATGCTGCTCGCGCTATCGATGGTGCCGACGATAATTGGCGCCCTGATTGGCATCCAGATCCAGTTCAGCTTCATGGCAGGCAGCCCGTTCATTGCCTTCCTGCTCTTCATGGGCATTGCCTTCGGCTTCATGTGGGGAATTGAGAAGAACAAGAACAACGGCTTGGGCGTGGCCTTGCTGCTCGGCTTTACGTTCTTCATGGGCCTGATGCTGTCGCGCATTCTCCAGGTCGCCCTCGGTTTTTCCAACGGCGGCTCGATGATCGCCTTGGCCGCAGGTGGCACTGGCGCCATTTTCTTCACGCTGTCGACCGTAGCCACCGTCAGCAAGCGTGACTTCAGCGGCATGGGCAAGTTCCTGTTTGTCGGCATGATCATTGTGCTGCTGGCTGCCGTTGCCAACATCTTCTTCCAGATTCCGGCGCTGTCGCTGACCATCGCAGCGGCGGTCGTGATGATTTTTTCGGCTTACATCCTGTATGACATCAGCCGTATCGTGCAAGGTGGCGAAACGAACTACGTCAGCGCGACCCTTGCGGTCTACCTCGATATTTACAACGTTTTCGTCAGCCTGCTGCAACTGATCATGGCCTTCACCGGCGAACGCGACTAAGCCTGACCGGCAACAACAAGAAGGGCGGCCCGAGCCGCCCTTCTTCCGTTTACGAACCCTGTTTATGCCCGCTCGAAAACGGCAATCGATTCGACGTGCGAGGTGTGCGGGAACATATTGACCGCACCGGCCGCAACGAAGCGGTAGCCTTTGCTCGTCACCAGAACGGCTGCATCGCGGGCCAGGGTGGCCGGGTTGCACGAGACATAGACGATGCGCTGCGGCCCGTCCGGCCCGATGGCTCTGACCAGTTCGACGGCCCCTTCGCGCGGCGGATCGATCAGCATCTTGTCAAAATGCCCGAGCGCGGCCAGCGATGCCTCGGTGCACTCGAAAAGATTGGCCACACCAAACTCGATGCACTCCGCCAGGCCATTGGATAGCGCACTCTCCCGCCCCCGGTTGACCAAGGCTTCGCTCCCTTCGATGCCGACGACGCTGGCGCCGGAGCGGGCAATTGGCAGGGTAAAGTTGCCGAGACCGCAGAACATGTCGGCAATCCGCTCGTCAGGCCGGGGGTCAAGGAGACGCAGCGCACGCCTGATGAGAACCCGGTTTACCGCATGATTGACCTGGGTAAAGTCGGTTGGTCGAAAGTCCAGTTCCAGATCGAACTCTGGCAAGGTGTAGGACAGGCGCGGCCCGGGTAAGGGGTAGAAACGATAGGCGGTATCCGGCCCCTTCGGTTGCAGATAAAACACCACGTTGTGGCGATCGGCAAAATCCCGCAGCAATTGCTCATCCTTCGCCTTGAGCGGTTCGAGAATGCGCAGCAGCAGCGCGGTGCACTGTTCGCCGACGGCAAAATCCAATTGCGGCACGCGCTCGGCAATCGACAGCGCAGCGATCAGCTCGCGCAGCGGCATCAGCAAGGCCGAAACATGGGGCGGCAGGATCGCACAAGACTGAATGTCGGCAATGTAACTGCTCCGCCATTCGTGGAAACCAATCAGCACACCGCCTTTTTTGGCCAGTTTGCGCACGGCGAGTCGAGCCCGGTGCCGATATCCCCAGGGCTCGCCATGAATCGGTGGCAGGATGCTGTCCGGACGGACACGACCGATATGCCACAGGCTATCCTCCAGCACGCGCTGCTTGGCTGCCACCTGGGCGGACACTTCCATATGCTGCATGGCACAGCCGCCGCACACCCCAAAATGTGGGCAACGTGGCTCGACACGCGCCGTGGACGGCCGCAGGACGCTGACCAGATGCGCCAACTCGTAGCTTGGTTTTCTTCGGAAACTGGCGTACTCGACAGTTTCACCGGGCAGGGCACTGTCGACAAAAACAGTTTTACCTTCCAGGCGGGTAATGCCCCTCGCCTCATGATCCAGCGATTCGATAATCCCGATTGGCACGGTCAACTCCGAAAAAGCGCGAATTCTATCAATCGGTTAGACTATGCGCCATGGCCCGAGAACTGATCACTTCCTGGAACGATTATCAGGCAGCAATTGACCGCCTGCTGGCGATGGCTTGTCAAAAAATCTGCATTTATGACGAAGACCTCAGTCAATTACGATTGGACAGCACCAACCGACTGCCACATCTGCAGCGGGTGCTGAAAACAACCAGCAGCGGGCAATGCCTGATGGTCGCTGTCCGCAACGCCGAGCCCTTGCGCCAGAAAAACCCCTTGCTGATGGCTTTACTCGGTAGCCACAGTCACCGCTTTGCGATGCAACAAACGCCACCTCAACTTGCCCACCTGCGTGATGCGATGATCCTCGTCGATGACAAGCATGCACTGATCCGTTTCGAGCGCGACCAACCGCGCAGCAAACTGCTGATCGACGAAAGCAGCGAACTGAACCCCTACCGCATCCGCTTTCAGGAAATATGGGATGAAGGTGGAGAAGCAATCGGCAGCACGGTACTGGGACTTTAAGCGCTACAGGAATAAGCGTGTGCCATACTGCGGTGCACCAAGCACAAACCCAAGCAACTAAAAAATTGCTATAATCGCAGGCTGATTGGGTCGCTCCTGATCTCAAAATTAAGCTTTTACTGCCTCTTATCGATAAGGAAATTTCATGACTAAGTCCATTCTCGTTGCTGCTCTGCTCGCCGTTGCCCTGACCGCTTGCGGCAAGAAGGAAGAACCGGCTGCTGCCGCTCCGGCTCCGGCCCCGGTTGCCGCTCCGGCTGCTGAAGCCGCCAAGCCGGCTGAAGCCGCTGCCCCGGCTGCCGCTCCGGCTGCTGAAGCTGCCAAGCCGGCTGAAGCCGCTGCTCCGGCTGCCGCTCCGGCCGCTGAAGCCGCCAAGCCGGCCGAAGAAGCCAAGAAGTAATCTTTCTTGCTTCAATGAAAACGGGGCCTTGGCCCCGTTTTTTATTGCTCTTTTTTCCAGTCAATTCAAGCAGCGCCAGCCGAAACCCGTATCCGGCCTCGCCACACCGATCCACGCCTCGCTACAGCCGAGGACGCCGGCAATTGCCGCCGTGACCAGTTCCGGCAAGTTGTTCCGTTCGCTGAGATGCGCCGCCACCAGATGCTGCAGGCGCGAACAATCGATACTGCCCAGCAGTTCTGCCGCAACAGAATTTTCCAGATGCCCGTAACGGCCCGCGATCCGGCGTTTGAGCGAAGCCGGATAGGCCGACTGGGCAAGCATCCGGGCATCATGATTGCACTCAAGCACCAGACCATCGCACGCCGAGAGCATTTCGCGGATGTGCGGCGTCGCCTCGCCAGCATCGGTCAGCACGCCCAAGCGGCGACCGGCGCCGGAAAAGACATACTGCACCGGCTCACGGGCATCGTGCGGCACAGGAAAAGGCTGGATCTCGAGTTCGCCGATGGACAGCGCGTGATGGCTGTCGATGATGCGCAGATCCAGGCCGACATCACTTTCCCGCGTCGCCGCCCAAGTGCCGTGGGTCAGCCAGACCGGCACCGCATACTTGCGGGCAAAGCGGAAAACACCACCAATATGGTCACCGTGTTCGTGCGTCACCAGAATACCGGTAATGCACGTCGGCGAGCGCTCCAGCCGGTGCAGACGGGCTGCGGTCTCGCGCAGCCCGAAACCGCAATCGAGCATCAAACAGGTGGAACCTCGCTCGACCAGCAGCGCATTACCTGCGCTACCGCTGCCCAGCGAGGCAAAGCGGATCACTGCAACTGCTGATAGAGCAAGCCGAGAATTTTCTTGGCGGTCTCGGACTTGTCGGTACCACCCTCACTGGTCAGCACCTTGACGGTGCTCTGGGCACCAGCATCGCTGACATGAATGCGGTACTGCACCTTGGAACTGGCCAGCGGCTCGTTGCTCTTCCAGAAGGTGAGCTTCGACAGGAATCCCTGATCCTTCTTGCTGCTGTTGTCAGCCTCGGGATCAACATAGCGCACGAAGTACAGGCCACGCGAGCGGTCACGGTCTTCAACCGTGAACCCGACGCGATCCAGTGCCAGACCAACCCGACGCCAGGCGCGGTCGAAACGCTCGTAGACTTCGAGCGTACCGGCCCCATCGTCGCTCTTCGCCAGATTGGCGCGCGGCTCGGCCTTGGCCGTGGCGACAGACGCTTCGGCACGCTTTTCCTCAGAGCCCAAACGAACCATCAGGCGACGCAGCATCTCCGCCTCAAGTTCGGGATCCGGCTGCCGTGGCTGCCAGCGCGTATCTTCCTTGGAGGAGGAGGTGTACACCTCTTCCATACCGCGGTGACTGATGAAAACATCGGTCGTCCCCGGCTCGGCACCGGGTTCGAAACGGGTCCGGAACTTGTCGCGCTCGCCGGTCGAGTACAGCGAATCCAGCAACTTGCCAATTGTGTTCCGGATAATGTCGTCGCCGATCTTGGCGCGATTTTCGGCCCAGTCGGTTTCCATCACACCGGCGTCCGGACGTTCGACGCTGATGATAAAACCGGTTTCCTGCCAGAAGTCCTTGACGGTATCCCAGAGCTTGTCGGCGGGGAGGGCAACGGCCAGCCAGCGCTGATTGCCGGAGCGCTCGACACGGACTTTATCGACCTGCGGCAGGACCGTCGAATTCTGCGCCTGGGCAGCCGGGGTTCGATCCGCGCTATAGGCCGAGAACGTGGCACTCCCCTTGCCAGCCGCATCCGGCACCAGGAAGCGGTCGTCGCGGGCAATCTGCGACAGGTCGGGCGGCACCTCCAGCGTCGGCGCCTTGGTGGCAGATTTGTATTCGATCTTGCGCGTATCGGGAAGCATGCTGCAGCCAGCCAGGGAGATGGCCAGCAGCGAGAGAGTTAGGCCGGAAAGCCGACGATTCATGGTTACTGCGCTCCGTCAGGCAATGAGACCAGCCTGGCGCAGGGCGGCTAGCACGCGCGGCTGGTTGGCTTCGGACAGGGTGGTCAGCGGCAGGCGAATACCATTGGGCATCAGGCCCATCGTATGCACGGCCCACTTGACTGGAATTGGATTGGCTTCGCAGAACAGGTCGCGATGCAGGCCGAGCAGCTTGAAATGAATCTCGCGGGCCCGGGCGATGTTGCCAGTAGCGGCCGCGACGCACATTTCATGCATCAGGCGCGGCGCGACGTTGGCCGTCACCGAGATATCGCCATGGAAGCCGAGGCTGATCGTCGCCACCGCCGTCATGTCGTCGCCGGTATACAGCCCGAAATCCTTCGGCGCCCGGGCGATCAGATCGCAGGCCCGGTCGATGCTGCCCGTCGCGTCCTTGACGCCGACGATGCCCGGCACTTCGGCGAGGCGCAGAATGGTGTCGTTCGACATGTCGGCAACGGTGCGGCCCGGCACGTTGTAAAGCAGGATCGGCAATTCGACCGCTTCGGCAATGGCCTTGAAGTGGCGATAGAGGCCTTCCTGCGTCGGCTTGTTGTAATACGGCACCACCGACAAGGCCATGTCGGCCCCGGCCTTCTTGGCGAACTCGGTCAGTTCGATGGCCTCGGCCGTCGAATTGGCACCGGTGCCGGCAATCACTGGAATCCGGCCGGCGGCGTGGTCAACCGTGACCCGGATCAACTCGCAGTGTTCTTCGACATTGACCGTCGGCGACTCACCGGTCGTCCCGACAATTACGATCCCGTCCGTACCCTCGCGCACATGAAAATCGACGAGATTGCGCAGGGAGTTCAAATCGAGGCTGCCATCCTCGTGCATGGGCGTGACGATGGCGACAATGGATCCAGTAATCATGGCCTTGTTAACTAGAAAATAATCCATCGATTGTAACTGAAGGGCTCCGGGAGCGGATAGCCGGCAGGTAACAGATTGTTATTTTTGCGCCAGCCAGTGCACGCGGCCTTGCGCGATTCGCAGACAGCCCTCCGGCAACTGCAGCTCTGGATGACGATCGGGTGCGGCACTCAGCAACTGGCGGGCAAACTCTTCAAGACGCGAGGCCACGGGCACCCGCCAGCCCAATTCGCGCAAACGATAGCGCAGCAGGTTTTTCAGGCGCGGCAAGGGGAGCGCCCGCATGGCGCGCAAGGAGGCTGTTTGGCCATCGCTTTCCTGGACTTTTTGCCAGTCGACCGCAGCCAGTTCGGCCAGCAGTTGATCGGTTTCGCCAAAATGACTGGCCGCCAGCGCCAGCGAGGCCTCGGCCTGCGGAAAGCGGGCGCTCAGGCGCGGCAGGATTTCGTGCCGGAGAAAATTGCGCGAATAGCGGAGATCAATATTGCTTTCGTCATCGATCCAGACCAAACCTTGCTGCCGCGCATAGTCCTCAATCGCCGCCCGACTGAAGGCCAGCAGGGGGCGCAGCAGGCGTCGGGTACCCAACGACCGCTCGACCGGCATCCCGGCCGCGCCGGCCACCCCGGCACCACGCAGCAGATTGAACAACACGGTTTCGGCCTGATCGCTCTGGTGATGCGCCAGCACTAGGCTGTCGGCAGTGCAGTTGGCGAGCACGGCATAACGCGCCTGGCGGGCAGCGGCCTCCAGACCCAGGCCGCTTTGCCTATCGACCTCGACACGGACAACATCGAGCGCTACCGCCAGGCGGCAGCAATAATCGGCGCAAAAGACAGCCCACTGGTCGGCATTGGGCGACAGGCCGTGATGGACATGAATGGCACTGAGGCGAGCCCCCAGGCCCAGACGACTCAGCAGATGCAGCAGAACGACGGAGTCGCAGCCGCCGGAAAGGCCGACGCAGAGACGTTCGGCCGGCACCAGACGGGCGGCGAGAAAATCGCCGACCCGACCGGGCAGATCAATTGACCGCTTGTTCCTTGTAGCGGCCATAGCTCATCAGCCGCTCGTAACGCGTCGCCAGCAACTCGGCCGTAGACAGGCCTGACAGCTGCTTCAACGCATCCTGCAAGGCCTTTTTCAGGCTGTTGGCCATGGCCGTGTGATCGCGATGCGCACCACCCAGCGGCTCATTGACGATCTTGTCGATCAGGCCCAGGGTCTTCAGCCGCGGCGCCGTGATGCCCATCGTTTCAGCGGCTTCCGGCGCCTTCTCGGCGCTTTTCCAGAGGATGGAGGCACAACCTTCCGGCGAAATCACCGAGTAGGTGGAATATTGCAGCATCTGCACGACATCGCCGACTGCGATGGCCAGTGCGCCGCCAGAGCCGCCTTCACCGATGATGGTGACGATGACCGGCACCTTGAGTTCGGCCATCACGTACAGGTTGCGACCGATGGCTTCGGACTGGCCGCGCTCTTCGGCATCGATGCCGGGGTAGGCACCGGGCGTATCGACAAAGGTCATCACCGGAATGCCGAATTTTTCGGCCAGCTTCATCAGGCGCAGCGCCTTGCGATAGCCTTCCGGACGCGGCATGCCGAAGTTGCGGTAGATCTTTTCCTTGGTGTCGCGGCCCTTCTGGTGGCCGATCACCATCACCGGCTGGCCGTTGAAGCGGGCCAGGCCGCCGACGATCGCGTGGTCATCGGCAAAGGCACGATCACCATGTAACTCTTCGAAATCGGTGAAGATCAGCGACAGATAGTCCAGCGTATAGGGGCGCTGGGGGTGGCGGGCCACCTGCGAAATCTGCCAGGACGAAAGCTTGGCATAGATATCCTTGGTCAGCTGCGCGCCCTTCTTCTCCAGCCGTTCAATCTCTTCCGAGATATCGACAGCGGAATCATCCTGCACGAAGCGCAGCTCTTCGATCTTTGCTTCGAGGTCGGCAATGGACTGCTCGAAGTCGAGGAAACTTGTTTTCATGGACAGCTCGTTTTCTAGGTCGGCGGGTATTTTACCCTAAAGGTTGGCGGACCCGATTTTCGATAGCGGCGAGACCAGGAGTCGAGTCCGGCGGTCAACGCCCGGAAAACGGCAAAAATGCGCAAGGCCCGAGATTTTGTTAACATCGCCGGCAACCAAAAATTAGAAAGTCTGCCATGTCCGCGAATGACCTGCTGTTCCTGCACCCTTTGCTCGGCGCGGACGACTCCTGGTCAGGCTACCTGGTCGAGACAGCACCGGACGCCAATCCGGATACCGCCCTGGCCCAGCTCTGCCAGCACCCGCTGCTGCGTCAATTCGATCAGCGCCTGCCCTGGTTCTTGCCAGCCCTGCCCGGCGTCAGTCCGCAGTGCACGCTCGAGACCGCGGTGCACATCTTTCCGGCCCGCGCCACGGAGCCACAGGCTGCGCTGGAGAAGGAATTGCGCCTCGCCAAGCGCAAGCTCGGCCTGTCTGCCGCTCCCGAAGAGCGACTGCCGATGCCGGGGACCTGGGATTACCTGCTGATCGGCGCCAGCCATGCCCGCACCCTGCGGCCCTTCACGCTGGCCGGCATGTCGAGCCGGACCATCGTCGTCGCCACCGGCGTGCACAGCCCGGCCGACTACGCCTGGGCACGCGACAATGCCTGCAGCCTGTCCACCTCCGAATTCCTGCTCAGCCGGGACCAGAAGGGCAAGAAGGCCGACATGACGCGCGTCAAGCTGCTCGAAATGCTCGCCCTGATTGCCGAAGATGCCGACACCGAAGCCATCGAGGAAATTTTCAAACAGGAACCCAAGCTCTCGTACAGCCTGCTCCGCCTGGTCAACTCCGCCGCCATTGCGCCGCGCAGCCCGATCACCAGCTTCTCGCAAGCGATCAACCTGCTCGGCCGCCGGCAGTTGCAACGCTGGTTGCAGCTCCTGGTCTATGCCGACCCGAACAATGGCCAGCACCCCAACCCCTTACTGCAGAAGGCCGCCGCCCGCGGTCGCCTGCTTGAGCTACTGGCGGCAAAACTGCAGCCGGCGCCGGCGGTCGACAATCTCGAAGACGCCGCTTTCATGGTTGGCGTTTTCTCGTTGCTCGATGTCCTGCTCAACATGTCGATGACCGAGATCCTGCAGCAGTTGCCGCTCGCCCCGGCCGTACGCGATGCGCTGGCCGAATACGGCGGCGCGCTGGGCGCTATGCTGCGCGTTGTCGAAGCCGCCGAAAGCCGCGACCTGGGAACAGCGGCCCAGCAGATGACGGACAGCAGCGTCGATGGCGAAAGCTACCTGAATGCCCAGCTGACGGCCTTGAACTGGGCGGCGAAAATCCACCACGCAGCCTGAGGCGGCGGCGGGGCGACACGCCCCCGGCTCGCCTCGCCCTGCATCAGCCGAAACGACCGCTCAGGAAAGGGTTGTAGCGGCGCTCTTCACCGAAGTCGGACATCGGCCCGTGGCCGGGGATGAATGCCACCTCGTCACCAAGCGGAAAGAGCTGCTCCTTGATCGAGCGAATCAGGGTCTCGTGATCGCCTTTCGGGAAATCGGTACGGCCGATCGAACCCTGAAACAGCACGTCGCCGACTTGCGCCAGATGGCTGGGGGCATGGTAGAAGACGACATGGCCCGGCGTATGCCCAGGGCAATGCAGCACATCGAGTTCGACTTCGCCGAACTGCACCTTGTCGCCGCCCTTCAGCCAGCGCGTCGGTTCGAAGCTCTTGACGCTGGGGAAGCCGAACATCTTGCTCTGCTGCGGCATGCCTTCGATCCAGAAACGGTCATCCTCGTGCGGCCCCTCGATCGGCACGCCGCAGCGCTCGGCCAGTGCGGCAACGGCGCCGGCATGGTCGATATGGCCATGGGTGACGAGGATCTTGGCCAGCGTCAGGTTCTCGTCGGCGAGCGCCTGCAGGATGCGCTCGACATCGCCACCGGGATCGATGACGACTGCCTGACGGGTTTTTTCACACCAGAAAATGGTGCAGTTCTGCTCGAAAGGAGTAACCGGAACAATGGCGTAACGCATGGCAAAAACCGAAATGATTGAGTGGCGGCGATTATCGCATGGCGGCGCCCTTGCCCGCCGTGGGCGGCGCCCTTACACTCAGCGCACCTGGAGAGACTGCTGCATATTCGAGGACGATAAAAACATGATCGACCACCCGCTGCCCGACATC
>Ga0316604_10002276_pt1 | contig 14964 bp, 16 predicted proteins | sample OWC_soil_day20_C_FD_207650 | JGI IMG/M metagenome (GOLD analysis project Ga0316604, IMG submission 207650) | Wetland soil microbial communities from Old Woman Creek delta, Ohio, United States - OWC_soil_day20_CT | ecosystem: Environmental > Terrestrial > Soil > Wetlands | place: USA: Ohio... | reverse complement strand
GAGCAAACTGCGGATTTCACCGGCCTTGGCCGAGCACTCCTCGCGCGAACTACCGTGCACCATGGCAAACAGGTTGTAGGGCCAGGCAGGCAAGGCCCGCGGTCGACGGTAGCAATGAGTGACAAAGGGCAGCGCCCCGACCTTCGCCCCCAGCGCATCGACCAGCTCGTCGGCGACATCCCAGACCGTCATGCCGTTGGCCGTCCAGCCGATCGCGTAATGGTTGGGCACGGCGCCGATGCGGCGGATGACGCCGCTGTCGACCAGGGCCTGCAACCGCTGCATGACTTCCTGCGCCGGCAGGCCGAGCTGTTCGCCGAGGGCATGGTAAGGCTCGCAAACCAGCGGCAGGCCGCCCTGGGTGGCGACGATCAGCGCGCGATCCATCTCATCCATCAGAGTCGAGCCTCCAGCTTCATTTCGACGAAATATTCCTGTTCCTTCGGGAAGGCGTAAACCGGCAGGCCGGTCTCCGCCTCGATGCGGGCCACCGCTTCGGCAATGCCGGCCGGCGTTTCGGTCGCCAGCACGAACCACATGTTCAGCGCGTGTTCGCGTCGGTAGTTGTGGGCGACCTGCGGCAAGGCATTGACCAGCGCCGTCACCTCGTCATAGCGCACCTCCGGGACGGCTAGCGCGGCGAGCACGAAGGCGCCGCCCATCCGCTCAATCTGGTACATCGGGCCGAAACGGGTCAGCACCTTGTCGTTGAGCAAACCGCCGAGGCGAACCAGCAGCTCGTCTTCGGTAATGCCGATCCTGGTCGCCAGCGCCGCGTAAGGGCGGGCGCAGATCGGAAAGTCGCCCTGCATTTTGGCAATGATTTCGCGGTCGACCGCGTCAAGTTCACGCATAACGGGCTCCGCCCTGCTTGAAACGGGTCAGTGAAAACAGCACGTCATGGCCAAAGGCCTCCAGGCCATACCGCAGGCGCAGTTCGGCAATTGTCGCTTCGACCTCGCTGCGCTCCCGACCATGAATCATGCAGAACAGGTTGTACGGCCAGTCCGGCAGGCGACGCGGCCGGCGATAGCAGAGCGTCACCGCCGGCTCGCTGGCCAGGGCGCGGCCGATTTCGCTGACCTGGTCGTCGGGCAGATCATGGACCAGCATCGCGTTGGCGGTGTAGCCGAGCTCATGGTGACGGACGACGACGCCGAAGCGCTTGATGTCGCCTTCGTCCAGCCAGCGCCGGATGCGGTTCAGGACATCGGATTCGGAAGCGCCGATCCGCTCGGCAATCAGCGCAAAGGGCCGCATGAACAGCGGCAGCCCTTCCTGCAGCACGGAAACCAGGCGCCGCTCGGATTCACCGATCGGGGCGGCCGGTTGCACCGGGCGGGCGGTCACGACATTCTTCTGCTTCTCGCCCTGCAGGCAGAAACCGAGGTCGATGTGGAACTCCTCTTCCAGCGGCAAGGCGAGCAGCGGGTAGCCGGCGGCCTTTTCGATGGCGCCCAGCGTCGCCTGCAGGCGTCCTTCGCTGCCGGCGGTAACGACGAACCACAGGTTGTAGCGATGTTCCCGCTCGTAGTTGTGATTGACCTCCGGGAAGCGGTTGACCGCAGCCGCCACCATGGCGAGCTTCTGCGGCGGCACCGCCATCGCCGCCAAGGTCGAGGCGCCGATGCGTTTGGGCGCGAAGACGGCGCCGACGCGCGAGATCTTGCCTTCGCGGCGCAGCTTTTCCAGGCTGCCGAGTACGGCCTTTTCGGCCACCCCGAGGCGAGCCGCCAATTCGGCGAAAGGGGCCGAACAGAGCGGAAAGTCGCGCTGGAATTCGTTGAGCAGGCGGAATTCGAAAGTATCGTTCATCAGAAACCGATGCGGGCGGCGCGGGTCGTGAAGAAAATGCCGGACGGACTGTCGGCGGCGATCTCGCCCTGCTTGCTGAAGTTCATCGTGTTATAGATCAGTACCTTGTTGTCGTCACGCGCCGAGAGCCAGACGTTTTCGCCGCGCGGCGCGAATTCCATGTGCAGGATGCCCTTGCCCGGCTCGAAGGCATGCACCACCTTGCCGGCCAGGGTGTCGATGACGTCCATCTTGCCGTTGTCCGGGAAGGCGAAATTGACCCAGACCTGGCGGCCATCCGGGCGCGCCATGACGAAGACCGGCTGACCGCGCACCGGAATGCGGCCAACTTCCTTCCAGGTCGCGACATCGACGACCAGCACTTCGTGGCGGCCGATCGCCGGCAGGTAGGCCTTGCCCTGCGCCACCGACCAGCCGCGCAGGTGCGGCATCTTGAAGACCGGCAGTTTTTCCTGGCCACGGCCGTAGTTTTCGAGAATCTTGCGGGCGCCCTTTTCCGGCTGCCAGAGGTCGAGCATGGCGATGCCGTCCTCGCCGAACAGCCCGGCCAGGAAGTAACGGCCATCCGGCGTCACCAGGCCATCGTAAGGCTGCTTGCCGGCCGGATAGCGCTGCGTCGTCGGCTGCCGTGGATTGCTGAAATCGGTCACCCAGATCTCGCCGCCCTCGAACAGCGCGTAGGCGAACTTGTTGCCCGGCACGTCAGCCAGGCCGACCACCTTGGAGAACTTGCCCGGCGCGTATTCGGCCGGCACTTCGGAGAGCAGTTCGAGCGTTTCGGCATCGAAAGCCTTGATGCCGCCCGGCGCGTAGTTCTGGGCGACAACGATGCGGCCGTCCTGCGAGATCGAACCGCCGATGGCGTTGCCGGACTGGATGACGCGCTTGACGATCTTTGCTTCCAGCAGATCGATCTTGGTCAGCCCGCCATCGCGGCCGAAGATGAAGGCGTAGCGGCCATCCCGCGAATAGACGGCGGAGGCGTGCGAAAGATCGCCCAGTCCTTCGATGCGGGCATAGGGCTGGCGGGCGCTGGTATTGACCAGCGTGACATGACCGCTGGCGCGTTCGATGACCAGGCCGAGATCGCCGGTGCCGCGCAGTTGCGGGCCGGCGCAGGCATTCAGCAACAGGGCGAGGAGCAGGCAGAGGAACAGGCGCATCGTTTTCATTTGGGAAATTCGCTCATCAGTTTATCGACAATCCACGCCGCTTCGGCTTCGGACATGAATTGCTGCCACGGCGGCATCGGCGTTCCCGGCCGGCCGTAATAAATCGTTGCGGCCAGGCCTTCAGCCGGCTTGTCGCGCAGGTTGGCCGGCAGCAAGGCCGGGCCAAGGCCGCCCTGCAGCGTCATGCCATGGCAGGAGCCGCAATCCTGGCGCACCAGATGGACCAGTTCCTTTTGCCGGGCCGGCGTCGGCTCGCTGGCCAGTGCTGCGGTCGACAGCAAAAAAAGGGCAAAAACCAGTTTATTCGACAACGATGACACCTTTCATCTCCGGATGCGGCCCGCAGTGATAGGGGTAGCGCCCGGGCTGCTTGAATTGACGCTGCCAGCTTTCGTCCGGAAACAGCCGCTCCGACTCCAGGCCACCTTCGGCCGGGAAAAGCACCGAATGGCTGGTCCGTTTCTCGTGGTTGCTCCATTTGACGGTATCGCCGGCGCGGATCGTCAACTCGGCCGGGACATACAGGTAGCCCTCGATCACCACTTCGTGCGTCGTCTGCGCGAGGGCAGAAAAGGCAACGAGCGCCAGCAGGGCGGGCGCTCGTTTCAAGACAGGCCATCCGGTAAACATTGATGCGCCGGAGGGCAAGACAATTACTGCTTGGCGGCCTTCACATCGCCATCGGCACCCAGACCCAGCGTGTGGCCGAAGGAAATGTGATGGAAACGACCACCGGCATTGTCGGCGTGAATGGCGATACCAAACGGCACGGCCTTGCCGGCTGCCAGATTGACGCCACCGGCCAGCTTGCGGGTGAAGGTCACGGTGTAGGTGTCGCCGGCCTTGGCGCCTTCCGCCGTCACCCCGGCCTTGCCGCCTTCCATGTTGCGCTTGTCGCTGACCGTGCCATCGACGGCCTTGCCACCGCCGCCGCTACGCCACTGCATCAGGTCCATCGAACCGGCCGTGACGTACTTGGTTTTCTTGTCGTCAGCCCCCGGCATGGTGCGGGCATCCTTGTGACAGCTTGCCCAGCAACCGACCTGGTCGCCCATCGGCACCTTGTCGTTCGGGAACATGACGCTGGCCTTGACCTCGTTGTCCTTGTCGGAGTGGTCGAAACCACCGCCCGGCGCCTTGAAGGTCAGACGAACATAAAGATTGGTCGCGTCATAAGCCGCCTGCACGCCAACCGGGTAGCTCATCGTCTTCGGCGCGCCCTTCGGCTCCATTTCCTTGCTGGCCAGACGCTTCAGGTCCAGGCTCAGCTTGCCGTCCTCGATATGGCAGCCGGCACAGGCCTCGCCCTTCTTCAGGCCGCTGGCGCCGCTATGGTCGCCCTTGCCGCTCGCCCATTCGATCGGAGCAGCACCCGGGTGGAAGACATACAGATCCTTCTTCGGCACCTTGCTCCAGTCGGGAGCGGCCAGCGCCACCTGCGAACCCAGAGCGAGGAAAGCGCCCATCACAGCCAGAGATACAAAATTCTTTTTCATCGTGGTGTCTCCACTCAAAAAACCTTCGATTGCAAGCATGTCGTTATCGTACTGCCGATGCCACTAATGCTACGGGGGCTTGCGCCCCCGTATCATTGCGACAGATCAAATAATCGGCAGTCGATTAATAGATGTCGTGCTGGGTGTTGTAGACGTTGAACTTGCCGGTCGGGGTAATCATCTTCGGATCGGTGATCACCTTCTTGACCTTCAGCGTGGCATCGTCATAGACAACGATGGCCGACTGGTCGGTCTTGCCGCCCCACAGGGAGATCCAGACTTCCTTGCCGTCCGCGCTGTATTCCGGATGCACGGCCCGCTTGGTTGCCTTGGCTTCCGGCATGCCGGAGTCCTTGGCGACGTTCAGGATGGCCTTCGGCTTGGACAGATCAGCCATGTCCCAGACGGAAACGGATTCGGCACGATCCTTGTCGGAGTTCTGTGCCGAGTCGGCCCACAGATGCTTCGACTTCGGATGCGTCTTGACGAACAGGTTACCCGGTACGTGTTTGATTTCCTGGACGACCTTCCAGTTGTATTCCTTGAACTTGGCGTTCTTCTTGTCTTCGGACGGCGTCGAGATCAGCGTCACGACATCGGCACCGAGGTGACCCGTCGCCCAGACCGGACCGAACTTCGGATGCACGAAGTTGGCGCCGCGACCCGGGTGCGGGATCTTGGCGACATCGACCAGCGCCGCCAGCTTGCCGGTCTTGGTGTCGACCGCAGCAATCTTGTTGGAGGCATTGGCCGCCACCAGGAAGTAGCGCTTCGAAGCATCCCAGCCGCCGTCATGCAGGAACTTGGCGGAAGCGATGGTCGTCGTCTTCAGGTTTTCGATATCGGAATAATCGACCAGCAGGATCTGACCGGTTTCCTTGATATTGACCACCCATTCCGGCTTGATGAAGGAAGCGACGATCGAAGCAACGCGCGGTTCCGGATGGTATTCGCCATCCACGGTCATGCCGCGGGTGGAAACGACCTTGCGCGGCTTCAGCGTATCGCCGTCCATGATCACGTACTGCGGCGGCCAGTAGGAACCGGCAATCGCGTACTTGTCTTCAAAGCCCTTGAACTTGGAGGTATCGACCGAGCGGGCATCGAAACCGATCTTGACTTCAGCAACGACGGCCGGCTTTTCCATCCACAGGTCGATCAGGCTCAGGCGACCATCGCGACCAATAACATAGACATAGCGGCCGGAAGCGGAGAGGCGGGAGATGTGGACCGCATAGCCGGTCTTGACGATGCTGCGGATTTCCTTGGTATCGCCGTCGATCAGAGCGACTTCACCGGTATCACGCAGGGTGACCGAGAAGACGTTCTTCAGGTTGATGTTGTTCATCTGCTTGGTCGGACGCTTGTCGACCGGAACAATCACCTTCCAGGAGTCGAGGGTTTCCTTGAAGCTGTATTCCGGCGGCACATCCGGCGTGTTCTGGATGTACTTCGACATCAGGGTAATTTCTTCCTTGGTCAGGATGTCGTCGAAATTAACCATGCCGCCATCGGTACCGTAACCGATGATCTTTTCCAGACGGTTCTGACCGAGCTTCAGCGTACCGCCTTCGGTCACGTTGCCGTCCTTGTCCTTCTTCGACCAGTGCGGCTCCAGATTCTTGCCGGTCGCACCCTTGCGCAATACACCGTGACAGCCGGCGCAGCGTTCGAAGTAAATCTTCTTCGCCTGTTCCTTCTCGGCGGCGGTCAGTTCAGGCGCCTTCGCGGCATCCTGAGCAAAGGCAGAACCCATGGCGGAAACCATGGCCGTCAATGCGAGCATCCCCACTACAGTTTTTTTCATCTTTCCTCTCCTAGAACAAAAATGGCGCGCCGTATCCCCCAACGCGATGGGCGCTAGGTTGAACCTGAGGCCGCTTCCCATCCTTGATTCCCATCAAGATTTTACCCATCAGGAATCCATAATATTCAGGCGCTTATAGTTACTTAGAACTAGTCACATAGTGCTTTCGGCAGGTACCACAACAGACAATTGCGGCCTCCTATTGGCAGGCGCCAAATGACGGATTAGGATGGCCGCCCAAAGGCACAAAGACAACATGGACAAACACGACACTCTCGCTGCCGGCAAAGTCTGGCTCATCGGCGCCGGCCCCGGCGACCCGGATCTTTTGACGGTCAAGGCGGCCCGCCTGATCAGCCAGGCCGACGCGCTGGTCTTCGACCACCTGGTCGGCGAAGGCATCATGGACCTGGCCCGGGCCGATGCCCGCCGCATCTATGCCGGCAAGGAAGCCTCCAAACACACGCTGCCGCAGGACTCGATCAACCAGTTGCTGGTCGATCTGGCCAAGGAAGGACTCTCTGTCGTTCGCCTGAAAGGCGGCGATCCGTTCATCTTCGGCCGTGGCGGCGAGGAACTGGAGACGCTGGTTGCCTCCGGCATCCCCTTCGAAGTCGTGCCGGGCGTCACCGCCGCTGCCGGGTGCGCCGCCTACTCCGGCTTTCCACTGACTCACCGCGACCACGCTCAGTCGGTCACCTTCGTCACCGGCCACCTCAAGGACGGCACCGTCAATCTCGACTGGCCGGCCCTAGCCCGCCCCCGGCAAACCGTGGTTTTCTACATGGGCATCGGTGCCGCCGGTGAAATCTGCCGCCAGATGATCAACCATGGCCTGCCCTCGCTGACGCCAGCCGCTGTCATCCGCAACGGCACGCTGCCCGACCAGCAAACCCTGCTCGCCACGCTCGGCACCCTGCCGCACCGCATCGAGGAATCCGGCATCAAGCCGCCGGCCCTGATCGTGGTTGGCAGCGTCGTCGGCCTGCACGAGCAACTCAGCTGGTTCGAGAAAGCATGAAGCAGCTTCTTGGCGTCCTGATCGTCGGCCTGCTCGCCGCCTTTGCCGCACCGGCCCAGGCCTACTCGGTCAAAGAGTTGCGCGAAGACTGCCAGGCAGCCGACGAACTGTTCGCCCGCAAGAAGACCAGCGACCCTTACGAGTCACTGAAGAGCGGCCGCTGCATTTCCTACGTCGCCGGCTTTGCCGACGGTTATGCCGTCAGCGACTACCTGGCCGACAAGGTAGGGGTCAAGCTCAACGCCTTCTGCCTGCCCAACGAAAGCGACCTGTCGGCCCGCCTGGTCCGCGCCGTGCTCGCCCACTTCGAGCATCTGCCGCCGAATCCGAGCGGCAGCACGGCGATGCTGGTGGCCAGCGCCTTGGCCAAATCATTTCCCTGCACCAACACACTTGAACCAAAGAAGTGATTCGTGGATAATCCGGCCTCCATTTGCCCCGATGGCGGAATCGGTAGACGCAGCGGATTCAAAATCCGCCGCCGAAAGGTGTGCCAGTTCGAGTCTGGCTCGGGGCACCAGTAACGACAAATCGGCTTTCCTGACGGAAGGCCGTTTTTGTTTCCAAGCGGATTTCTGCCTATGTCGTTGACTGTCGACGACTTCGACTTTCCCCTCCCCCCCGAACTGATTGCCCAGCACCCGGCGCCCGAACGGCGGGGCAGCCGTTTGCTGCATGTCTGCGGTCAACAGCGTTTTGATCGCAAATTCGACGATCTGCCGAGCCTGCTGCAGGCTGGCGACCTGCTGGTCTTCAACGACACCCGGGTGATCAAGGCGCGTTTCTTCGGCGTCAAGGACAGCGGCGGGCGGGTCGAGATCATGCTCGAACGCATCGTCGATGCGCGTCATGCGGTCTGCCAGATTCGCGCCAGCAAGGCACCGAAGCCGGGCTGCAGCCTGCGCCTGGCCGACGCCTTCACGGTCAAAATGACCGGACGGACCGGCGCCGACGACGATTTTTTCGCGCTGGAACTGGTCGACGAAGGCGATTTCTGGGAATTGTCCGAGCGCTACGGCAAGCTGCCCTTGCCGCCCTATATCGAACATCCGGCCGAAGGTGCCGACGAGACCCGCTACCAGACGGTCTATGCCCGCGAGCCGGGCGCGGTGGCGGCGCCCACCGCCGGCCTGCATTTCGACGAGGCCATGCTGGCCACGCTGCAGGCGCAGGGCGTCAATACCGCCTTCGTTACGCTGCACGTCGGGGCCGGCACCTACCGGCCGGTCCGCGTCGAAAAAATCACCGATCACCGCATGCATAGCGAACGCTATGCGGTGCCGCAAGCAACGGCCGACGCCATTGCAGCGACCCGCGCCGCTGGCGGCCGGGTCATTGCCGTCGGCACGACCAGCCTGCGCACACTCGAATCGGCGGCGAGCGACGACGGCACGCTGCAGGCTGGCGAAGGCGAAACCGATATCTTCATTACGCCGGGCTACCGCTTCAAGGTCGTCGACCGCCTGTTCACCAACTTCCACCTGCCGAAATCGACGCTGCTCATGCTAGTTTCGGCCTTTGCCGGCTACGCCAACATCCGTGCCGCCTATGCCCACGCGGTAGCCGAACGCTACCGCTTTTTCAGCTATGGCGACGCCATGCTTCTGGAAAAATCCGATGCAGTTTGAACTCCTCAAGACCGATGGCGATGCCCGCCGCGGCACGCTGACGCTGACCCACGGCGTCGTCCAGACCCCCGTTTTTATGCCGGTCGGCACCTACGGCACGGTCAAGGCGATGACGCCAGCTTCGTTGAATGACATCGGCGCCCAGATCTGCCTCGGCAACACCTTCCACCTCTGGCTGCGGCCCGGGCTGGATGTTGTTGCCGCACACCACGGCCTGCACGACTTTATGCAGTGGCAGAAGCCGATCCTGACCGACTCCGGCGGCTTCCAGGTCTTCTCGCTCGGCGCCATGCGCAAGATCACCGAGGAAGGTGTCAAGTTCTCGTCACCGCACGACGGCGCCAAGCTCTTCCTGACCCCGGAAATCTCGATGCAGATTCAGAAGGTACTGAATTCCGACATCGTGATGATCTTCGACGAATGCACCCCCTACCCGGCCAGCCGCGAGGAGGCGGCCAAGTCGATGCGGATGAGCATGCGCTGGGCGCAACGCTCGCGTGACGAACACAACCGGCTGGAAAACGGCAATGCGCTGTTCGGCATCGTCCAGGGCGGCATGTACGAAGATTTGCGCGACGAGTCGGTGGCTGGGCTGTGCGACATCGGCTTCGACGGCATGGCGATCGGCGGCCTCTCGGTCGGTGAACCGAAGGAAGACATGGCGCGCATCCTCGCCCATACCGCACCGCAGCTGCCGCCCCACAAGCCGCGCTACCTGATGGGCGTCGGCACGCCGGAAGATCTCGTCTACTCGGTCAAGGCCGGCATCGACATGTTCGACTGCGTGATGCCGACCCGCAACGCCCGCAACGGCCACCTGTTCACCCGCTTCGGCGACGTCAAGATCAAGAATGCCCGGCACAAGACCGATACCGGCACGCTCGACCCGAGCTGCACTTGCTACACCTGCAGCAATTTCAGCCGCGCTTACCTGCACCACCTCTTCCGTGCCGGCGAAATTCTCGGCGGCATGCTGAACACCATCCACAACCTGCATTTCTATCAAACCATCATGGCCGAAATGCGCGCCGCGATCGAGGCCGGCACGCTCAACGAGTGGGCAAGCGCCTTTGCCCGCGATCGTTCCTCAGGCCAGTGATAGAATCTCGCGTTCTGATTTTTAGTTATCCGGAGTTACACCAATGATTAGCCTTGCCCACGCCCAAACCGCTGGCGCTGCCGACCCGACTGGCGGCTTGATGCAGCTCCTGCCGATGATCCTGATGTTCGTCGTGCTCTGGTTCCTGATGATTCGTCCGCAAATGAAGAAGGCCAAGGAACACAAGGCCCTGGTTGCGGCACTGGCCAAGGGCGATGAAGTCGTCACCGGCGGCGGCCTGGTCGGCAAGATTGCCAAGGTCGGCGAAAACTATGTGACCCTGGAAATTGCCGAAGGTACCGAAGTCGTCGTGCAAAAACCGGCCATCGGCCTGGTCCTGCCCAAAGGTACGCTGAAGTCGCTGTAATCACCCCCAAAAGGCGGCCGCTGGCCGCCTTTTTAGCTTTAAAGCCGCTATGAACCGCTACCCTCTCTGGAAGTACATTACCGTCGCCATCGCGCTGGTCCTGGGCTTCGTCTACACCCTGCCCAATTTCTTCGGCGAATCGCCGGCCGTGCAGGTTTCCAGTGCCAAGGCCACGATCAAGGTTGATGACAAGGCCCGGAGCCGCGTCGAGGACGCCCTGAAAGCTGCCGGCATCACGCACGACGGCATGCAACTCGACTTCAACGGCGTCAAGACCCGCTTCAAGGATACAGACACCCAGTTGAAGGCCAAGGACATCCTGGAAAAGACCTTCAATCCGGATGCCAGCGACCCGCAGTATGTCGTCGCCCTCAACCTGCTGGCCGCTTCGCCGCAGTGGCTGACCTCGCTGCATGCGTTGCCGATGTACCTCGGCCTCGACCTGCGCGGCGGCGTGCACTTCCTGCTCCAGGTCGACATGAAGGGGGCACTGACCAAGCGTCTCGACTCGACCTCGGCCGACCTGCGCACCGTCTTGCGCGACAAGAACCTGCGCCACGCCGGGGTGAACCGCGAAGGCGACCGCCTGGTCGTCAAGTTCCGCGACCAGGAAACCCGCGACAAGGCCCGCAATGCCATTGCCGACAACCAGCCCGACCTGATCCTGACCGAGCTGGCCGACGGCAGCGAATTCAAACTGGTCGCCACGCTGAAGCCGGAAGCGCAAAAGCGGATCGGCGAATTCGCCATCAAGCAGAACATCACCACCCTGCACAACCGGATCAACGAACTCGGCGTCGCCGAGCCGGTGATCCAGCAGCAGGGCACCGACCGCATCGTCGTCCAGCTGCCCGGCGTGCAGGATACGGCCAAGGCCAAGGACATCCTCGGCCGCACCGCGACCCTCGAAATCCGCATGGTCGACGATTCGCCGGGCGCGCTGGAAGCTGCGCTGGCCGGCAATGCGCCGTTCGGCACCGAGGTCTACAACGAGCGCGGCGGCCAGCCGCTGCTGGTCAAGAAGCAGGTCGTCCTGACCGGCGACCGCCTGACCGATGCCCAGCCCGGCTTCGACAGCCAGACCCAGGAAGCCGCCGTGCATCTGACGCTCGACTCGGCCGGCGCCCGCATCTTCAAGGATGTGACGCGCGAGAACGTCAACAAGCGGATGGCCATCCTGCTCATCGAAAAGGGCAAGGGCGAAGTCGTCACTGCGCCGGTCATCCGCACCGAAATCGGTGGCGGCCGCGTCCAGATTTCCGGCCGCATGACGACCAGCGAAGCCAACGACACCGCGCTGCTGCTGCGCGCCGGTTCGCTGGCCGCACCGATGGACATCGTCGAGGAACGCACCATCGGCCCCTCGCTCGGCGCCGACAACATCCAGAAGGGCTTCCATTCGACGCTCTGGGGTTTTGCCGCGATCGCCCTGTTCATGATCATTTACTACCAGGTCTTCGGCGTCGTTTCGGTACTCGCTCTGGGCGCCAACCTGCTCTTCCTGATCGCCCTGCTCTCCCTGCTGCAGGCGACGCTGACCCTGCCCGGTATCGCCGCCATCGCGCTCGCCCTGGGCATGGCCATCGACTCCAACGTACTGATCAACGAACGGGTCCGCGAAGAGCTGCGGAACGGCATGCCGCCGCAGGCCGCCATCTCGGAAGGCTACGAACGCGCCTTCGGGACCATTCTCGACTCCAACGTCACGACGCTGATCGTCGGCCTGATGCTGCTCATCTTCGGCTCCGGCCCGGTGCGCGGCTTCGCCGTCGTGCATTGTCTCGGCATCCTGACCTCGATCTTCTCGTCGGTCGTCGTTTCCCGCGCCCTGATCAACCTGATCTACGGTCGCCAGAAGAAACTGGCCAAGGTCGCCATCGGCCAGCTCTGGAAACCCGGTAGCTCTGCGGTCAACGGCCAGAAATAAGGAAAAACGAAAATGGAATTTTTCCGCATCCACAAAGACATTCCCTTCATGCGCCACGCGTTGACGTTCAACGTCATCTCGCTGGTCACCTTCATCCTCGCCGTCGTCTTCCTGTTCACCAAGGGTCTGCACCTGTCGGTGGAGTTCACCGGCGGCACCCTGATCGAAACCCATTACGCGCAGACCGCCGACCTCGAAAAAGTGCGTAATGCACTCGGCAAGGCCGGTTTCAGCGATTACGCGGTGCAGAACTTCGGTTCGTCGCAGGACGTCATGATCCGCCTGCCGCTGAAGAGCGAGCAGAACAGCAACCAGATCGGTGAAGCGGTGATGAAGGCGCTCGAAGCCGACGCCCCCGGTTCCGAACTGCGTCGCGTCGAGTTCGTCGGGCCGCAGGTCGGCAAGGAACTGGCCGAAAACGGGGCGATGGCGCTGCTGCTGGTCATCATCGGCATCGTCATCTACCTGGCCTTCCGCTTCGAATGGCGCTTTTCGGTCTCGGCCATCATCGCCAACCTGCACGACGTGGTGATCATCCTCGGCTTCTTCGCCTTCTTCCAGTGGGAATTCTCGCTGTCGGTACTGGCCGCCATCCTGGCCGTGCTCGGCTACTCGGTGAACGAGTCGGTCGTCGTCTTCGACCGCGTCCGCGAAACCTTCAAGAGCAAGCGCGGCCTGAGCACGCCGGAAGTCCTCGACCACGCGATCACCAGCACGATCAGCCGGACGATCATCACGCACGGCTGTACGCAGATGATGGTGCTGTCGATGCTGGTCTTCGGTGGCGAAACGCTGCACTACTTCGCGATGGCGCTGACCATCGGCATTTGCTTCGGCATCTACTCCTCGGTGCTGGTCGCCAGCCCGCTGGTCATGTGGCTGGGCGTTTCGCGCGAACAGTTCATCAAGCCGAAGAAGGTCATCGAAGGCGCCAACGAGGACGGCGCCGTCGTTTAAGTCAGTCCTGCGGTCGACACTAAAAAGCCACCGATTTCCGGTGGCTTTTTTCTTGGGCGCTTACCAGCTCGGCGTTTCTGCCGCCGGCGGCGGTGGTGGCGGTTCCGGCAACCAGGCGCCGCTGGCCCCGTAGATCGCCCCGGCCGCCACGGCCAGCGCCACGATCAGAGCCAGGAGACCACCGCCGGTCGCCGACTCGCCGTCGCCCTCCTGCCAGCCGGTAATCATCGGCTTGACCAGTTTCTGTTTCTTGACGTGGCCATAGAAGGCGATGGCCACGATGTGCAGCACCACCAGCCCGATCAGCAGGTTGGAGAGCAGGTGGTGAAGGCCGGTCAGGCGATTGCTCAGGTTCTTGCTGACCAACTCGAACAACGGCCCGACAAAGGCGATGTCGTCGTTACTGAACAACCCGGTAACGACCTGGGCGGTCAACAGGCCGAGCAGGCCAAAAACGGCCAGGGCGCCGAGCGGGTTGTGCCCCTCGCCCTGCCACTCGCCGCGCAGATAGGCCTTGATCTGGGCCGGCGTCGGCAGGAACTGACGAAAGCGGGCGTAGCTCGAACCGACGATGCCCCAGACCAGCCGGAAAGCCAGCAGGCCGACGATGAGCAGGCCGATCCGGCCGTGCCAGTCGATCAGGTTGCCGCCCAGTTGCCCGCTGATCACCGCCGCCAGCACGCAGAGGACCAGCAGCCAGTGAAAGAGGCGGGTCGGCAGATCCCACAGGTGAAATTTCTTGCTGTTCATATCCAGACCTATTCTTATGGCTAAAAAAACAGGCACCCGCAGGTGCCTGTCGCTGCCGATTGCGCTTCCAGCTTACTTCTTGGCCTTGAAGTCGTCGTGGCAGCCCTTGCAGGTGCCGCCCAGCTTGCCCAACTGGGCGCCGACCGCAGCGGCATCACCGGTGGCGGCGACCTTGGCCATTTCGTTGGCTTCCTTGTTGAAAGCCATGGCGACCTTGGTGACGCCTTCCTTGTTGGTGAAAAATTCCGGCTTGACGCGGGTCGCTTCCCAGCCCGTTCCCTTGTCGGAACCCTGCGGATAGAGGGCGCCCATGCCGGAGTTGGCAATCGCCTGAATGGCGTTGGCGGCCTTGATCACCTCTTCCTTGTTGTACTGGCCTTCGACGTTCATCTTGATGCGGGCCATGTTCCAGGCCATGAAGCCGTAACCGGACTGGCGGTACTTGATGGCATCTTCGGTCTTGACCTGGGCAACGGCGGCGCCGGCCAGGGTGACGGTGAGCAGGGCAAGCAAGAGCTTCGATTTCATTCTGTTTTCTCCGTTGTTGTTGAGAGGAAGGACATTGCAACGTGGTTAACGACCAGCACGCCGAATTTATTCCGCAAAAATTATAACCAGCTTATATGACATTTGTTGGTACCGGAGCGGCACCCCGCAGACTCAGACTGCGAAGACGTGCTTGACGCGCAGCGCCGGCTGGCCGGCTTCGACCGCCAGCAGACGATCGATGTTCGGGTGCTTGCCGGCATGCAGGCGGGCATCCTCGGTATGCTCGGCGAAGATTTCCAGACCCTTCTTGGCCGCCTCGACGTTGATCGAACCGTAGGTTTGCGCCAGATGGTTGTACACCGCCAGCGAACCCTGGCTGCCGGCCTTGTTTTCGATGACGGCCAGGACATTGCCTTCGGCATCCAGCAGGTTGATG
>Ga0316604_10002272_pt1 | contig 14973 bp, 11 predicted proteins | sample OWC_soil_day20_C_FD_207650 | JGI IMG/M metagenome (GOLD analysis project Ga0316604, IMG submission 207650) | Wetland soil microbial communities from Old Woman Creek delta, Ohio, United States - OWC_soil_day20_CT | ecosystem: Environmental > Terrestrial > Soil > Wetlands | place: USA: Ohio... | reverse complement strand
GGTGAGTTCGCGCAAGGTCACAAGCTGGATGCGACGAGCCCCTTTGCTGGCGAGAATGCCTGCTGCCGTGGAGGTTTTCTGTGGCAGATACAGCCCCATGGCGTAGATGTTGAAGATCAGTTTGTTGCGCAGGCCAGCACCGTTGAGGACGAGTTCGCTGTCGCCGAGGCGGATTTTCTCGTCGAAATGAATCCCGGCGACTTCAGCCGCCATGGATCCCGTGCTCAATGTGAAGAATAAGCCAGATAGCAGCAGGCATTTCCAGCGCATGTTCGCGATTCCTCAGAGCGGAGCCCAGCGGATGGCCAGACCGATCAGCGCAAGGATCGGACCGAACCAGTACAAGCCGGTGCCGACGGGGTGCAGGTATTTATGTACGCTGTGCAGCGGGGTAAAGCGCCAGAACGGGACGCCGGGCTTGCGGAAATTCTTCCAGGCCGCCAGCGGCAGGATGATGCCGGTGATCATCAGGATGGCGGAAACTGATTCTTGGGTCATTTGCGAACTTCTCCATTGCCGAACACGATCCATTTTTGCGAGGTCAGGCCTTCCAGTCCTACCGGACCACGGGCGTGAATCTTGTCGGTCGAGATGCCGATTTCGGCACCCAGACCATATTCAAAACCGTCGGCAAAACGTGTTGAGGCATTCACCATGACCGAGGCCGAATCCACTTCACGCAGGAAACGCATGGCTTTCGTGTAGTTCTCGGTGACGATGCTGTCGGTGTGCATTGAACTGTAGTGATTGATGTGAGCGATGGCTTCGTCCAGCCCCGTCACGATCTTGACTGCGATGATGGGCGCGAGGTATTCCTCGGACCAGTCCGCTTCGGTCGCCGTTTTCAGGAATTGCGCCGGAATGGCGGCCTCCGCAAGGATGGCCAGCGATTCGGGACAGCCGCGCATTTCCACGCCTTTGCCCGCGAGCATGGCCCCCATGACGGGCAGCAGTTCTGCCGCCCGCGAACGGGCGACGAGCAGGGATTCGGCGGTGTTGCAGGTGCCGTAGCGCTGGGTTTTGCTGTTCTCGACAATGGGCAGGGCCTTGGCGGCGTCAGCCTCGTCATCCAGATAAACGTGGCAGTTGCCGTCCAGATGCTTGATTACTGGCACGCGCGCATCGCGGCTGATGCGTTCGATCAGGCCTTTGCCGCCGCGCGGCACGATCACGTCCACGAACTGCGGCATGGTGATCAGCTCGCCGACGGCAGCGCGGTCGGTAGTCTCTACCACCTGCACGCCGGTTGCAGGCAACCCCGCTTCCTCCAGTCCTTCACGCACGCAGGCCGCAATCGCCTGGTTGCAGAGCAGGGCTTCCTTGCCGCCCCGCAGGATTGCTGCATTGCCGCTCTTCAGGCACAGACCGGCGGCGTCTGCCGTCACGTTCGGGCGTGCTTCGTAGATGATGCCGATCACCCCCAGCGGGACGCGCATGTGACCAACCTGGATGCCGGAGGGACGACGTTTCACGTTGGTGATTTCCCCGACCGGGTCAGGCAGGGTGGCGATCTGTTCAAGCCCGGCCGCCATGGATTCGATGCTCTTGGCGGTGAGAGTCAGGCGATCAAGCATGGCGGGCGCCAGACCGTCGGTGCGGGCCTGTTCCAGGTCGCGGGCGTTGGCGGCGAGGAGATCCTCGCGACGCGCGCGGATCTTGGCCGCAATGGTGCGAAGCGCCGTGTTCTTGGCCTCGCTTGAGGCCGCCGCCATCAGACGCGAAGCGGCGCGGGCCTGGCGGCCGAGGTCTTGCATGTAGCGCGGGATGTCCATGGGAAAACCAAATTTGAAGCGGATTTCGGAATCCGAGATTAGAGCATTCCCGGTGGAATGGTCAAAGCGCTTTGCACGGTTTCGGTGATGCTGCATGGTCTTGACCGTCTGGCGGGCCCGGGCCACACTCCAGCCCCCATGCCGTTTCCGCCTTTCCTTGCCTTGATTTCCCCTGATTCCTTGTGGCGTGACGCCGGGTTTCTGCGTCTGTTCATCGCCAATACCCTGTCGGCGCTCGGTACGGCGGTGTCGATGATGGCACTGCCCTTGACGGCGGTGAGCCTGTTGCATGCGTCGGCGACCGAGATGGGCATTCTGGCCGCCTGCGAGTTGCTGCCCTTCATCACCATCGGTTTGCCGGCGGGGGCGTGGATTGACCGGGCGAGCAAGCAACGCCTGGCCGTCTTGTTCAATTTCGTGGCCGCCGCCGGGCTGGCACTTGTGCCGATCGGGTTCGAGGCCGGGTTCCTGTCGATGGCGGTGCTCTATTGCGTCGGCTTCATCGTTTCGACGACTGAAGCCGTGGGCGGTTCGGCGACTCAGGTTCTGGTGACATTGCTGGTCGGGCGGGATGGGCTGGTTTCTGCCAACAGCAAATTGTTTGCGTCGAGTTCGGTGGCGCAAGTGTGTGGCCCGGCGCTGGCCGCACTCCTGATCGCCTGGGTGGGGGCGCCTCTGGCGGTGAGTGTGGATGCGGCGAGCTTCGTGGCCGCCGGGCTGCTCATTGGCAGCATCCGCCTGCGTGAAGAGATTGAGCCGCATGCTGGTACTTCACTCGTGGCACAGATGCGGGAAGGATTGCTGCTGGTCTGGCATACGCCGATGTTGCGTGGTCTGGTGGGCGTGGTGGCCGTGTGGATCATGCTGTCGGACGCGTTCAAGGCGCTTTACGTGCTCCATGCCGCGCGCAATCTGGGGCTGGGGGAAGCGTCCATTGGCCTGATCAACACACTGGGTGCGCTCGGAGGCTTGCTCGGGGCGCCACTGGCGCATTACATGGCGCGGCGTTTCGGTCTCCGCAATGCGCTGGTATCGGGTGTGGCGCTGGCCGCCGCCGGTTACCTGTTCTATGGCGTGCCGCAGGCTGACTGGCATGCCACGGCCTGGGCTGCCGGTCTGGCGCTGTTTGTTTTCAATGCGGGCAGCACCTTGTACGTGATCAATTACCTGAGCCTGCGTCTGGTGGTGACACCGGACGCCTTGCTCGGACGCATGGTCACGTCCATGCGTTTTGTCACCATTCTGCCCGGCCCGCTTGGCACGATCGGCATTGGCCTTGCTGCTGATCATTACGGTCTGCCACCAGTGTTCGCCGGGATCGGGCTGGCGTGCCTGGGGATGGCGATGGCCGCCGCGCACGGCTTGCCTCAACCCGCACGCGTGCCGCCCGGCTGAGGCCGGCTTATAGACGGAAACGTGCCAGGGCTGAATTGATGTCGTGGGCCATGTGGCTGAGTGAAGCAACGGCTTCGCTGGCGTCACGCACGGAGCGTTCCGATTCTTCGACCATGCTGGCGATGCGTTCGATGTTGGCGGCGATGTTGTTGCTGGCCTGGTTTTGTTCCGCAGTGGCATGGGCCACGTCATGGATCTTTTCCAGGGTCGCGCTGGTCGTCACGCTGATTTCTTCGAGGGAGCGGGCGGCGGCATCGGCCAGCGCTACGCCGTGGGCAACCTGCGGAGCAACGGCCTGCATGCTGATGACGACGGCACTGGTGTCCGCCTGTACGGCCAGAATGGTTTCATTGATTTCACTGGTCGCTTTGGTGGTGCGTTCGGCCAGTTTGCGGACCTCGTCGGCGACCACGGCAAACCCGCGCCCTTGCTCACCTGCGCGCGCCGCTTCGATGGCGGCATTCAGGGCCAGCAGATTGGTTTGCGCGGCAATTTCCTTGATGACATTGGCGATCCCGCCGATGTGGCGGGTGCGTTCGGCCAGCTCGGTGATCTGGGCGGAGGCCGATTCAATCTGTTCCGAGACCTTCTGGATTTCCGTCGCGGCGGCGGCGATCTGGGTGGTGCCGCCCTTGGCCAGCTCGGCGGCCCGGCTTGAGTGCGCCTCGGTGTCGCGGGCACTGTCGGCAATCATGCCGACGCTGACCGCCATCTCTTCCACGGAGGCTGCTGTGGCGGAGGTTGCTTCCGAAGAATGCAGGGAAGAGGCGTTGATTTCTTCCATGGTGGTGTTGATTTCCGAAGCAGCGTGCTTCAGGGCTTCAGACTGGCCATGGATCTGTGAGATCAGGTCTTTCATTTCATTCTGCATGTCACTCAGGGCGCTGATCAGGCTGCCGGCCGGTGCGGCGGCCAGATGCTGGGTCAGATCTCCTTTTGCCACGGCATTCACCATCGCAGCCGCATAGTCGGGCTCGCCGCCCAGTTGGGCGTGGATGCGACGGGCAAAGAGGGTGGAGAGCGTGACCGTGATCGCCAGGATGATGAGGCCGACGATGATCATGGTCGTAGCATAACGGGTGTAGGTGGTGTCGATATCGTCCAGGAAAAAGCCGGTGCCGATCGTCCAGCCCCAGGGTTCAAAACGAGTGACACCGTTGAGCTTTGGGATCTGAGCTTCCGGCTTGGCGCCCGGTTTGCTCGTCATGATCTCAACGAAAGCAAATTTGCCTTGCTTGGCAAGTCCGTCGCGGTAGATCTCCACAATGGTCTGGCCATTGGGCATCTTGCCGCCGGTGTCGACCTTGCCGAGCTTTTCACGCTTGATGTGGGCGAGCACGACATCCTTGTCGTCACGGGCAAAAATGTAGTCAGAACCCGATTGCAGCCCCGCCAGCGCTGCGGCCGCGCGGCTCTGTGCCTCTTGCTGGCTGAGCTTGCCGGCCTGTTCCTGCTTGTAGAAGTCTTCCACCATACCGACGGACAGCTTCAGCAAGGTGTCGATCTGCGCGTGGCGTTCGGCCATCATGCTGCTGCGCAGGCTCTGTAGTCCAAGGCTGCCGACCAGAATCAATCCCAGTGCACTGCAGGCCACGACGATACCCAGGCGGGTAGAAAGTTTCATTTTCAGGCCTTTCTGTTGGTGGTGCAAAGGGCGGTTTTTACCTTCTCGTTTGAAGGGTCTTACGGCCCGCTACCCGATAACTTGAATCGGGATTGTCGGCCGCAGTGAGCCGGGCGCGGGAGGCGAGCGCAAAAGGAAGGGGCACAAGCGATTGACCTGGCTATAAACCAGCCAGGTCTTCGGGGGTATCGGCGTCACGCAGTAGTGTCGCGACGGAATCCAGGTTGACCCGTTCAGGGTTCAGGGTTGCCAGCCAGCGCTGAACTTTGTGTTCGCCGGCATCGAGGCTGGCTGTCAGGCTGGCCAGCGCCGTACGCGGCAGCAGGCTGAAGACGGGTTGCCAGTGCGCGTCAGCGAATCCGACGGCCGCCGTATTTCGGGTCCTGGCTTCCATCAGGCGCGCATAGTTTGTCGGCAGATGGGGGGCGTCGGTCGGGCAGGTCAGGATCCATTCGTGGCGGGCATGGGTTAGAGCGGCTTCGAAGCCAGCCAGCGGGCCGGGGAAATCGGGGCGCAGATCGCTGACAACGTGATGGCCAAACGCACGGTAAGTCTCCAGATTGCGGTTGGCGACAATCAGGATTTCATCAACCTGCGGGGCCAGCGCATCGATGACCCAGGCGACCAGCGGGCGCTCTTGGAACAGGACGAGTCCTTTATCCTGCCCGCCCATGCGCCGGCTGGCTCCGCCTGCGAGGATGACGCCGGTGAGTGTGCGGGGCGTGTTCATCCGCCGATGTAACTCATCTCGATTTTCTGCGCGGGGGCCGTGGCGGAGCTGCGCAGCGCGGAGTAGCGGTCACTGCGTGCGTGCCACACCGCGGCGATCCAGCCTGCCAGCGTGGCATCGTCGCGATCTTCGCGCAGCAAGGCCCGCAGATCATGCCCCTGGCTGGCGAACAGGCAAGTGAACAGTTTGCCTTCAGGGGAGAGGCGCAGCCGCGTACAGTCAGCACAGAACGCATGCGTGACGGAAGAAATCACGCCGATCTCACCCGCGCCATCCTGATATTGCCAACGCTCGGCCACCTCGCCGGGCGAGTGACGCTGGCATGCAGCCAGCGGATGCTCTGCGTGAATGCGCGCCAGGATCTCGCTGGCCGGGAGCACATCGTCCATACGCCAGCCATTGCTGCTGCCGACATCCATGTATTCGATGAAACGCAGGACATGCCCGCTGTGGCGGAAGTGGCGTGCCATCGGCAGGATCTCGCAATCATTGATGCCGCGGCGAACCACCATATTGACCTTGATCGGCGCAAAGCCTGCCGCCTGCGCTGCGTCGATTCCGGCCAGAACGTTCCGGACCGGGAAATCCGCATCGTTCATCTGGCGAAAAACCGTGTCGTCGAGCGCATCCAGGCTGACCGTGATCCGGTGCAGCCCCGCGGCCTTGAGCGCCACGGCGTGACGGGCGAGTAGTGCGCCATTGGTGGTCAGGGTCAGTTCCAGACCGGGGATCTCGGCGAGCATGGCGACCAGGCGATCCAGGTTCTTGCGCATGAGCGGTTCCCCGCCGGTGATGCGGATCTTGCGGACCCCGAGACCGCTGAATATCCGCGCCAGCCGGGAGATCTCCTCGTAGCGCAGGATGTCTTCGTGGGCCAGGAAGGCATGCTCGCGACCGAATTTGTCGCGGGGCATGCAGTAGGTGCAGCGGAAGTTACAGCGGTCCGTCACCGAGATTCGCAGATCATGCAGCGGCCGCCCGAGCAGATCCGGAAGCGGGCCTCCTTCAGGGGAGGCGTGGTTGCGGCGCAGGGATGAAAGCGGGATCCGGGTTTCAAGGGCGGTCATGCTGCCCATTATGGCTGCTCGCAGGCCGGGAATAAACAGCGCAGCAGTGTGGGTAAAACCTGATGCAGAAGCGCCATCCCAGGCGCGTATTGACGGAATGGTTATTTCGATAGTGCCGAGAATGCTATGCCTCGGGTCTGTCTCCGGGTAGATTGAGCGCTTTTTTACGGGAGCTTCCCATGCGCTTCGATACCCTTGCCATCCATGCGGGCTACTCGCCGGACCCGACGACCAAGGCGGTGGCCGTGCCGATCTACCAGACGACCAGCTATGCGTTTGACGATACCCAGCACGGTGCGGATCTTTTTGACCTGAAGGTCAAGGGCAACATCTATACGCGCATCATGAACCCGACCACCGATGTGCTGGAGCAGCGGGTGGCTGCCCTCGAAGGCGGCATCGGCGCGCTGGCACTGGCTTCTGGCCAGGCAGCGATCACCTATACGATCCTGACGATAGCCGAAGCGGGCGACAACATCATCGCCACCAGCGCACTGTATGGCGGCACCTATAACCTGTTCGCCCACACCCTGCCGCAATACGGCATCGAAGTGCGGTTCGTGGATGCAGGAGATCCGGCCAGCGTGGCAGCGAAGATCGATGCACGGACCAAAGCCGTGTATTGCGAGTCCATCGGCAACCCCCTTGGCAATGTGGTGGATTTCGGCGCCTTTGCCGACGTGGCCCATGCGCACGGCGTGCCGCTGATTGTCGACAACACGGTGCCATCGCCCTACCTGACCCGTCCCATCGAACATGGTGTGGACATCGTGGTGCACTCGCTCACCAAGTACATGGGCGGCCACGGCACCAGCATCGGCGGGATCATCGTGGATAGCGGCAAGTTTCCGTGGGCCGAGCACAAGGTTCGCTTCCGGCGCCTGAACGAGCCCGAGGTCAGCTATCACGGCGTCATCTACACCGAAGCGCTTGGCCCGGCCGCATTCATTGGCCGTGCGCGCACCGTGCCATTGCGCAACATGGGTGCGTGCATCTCGCCCTTCAACAGCTTCCTGATCCTGCAAGGGCTGGAAACGCTGGCGCTGCGCATGGACCGGCATTGCGAGAACGCCCTGCGCGCGGCTGAATTCCTGCGCACGCATCCGAAGGTTTCGTGGGTCAATTACGCGGGTCTGGCGGATCACCCGAGCCGTCCGCTGGTAGACAAGTATTTCGGTGGCAAGGCTTCGGGCTTGTTCACCTTTGGCGTGAAAGGTGGCCGTGAAGCGGGCGCACGCTTCCAGGACGCGCTCAAGCTGGTGACCCGGCTCGTCAACATCGGCGATGCCAAATCTCTGGCCTGCCACCCGGCCTCCACCACCCATCGCCAGCTCTCCGACGAAGAGTTGCTGAAGGCGGGCGTGAAGGAAGATATGGTGCGCCTGTCAATCGGGATCGAGCATATCGAAGACATTCTGGCGGATCTGGATCAGGCGCTGGCCGCGGTCTGATCGGTTATAAATGGATAAACGGGGCCGGATTTCTCCAGTCCCGTTTCAGAGCCTCACTTTTCTGCTCGTGCGCATCTTCACCAGATTCGGAGCGAACGTCACATTCTTGCCCGCGTCGAGCGCGTACCCAGGGCGTCAGGGCGATTCCTCTCGTGGTCTGGAGAAAGCTGGCTCCATCGGCTGCATCTTTGATGCGATGTAATCTACAAAACGGCGGGAGAGCGCTTTGGGCATCGCACGTGCCGGATAGATGGCGTAGCAGCTGATTCTTTCTCGTTGCCATTCTGGCAGTACTTCAATAAGCCGGCCGTGTTCTACATCTTGCTGGACCATGACAGGAGGGAGTTCCGAGACGCCAAGGCCGGCAAGCGTGAGCTGGTGTTGTGCCACGACGTTATTGACGGAGATACGCCGATGTAGCGTTAGCTGGCAGGTATCGCCTTGAGGTCCGGTCAATACGAGATCAGAACTCAGATTTAATACCACCCATTGGGCGGTCTGCAGGTCTTCAATTCTGCGGATGCTGCCGCACTTTTCAAGATACGACGGTGCGGCATAAAAACTTGGGCGTTGCGCAAACAGGGTTCGGCAAATGAGAGAAGAGTTCTCTTGCGGACCAAAGCAGAGAGCAAGATCGATTCCTTCCTGGATTAGATTGCGCGGGCCATCATCAAAGTCCAGCCGGATTTCGATGCGTGGGTAAAGCGTACAGAATTCCGCTACATCGTTGAGGAATGGTCCAGCAGAAAATGGACCAGGGGCTACGATCCATAGTCGGCCAGTCACCTGTTCTTCATGCAGACCATCCAGCGCGGTTTTTGCGGCTTCGACCATGTTCCGACATGATTCGTAAAATAGTTTTCCCTGATCTGTCAGGGAAACGTGGCGGGTGGAACGATAGAGAAGTTGTACGCCTAGCTCGGTCTCCAACTGCGTGATGTGATGGCTGACTACGGAGGCCGAGAGACCAAGGCGTTCCGCTGCGCGCCGGAACGAGCCAGACTCAGCGACCCGAGCGAAAACCGCCATGCTGCGTAGTTGGTTGAGCATTGCTTTATTTTTTGCATGAGTGAATTTGATTTGTCCTATCTTATAACGTACTAAAGAACTTGCTACCCTTCACTTCAAATATTGAAGGGTGCTTGCATGGCGTTCCACAAAATTGGTTTGGCTCTTTTAGGTTTGGCGTTTTTGGCTGGATGTGCAGTAGGGCCGGATTACCGTAAACCGGTTGTGACAACCCCTGATCAGTGGCAAATCAAACAGTCTGGGAAACTTAGCGAGTTGCAAGACTGGTGGGCTCGATTCGAAGACCCCAGTTTGAATACACTGCTGGTTTCTGCTCAAAAGGAAAGTACTTCGCTGGCGAAGGCCACCGCTGCCATTGAGAAGGCGCGTGCCAGTCGCATGTCGGCCGAATCAGGTTTTGGGCCAACTCTTGATGCCAGTGCCGATGCAACGAGTTCTGGTTCGCTCAAGCACAATGGTGGTGTGACCCACAAGCTTGGTACGCTGCTTGATGCTTCATGGGAGCTGGATCTCTTTGGCAAAACCCGGCGCTCCATGGAATCTGCCGATGCATTGATTGCTGCGCGCGAAGCGGATTGGCATGATGCGCGCATATCGTTGGCTGCCGAGGTCGTGGCTGATTATGTCGATTACCGTGCGTGCCGGATCAAGCAAAAGTACTACGAAGAGCAGGTTGAATCGCAAACCAAGACGACGGAGCTGACCCGGATTGCCGCTAATGCAGGTTTTACCGCTGCGGCCGACGCACGTTTGGCGGAAGCTTCGGAAGCCAGCACACGGGCTACTGCACGGGCGCAAAAAACCGAGTGCGAAGTGTTGGTGAAGACGCTTGTTGCGCTGACGAATATTGAGGAAACCTCTTTGCGCACAGTCCTCCGCTCGGAGGTTGCTGGATTGCCAGAACCTATTGGCTTGCGCGTGGATTCCGTGCCGGCCAACCTGTTGCGCCAGCGTCCCGATGTGGTGGCCGCCGAACGCGCCTTGGCGTCTGCCAGCGCGTTGATTGGCGTTGCGGAAGCGGCGCGCTGGCCAACTCTGACGCTGAGTGGATCTGTGGGCATATCCAAAACACAAGGGACATCTTTGAGTGCTCCGTGGTCGTTCGGCCCCGCGCTGAAATTACCGATTTTCGATGGTGGTTCCATCTCGGCCAGCATCAAGAGTGCCAAGGCTGATTACGATTCGGCGCTTGCAACCTACCAGCAGACGATACGCGATGCGGTGAAGGAAGTTGAGCAATCGCTTACCCGTCTGGATAACGTAAGCGAACGCGAGGAGGCTCTGAGCAAAAGTGCAGAGGGCTATCGCGCCTATCTCATCGCCACCGAGCAGAACTGGCGTGCCGGAGGCGTGAGCCAGCTTGATCTGGAAACTGCCCGGCGTTCGGCAATCTCTGCCGAAGTAAGCCTGCTTGAATTGCAACAGAATCGCCTGTCTTATTGGATCGCCCTCTACAAGGCCGTGGGCGGCGGGTGGCAAGCCGAAATGACCAAAGGAGACGCGAAGTGAATCCCCGGAACCGTATTCGATTGATTGGTGGCGCAGTGATAGTGGTAATTGCGCTGGGTTTGATCGGGGCTTCCCGTTCCGGTACGCAAGTCTCGCAAAATGCCTTGCCCAAGGCCGTGCTCAGTGTCACGACCGTGAAGCCACAGCAACTGCGATGGCCTGTTACGCTGACGGCTAGCGGTAGCATCGTTGCTTGGCAGGAGGCGATCATTGGTGCTGAAACAGGGGGACTGCGGATCACCGCACTGTATGCCGATGTGGGGGCTACCGTTAGGCGTGGTCAATTGTTGGCTGAACTGGCCAGCGACGCGGTGCAGGCTGATGTGCGGCGCTACGAAGCAGCTGTAGCTTCTGCCAAGGCCAGTCTGGTATCTGCCAAGGCAAATGCGGATCGTGCACGGATAGTGAAAGGAAGTGGGGCCATCTCCGATCAGCAGGTGACTGAATATCTGGCTGCGGAGCAGACGGCGCAGGCTGCCGTGGATCTGGCCGAAGCACAACTTGCTGCGCAAAAGGTGACCTTGAGCCAGACACGCATTGTCGCGATTGATGATGGTGTCGTCATCTCACGCAGTGCTCTGCTTGGGCAGGTGGTCAGTTCCGGGAGTGAGCTCTATCGCGTGCAACGCCAGGGGCGTCTCGAATGGCAGGCGGAGGTGGATGCCAAGCAGCTTGGCAAGATCAAGACAGGAGCCAACGTGGCGTTGACACTGCCTTCCGGCAAAGCCTTGCAGGGCACTGTGCGCCTAGCCGCTCCAACCTTGTCAACAAGTACCGGCCGAGCCAATGTGTTCGTGACTTTGCCTGCGGGGGCTACGGCCGGCATGTTCGCTAGTGGAATCATCGAAGCGGGTCAGCAGCAGAGCGTGCTTGCTGTGCCGGAAGCTACTGTCGTGCTGCGCGATGGCTTGAGCTACGTCTATGAAATCAGTGCTGACAAGAAGGCGATTCGCCACAAGGTGGGCATTGGTCAGCATCGCGATGGACTGGTCGAAATCACTGATGGAGTAAGCGCCGGGATGCGTCTGGCAGCTTCTGGCGGAGCCTTCCTCGCCGATGGTGATCAGGTTAGTGTGGCGAAGGAAGTGCAATGAACTTTTCTGCATGGTCCATTCGCAATCCGGTGCCGTCGCTGCTGCTGTTCGTGCTGCTGACCATATTCGGTGTCTTCAGTTTACACAAGCTGGGGATTCAAGACTTCCCGGACATGGATCTGCCGACGATCAAGATCTCGGCGTCTCTTGAGGGGGCCGCGCCCGCGCAACTGGAAACCGAGGTAGCTCGCAAGATCGAGGACAAGCTTGCTTCGTTGACCAAACTGGAGCACATCACCACAACGATTACGGATGGTTCGGTGGCGATCAGCGTGTCTTTCGATATCGACAAGGATAGCGAAGAGGCCCTCAATGAAGTGCGTAACGCCGTTGATTCGGCAAAGGCGAACCTGCCTTCGAGCATGAATACGCCGACGGTGTCGAAGGTGACGGCTGCGACCAACGCGCTGCTGACCTATTCCATCGAAGCTGCCAACATGACGGAAGACGAACTGTCGTGGTTCGTCGACAACGACGTTTCGAAGGCGATGTTGAGCGTGAAGGGCGTCTCTAGCGTATCGCGTGTGGGTGGCCTGGATCGTGAGGTGCATATTGATCTTGATCCGGCCTTGATGGCAGGAATGGGGGTAACGCTCTCTGATGTGTCTACGCAGCTCAAAGCCGTGCAGCAGGATGCTTCGGGCGGGCGTGGCGAGGTGGGCCATACGATCCAGTCTTTCAGAGCGTTGGCGGCTGCGCATACAGCACAGGAAGTAGCGAGGCTGACGATCCCTTTATCGGATGGACGCACGGTGCGTCTCGACCAGATTGCGAAGATTTCCGACACGCATGCAAATCGCAGTACTTTGGCCTATGTAGACGGCAAGCAGCTTATCGGATTCCAGATTACACGCTCCAAAGGCTTTTCGGATGTAGGTATAGCAGGGGATGTGCGTGCTGCGATCTCGAAGTTTTCTGCTGGTCATACAGATGTGAAAATAACCGAGATCAGTAATACAGTGGCGCCCATTGAGGACAACTACACCGGCTCGATGCACCTGTTACTGGAAGGCGCGGTTCTGGCCGTGATCGTCGTCTGGTTCTTCCTGCGCGACTGGCGTGCCACCGTGATTTCGGCGACAGCTTTACCGTTGTCGATCCTGCCAGCATTCATCGTGATGTATCTGGCGGGATTCAGCTTGAACATGATTTCGTTGCTGGCTCTCGCATTGGTGGTCGGGATTTTGGTCGATGACGCTATTGTGGAAGTGGAGAACATCGCGCGTCACTTGCAGATGGGGAAAACTCCATATCAGGCAGCTATGGAGGCTGCTGATGAAATCGGTCTGGCGGTCATTGCCACGACTTTTACGCTGGTAGCTGTATTTCTGCCGACAGCTTTCATGGGGGGGATTCCAGGCAAGATTTTCCGACAATTCGGGGTGACGGCGGCTGCGGCCGTACTGGCTTCGTTGTTAGTTGCGCGCTTGTTGACGCCTATGATGGCCGCCTATTTCATGAAGGTGACCAAATACGAACATAAAGATTCGTCGTTGATGGCGTACTACCTCAGTGGCGTGAAGAAGTGTCTGGTGGGTCGTGGGAAAACCTTGATGGCTGCCCTGGCTTTTTTCGCAGCATCGTTGGCCTTGATTCCCCTGCTGTCTACGGGCTTCATGCCTGCAATGGATGATGGGCAAACCCAGGTTTCCATTACGCTCGCTCCAGGCAGCATGCTGGAAGAGACCGCCAGGGTTTCAATTCAGGCGATCAGGCATCTTCAGCAGATCAAAGATGTCACTCATGTATTTGCATCGGTGGGAACAGTTAGCTCCGGCGGCGGGCCGGATGCGAGCAGTTCCACGGACGTGCGGAGTGCCACGCTCACCGTGGACATGAAACCGCGTGGCGAACGCCGTAAGCAATCCGTAGTGGAAGCGGAAATACGCGAAAAGCTTGCTGCGTTGTCTGGTGCGCGTATCTCGGTTGGGCGTGGTAACAACGGTGAGAAGCTGGAAGTGACGCTGGCCAGTGATGACTCTGCCTTGCTGGAATCGGCGGCGGCGGCGCTGGAGCGTGACATGCGTACGCTCAAGGGGGTTGGAAACGTGACTTCCGGTGCGGCCCTGCAACGTCCGGAAATCCAGATCTATCCTGACTACGCTCGCGCTGCGCGCTTAGGCGTGACGGTTCAGGCTTTGTCCGAGGCCGTTCGCCTGGCAACCTATGGGGATTACTCTTCCAGCCTCTCAAAGCTCAATCTGCCACAGCGCCAGATCAACGTGCGGGTACAACTGGACCCTGCTGTTCGCAGTGATCTCAATCGCATCTCGCAATTGAGGGTGGCGGGCACGAACGGACAAATCGCGCTCTCGTCTCTCGCCGAGATCCGCATGGGAAGTGGGGCCGCACAGATTGACCGGCTGGATCGCTATCGTAATGTCACCCTTTCGGTTGAGTTAAATGGACGTGCTTTGGGCGAGGTGATGAATGAGGTACGCGGGCTGCCGTCCATGCGTAATCTTCCGCTTGGTGTGACGGAGGTGCAGCAGGGTGAATTACAGCGTATGAACGAGTTGTTTGGCAGCTTTGGTTTGGCGATGGCGGTGGGAATCCTGTGCATCTACGTGGTGCTTGTACTGCTGTTTCACGACTTCCTGCAACCGGCGACTATTCTTGCGGCATTGCCATTGTCGGTGGGCGGAGCATTGCTTGCGCTATTGGTGACCGGGGGCAGTTTCTCAATGCCAGCAGTGATCGGGTTGCTGATGCTGATGGGGATCGTAACCAAGAATTCGATCCTGTTGGTGGAGTACGCGATCATGGCGCGGCGCGAGCACGGTCTGTCCCGGTTTGATGCTTTGCTAGATGCATGTCATAAACGGTCGCGTCCGATCTTGATGACCAGCATCGCCATGGGGATCGGCATGCTACCGATTGCGATGGGGTTTGGGGCGGACCCGAGTTTCCGTCAACCCATGGCGGTTATCGTTATCGGCGGCCTGATCACTTCTACATTTCTAAGCCTGTTTGTGATCCCGGTGGCTTTCACATATGTCGATGATTTTTTGTCGTTTTTCATGAATTCTCGCCGTGTTTGACGCTGAGTTGGCTGCTGTGAGCATCGGGGTTTTGGACGCATGAACAGAGTTGGTTGGTTATTCTAATGGCATTTTTAGTTGTGCGCGATGCCTAGAAAGTACGGAAATTGTCCGGGCAAGCTATGCCGTGGGAACAGCGTAGCGGCCTTGCCACACCCGCAGTCCTGGCGCTGCGTGAACCCGCCTAATGCAGCGAAGAGAGGAACTGCCGGAGTTCCGGGGTCTGGGGATTGCCGAAGAGCGCCTCGGGGGTGCCCATCT